>Ga0307511_10002601_pt1 | contig 18818 bp, 27 predicted proteins | sample 13_EM_MG_FD_200266 | JGI IMG/M metagenome (GOLD analysis project Ga0307511, IMG submission 200266) | Populus trichocarpa ectomycorrhiza microbial communities from riparian zone in the Pacific Northwest, United States - 13_EM | ecosystem: Host-associated > Plants > Roots > Unclassified | place... | reverse complement strand
TTTGGATACTGGAGAAGTGTGGGGATGTGGCCCTGGCGAAGACGTTCGGATGGCCAGCAGCTTCGGCCTCACGCTTCTGGATCTCTGCCCTCCTCTTCATCCTCATGGCCAGATGTTCTCTCATCTCTAGCTCGCAGTTCGTGGCCCTGACGACGTGCTCACGAGCGCGAACCTGAGACTGAGTGAGCTGGGGAGTCTAGAACGGCAGTCTGTGGGAATCTCACCTCCTCGCAGATAAGGTCATCGAGAGTAGGAGCGCGCCTTTGGAAGGTCCTATGGGCTGGGCGACGTCAGATGAGGGGAAAGTTGGAATGTGGGGGGAACGTGCGTACCGGCAGTAACAGCGAAGAGAGTGAACAACGGCAAAAGGAAGCTGGATCGCATGGCTGAATCGTGTGGTGGTCTGAGGGATGAAAGGTATCGGAATCGTCGGAGTCCTTCTTATACCCACCCCACACCCCATCTTTCCAACGGACTGCAAGCCTCAAGGAAGATCCAAACACCCACGAAGCGAAAATGCCAAGACACATGGTATGAATAGAGCTGCGGGGAAACCTAAACCAGACAATCCCAGGCCACGGATTTGGAGCGGGCGCAGGACAAAGACCGAGGAAACCGCAGCTGCGGGTGACGACGATGATCAACATTGAGAGGAGGGAGTTGCATCCCACGGACCTTTCCGTCCGGTGGCTGTCCACCCACTCAAAGGGGAGAGTGGTAAACGTATAGCCGGGATTGAAAGTCTGGTGATAAGGTGGCGAGGAGGTGGCACGGCTCGTAACTCCGAAACCGCAGCGGTAGTTAGGGGGCACGGACGGATGGGCACGAAAATCGACATCGCTGGATACCAAGTCAGGGCAGAAATTCTCTCGAGCACCCACACTCGATAAAGTTTGTCGTCATCTCTTGATGTTGCTGACTCGCTGCAGGGATGCGCGTATGGGAGGTGTTGATAAGGAAAGTTTGGGAAGATCGAGAAGCGAGCATCATGTGGCTTGGCGTTCGGAGAAGCTATTTGCTTCCGCTGCGGGATCTATGGTTGATGAGCGATGAGCTCGTAGCCAGGCACTAACGATGCGCTGGGTCGCTCCAAGTGAAGCACCGAGGGGTTCGAGGGTTCGTGGTGGGAAACAGAGGAGGGACGCTGATCGATCTGCAGCACACGTGGGTCTCTGCTGAATGGTTCCTCCGCATCTCGTTGTTTGACGTGCCCGTCGAGGGAAAATCCGAGCGGGATTCCAGTCGCGCATACAAACCCCGACAGAAACCTCTCTAAAGCCTAAACCTGCACCCAGCATCCATAAGGTGTCGGTGACAAAAGGGAGCGACCCAAATGGTTGCCGGGAATTTGTCGTGAAAGTCGAGCCGGGGAATTGGCCACCCTCGGAAGACGCGGCGTTGAGATGCTCAGCCTCAAGCTGCGGAAGTCGGCCGGGATAGGCCCTTTTTGCAATTCAGGTGGTCACGAACTAGGGCTCTGCAGAACCAAGGTCAGAAACTGCGACGCTCGGGCAGGAAGTTTTCAAAGGCAGTACTCGTTTATCTTTGTAAAACTCGCCGCGTTCCACCTTGTACCAGTCAGAACATCACGCTCCCCCGGAGAGAAGAGGAGGGACCCGTTCTGCAGTTGAAATCGAGCCCTGCTGCGGATCCGGGTCGGACTTCGCCACGCGCGAAGCGGTGAACGGAATCACGTGGCCCGCCTACTTAACCCGGTCGACCCACTCGCCTCCGAGTTTTGGCCTGGATCGCTCGAGTGCGACACTCCCCACGGGATTCGGCGCGCTATCCGTATGGTACTCTTCAGCTTAGATCAGATATCATCACGGGGAGCGCCCAACTGCACACGAGGAGGCCGATTTCTTGATGACTTGATCCCGCACTATTCGAACGAGAATCCCAAGTACACTCTTAGGCGAGGATGTCGCTTCTTGCGTAAGTCATACCCCAATCGTACGAAGTGCTTATCGACCGTGTCCTCTCGTGCAGGACAAGTGCCACTGGACCGGTTCCGATACAGAATCCCGGGCAAGCGGCCAATTGGATAAACACTGACCCTGGCAGCCCTTCCGAACCTTCAAAACTCAACGAGAAAGTAGAACTCGTTTCGAATCTGGCGTTTCAGGGCTACTCAGACGTCATCGACTCCCCCCAGTTCACAGTAGATCGCGTTCACTCGGGGGTCAACTTACTGTGTAGGAAAACCTTTTCACCCCTTTCACCTCACGGCTTCATATGTTCCTCATATATGAACCCCGTCATGCGCGTGGCATCTAATGCGATCAATGGATCATTCTACCTCGAGATAGTGAATGTGGAGAGGCGCACGACATTCACGGCACACCGGTCATGCGATCGACGTAAGATTGCGAGAGATCCATATGAACTGTTAGGAGACGCTCCCCCTGCCAGCAGAGGTGTTAATGGAAGGACAACCTCCCGAAGCTCTTTTGCTAAATCGAGCTGTGACTCTCGTAAAAATCCCCACCTGTCCAGGAGGAGAGTGACGGCATGGGCCTAAGGGCTGGAGGTCACCAGTGCAGCGGTAGCTGATTGAAGGGATCAAAAACCCAAGCCCCCTCGGCCTGGTAGAACACTTATCGAGCCGAGTATCTCCCTTTGCGAGGCCTTCATGAGGCTGATGCCCGGGGCCTTTGGGTCGTGATTCATGCTATGACATACCGGGGATGGTTCCCTCCGACTGGGTCGACCCTTGGCCCCGTCTTACCGGAGGCGCCCTTTAATTACTCTTGCAACCTCATGTTCTCCACGTTGGCCTTGACGGGATCGCTTGAAATATCCCGGGAGGCGTCCACCTCTGACGTTTTTCCTTTTCTCTTCCACCGCTGTCCCTCTTTTTCTCTCCCCCCCCTCCGCTGCCTTTGGGTTACCTTGGCGGTTTCTGTCTGAGGGACACCAGAGGGATACCAATACGCGCTCAGCTCACGCTGATTCCAGACCACCCACTAGATTCTTAGCCGCTAGACTCGCTATCTCCGTCGCCTTTATCTCGTCGTCTCTCCTATCTCGTCGTCACCAACCGCCGTCCTCGCATCCTCCATCACCCGATTTGCCTTTGTGGTGTTTATTCTGCCTTTGATTATTGCTTCCCCTCGAGGCCACAACCGCCCGTATAGAGACAAGAGAGCCGAACCTTCGGACCAAAACGCCTTTATTAGTGCCACCGCTCATGTCAGAACCAATCCCGATGATCAAAATTTCGACCCCCTCAGTCACCGAATTCGAGCGGCCGCTTCCCCCAGTATCACCCGCGTTATCTCACCTGCGTCATCCAGAGTACGTTAGTTTCGTCATCGCCTTGTCTGCGGAACCCGTTATGACACTCACTCCGCATGCGTAGCAGCCAGATGCCACTCGATTTCGTCTCCCAGGTGCACGAAGCCGCCTATTCTCCCAGCCCGCTGGTGGGCCTCCTTCAAGATCCACATGTCGTCCGCTCCCTGGCACGACGAAGCAGGAGCCGGAGTTCACGACGACCGTCTACGTCCTCTACTGGCCCCGAGCGCGGCCGGAAGGAAGACAAAGAAAACGATCCGATGAACATGCTCACTGTCGTCCTCGCCGAGGAAGAACGCCAGGTGAACCACCTCCGCGGACTCCTCCGTACGACTGCCGATAGGCTGGAAGACGAGCGGGTACGCGCGAACCAGGCGGAAAACCGAGCGGACTTCAACGAATCTCGTGTGAGGGAACTGCAGATGAAGTTGACAAATTCCGACGCGGCCAAGCACTCGGTGGAACTCGAGACGGAGCGGGCAAGGGATGAAGCTCATAGGCTGAAGATGCAGTTGGATGCGATGGAGAGGGAGATGCAGAGGCTACGGAATTCGTTGAGCAACATGACGAAGAAGAAGGACGAGGCAGAGAGAGATGCATCGGATGCGCACGACACAGCAAGGAGGGCAGAACAAAGGTTGAGGGAGTATGAGGCGGAACAGGAAGGAAGGGATGAAGGAAGGAGGCTGGCAGGCAAGAAAAACTACGACGCCGGGTGGCGGGAGTGTTGGCCGGTTGCCCACGAGGAGGGTCGAACACGGGGGTACGAGCAGGGTCACGAAGAGGGTCATGCCAAGGGCCGATCCGAGGCCAAGCTCACTTCCTACGAGGAGGGCAGGAAGAAGGGGAAGGTTGAGGGTTACCAGGAAGGTATGGAGAGGGGTATGAGGGAAGAACGAGACAGAGCGCTGGAGGAGTTCGATAAGTTCCTCGAGGAAGAGGTCAGCGGATCTGTCCACGAAAGGGTGAGTCGCATCCAATCCATCTTGCAATCTTCGTCCTTCTGACATTTTGATAGCACGACCGAGTCCAACGCTGGGTATCTTCTCTTGCTCAGGCGGCCGACAGAACGCGAGGACGACATGGCAGACCACGCGGTATGAGTTCAAGCGGCAGCTTCCGTGGCGATCGCGCCGAAGGGCGACGAGAGACCAGCCTCCGACGACATCTCTCTCCTTCACCAGGACTTGGACTGATCCCAGACCCGAGACTCTTGCCAAGGTCATCGACCAGGGATTTCAGGGCGGACGACGTCATGAAGAGCCCGACTCTGATCATCTCTGGCTGAGACTGCGCCGATATCTATGCTTCTCGTTTTCGAATTTTCCAATCTTGAAGACCCTCCTTGTTCACTTATCTTTTTATATTTCCAGTATGCTGTATGTACATAGGACGAGAGATTGAATCCTTAACTAACGGATGTGTAAAATAAGTAGATAGACTCGACCTCTTTATGCCTTTGGATGGAACTCTGACGCGTCGACTCATGGACGCATTTCACCACCAACGTCTTTCACCCCAATCTCTCGTCTCTCTCCTCCGGAGAACCCCACACTCGGCTACCTTGCCTCCCTCTTTCATGCCCGAGTACGCGTAGGAAGACACTAAGAAGAGTTGTAGCGATGTCGGACGACTTTTTCTTCGATGATGACATTATCCTAGACGAAGCCGCTCTCGCCATTCTCGACGCTGAAGAATCGAAATACTTCGGCTCCATCGCGAATGCTCAACTGAATCCACGACCCGCTCCGACTCAACCCACCCCACCTCCGGCGAAACGGCAGAGAACCGATGGCGATGGAGGATGGAAGCACCCCGCGACAGGGAGCGGGGGCGGAAGCGGGAAACTCGTGTCTCGAATCCAGAAGAGGACGGATAGTTTCTACGAGGACCTGCCGGATATCTCGCTTGCGGGCGATGGCGTGTATGACGTGTACTCCCAGGGATCTCAACCCCCTCAGAACCCGAATCCCACCTCTTCCGCCGGTGTCAAGAACGCAAAGAATCCGCTTGGTCAAGGATCACTTCCTTCTGGGCTCAACCAGCCCGCCCCTGCCCCTGCACCCAACCCCCGCGAACGGACTCCGAGGCTCAACCAGACCCGACCACCTCCGCGACCTCCCCCACAGCGGACCCACACGCCGCCTTCGAACAACCCCCACAACCCCAATAACTCCAACCGACCACAACCACAACCCCAACCACAGCACCGGCCGCAACAACCCTCCCACCCCCATCCCCAACCACAGAGCTCGAACCAAGCCAGAGGCCCGGCTCCAAGGATCGGACCGATCCCTCCTCAGCAAAGTCGGGCCCAGAACCTTGGTCCTGGCCGGAACGTCAATGTCCCCCGCCAGCAGCCCCAACCCCAGCAACCACGTCACATCACCTCCGTTCCTGCACAACCTGCACAGCCCAGACCCCCGAACACTGTTGGCGCGAGTATTTCGGATAAGAATTTACAAGATGAGGTAGCGAAGCTCAGGGCTCAATTGGAACAGGTCCGTGGACACGGAACCATCACCCTTGATCTGTGCAGCTAACTCTCCCTGCTCGTGGTGTTATGTAGATGAACACCCAACAAGAGTCGATGCAGAAGGCTTTCAGGGAAGAACAAGACGCGAGATTTCAGAACCAGGGTGAAGTTAGCATTTTACGAAAAAGAATGGAAAAGGTATGTACCGACGTCAACTGTAACCACCGTCCCCCTGCTACGGAGAGACCTTTTCAACTCACGTCCCGGTTTTGCAGCTCACGGAGGAACATAACGCGAATACGAAATGCCTCAAAGCCGCTAAGGAAGCCGCAGAGGCCACTCAGGCGCAGATGCAGAAGGATACTCGTGAAGAGATTGAGAGGGTGAAGACTCAGTACACTTTCAGGGTATGTCAGGCTTTAGCCAATCATCTCGTCTTGTGTGCCGCTGACACTCCGATCTAATCTCTCCAGCAACACGAGATAGAAGCCTCAATGCGGAAGCTAACCTACTCGGGGAGGAACCGCAACAAACCCGTCCCATCTCACGTCGCGAAGGACCGATTTTTCGGGAGCGGAGCTGCGAGTTCTGAGTTCCCGTCCACCCCGTGGGGTAAGACGCCCGTTCCAAACCGCAACAAAACGCCGTCGAAATCACGGATTGGGGATTTCCTCTCCCCTGGACCGGCGTTTGGCCCGAATAGTCCGAAGAGATCTCAATCGCGGCCGCTGTCTCAATTGGCTCTCCCAGGGTTCAAGAACGCGTTCGAGATATCACCGAAGAGATCACCGGGAAAGAAGATCACGAAGCACATGCCTGTGCAATTTCCGCCTTCGTCGAACGCGAATGGTCATGTTGAGGCCGAGGGAGAGTGGGGTTCCGGTGTCAACGGCGATGGAAGTCCTGGGGGTAGAAAGTGGAAAGGAAAGGAAAAGGCCCTCGAACCGATCGAAGATGATGATGGAATGCCGATGGCGGTGTCCCCAATCAAATCGCTATTCCACAAACCAACACAGGTCCAACGACCGGTTACCCCGAAGTCTGAGGGGACACAACTGGGCGTAGGTAGTAGTCCACTGGCATCGCATTTTGGAGATGCTGGCGAGCTCGGCCTCGTGGATTTGGACGGACGCGAGGATGAGGAAAGTGACGGGGATGACTTCGTGCCGTTGTCCTTGGCTGGAGAGGTAATGCTTGAGTCCTCGCGAAATAGCGGCCACTCACTCATTCGGTTAGTTGCACCATAGGATATTCACGCATATGCGACCCTCGACGAGCAAGATCACAGTCGAACTTCTTATGGCCCTTGAGTTGCCTGAGTCAACATCACAGGACGATAAGTTAACCTACAAGGCCTCGACTATGGGACTGTGGAGCGCCCTTAGTAGTTTGGGTTCGTTCGATATCGTCTCGATCGATCAACAATACAGGAGGGTTGCGAGCTCGCTGACGAGAATCGCTTACGTGGCGAATAAGCTCAAGTTGGTCAGTCTATGCTCGTGAAAATCCGCCTGTGTCCTTTCGTATGGATTGATTATGAAGGTTTTTGTATAGACCCATGTTTTGGCGGCCGTTTTCAGCCTTTTAGGTACCTTGGTATTTTTCATCCCTCGTTTCTGCGGCGCGCTCCTTACGGAATCGGACAACGGAAACGATTCAAGCCCTACGGCGACAACGAACGCGAGGAGTACACAGATTACTATAATGACCATTCTTCGTGATGCCATCCGAACGCACTTTGTCCCTCCTCACTCGGCGCTCCCACTCAAAAGCTTGGTCAGGGCGAAACCGAGGGAGATGGATGAGAAGGAGGCCGATCTGGGGAGGGAGGTGTTGGGGTTGCTCGAAGCGCTTTGTTGGGGTGCTCCGGATAATCTTGAGTCCAGGTAAATTCGATTTTCACATTCCCGGTGATTTCGTCTCACTGAAAGTGTCTAGGCTCGCGGACGTAATTTCGGCGGAGGGCGTGTTGGACACCCTTGTTGACCCGAGACAGCCAAGCTGGTTCCTATACGGATCCTTGCGAGCCTTGGCTTTGTTCACGAGCAGTAAGTTCAACGTTCTCGTTTACGTTTTCGAAGGTTACAGGAGCAATTTCTAAAATAACCTTCCGTGCTCGTGGTGCGCATCCAGGGAAGGCGCTATACAAACGGTTTTTGTCTATCCCGGGGACCAGCCCTAACCCTTCACAGGGCGGAGATTTGGGCGTAGGAATCGACCCAGATATCGAGATCGTCCAGGAGGATGTCAAACTCCCCCATTTGGAATGCCTGTGCCTACACCTAGGGGATCACACGAGGGACGCTGAGGATGTAAGTCGCGTTTCAGACTTCGACGATTTCCTTCTCACGTCTATTTGCACGTGTGTGTCACCTAGGCCGAGCGCGCAAGGAACGGAATCGTCACGGTCATTGCCACGCTTGCGGTCGCCCACGAAGAAGCGAGGACGATATTGCTCTCTTCGGACACTCTCGCGAACGCTCTAATCTCCCGCATGAACCACCTCACCAGTCTCCTCTGGGAAGATGACCCACGGATAATGTCTTCGGACGAGTTGATCAACGCCACGAGTCGGACCTTGAGCAGGACCCTCTTCGTTTTTCACTACCTCCTATTCGCGAATCACCCCCAAGCTCCGTTCGACCTGAAACGGAAGATCCGAGCCGCTCCGCCATCAGCCGCAATGGACCATATGTTCAACGTCACGTTCGGTAGGCTTTCGTTCGCTCCAGACCTCAAGAACGTGCCAGAAGAGGCCGGGAGAGTGTTAGGCAGGATAATAAATTCGAGTGAGTGTGTCAATCAGGAATATTATGTTAGGGTCCGGCTCATGGACTCGCTTTAAGCTATGGCCAGCGATATATTACAGCTCGTGGTGGACATGCCAGAAGACGAAGATTTGATCTGGCAGGCGTATCAGGACGAAGAACCGAACGATGACGAGGAGGTGGCGAGGATGATGGCGGATGACGAGGTGTCATAGTTCGCCCGCCCCGGCTTCGTTCTCCCGTGTATCACCACTTGGCGGTACACTGTACATTATTCACTAGAATAGTTTTACACCTTGCGTATCTACGTTCTCATAATTCTACCAAGCTCTCATGTAGTGAGGTACACGTGCAAGAACAATCGACGTCAGATCCCTTTCACCTTGAGCTGACGACAATGCTTCTTCAACCACCTCCTCTGGTTCGCGTATTTTTCTGGGACTGGCTGTTGCTGCTGTTGACTGGCAGGGATTTCGTGATCGTCAAGGCTATGGATGAGAGCGAGGGTGTTTCGGATGACCAGCAAACAGATCTCGTCGCGAAAGTGATCCCGGAGCCTCTCTTCAAGCGCGGCCTGCAAAGAATGAAACTCAGAACGGGATACTTTGGCATCCTGGAGCTCGTCTGACCGTTGTTCGATTCACGTCTGCCATTGTTTTCCAGGGTTCCTTCGAGGCGATGGGCTGAAGGCTGCCGTGTTTCGTGATCCAGAACTGCCAGAGACACTCCTCCCAAGCTACGGAAGGGGAGTCAAGGAAGTCGAACCGCTCATCGCACCATGTTGTGTCATCGCGACGGACCATGAGAGGGCTGAAAGGAGAGAAAGGGAACCCAGAGATTTTCCGATTCGCAGTTAGAACGGCTGGAGGATTCCGAGAGTGGAGGTACGTGACATTGTGAAAATGCGAGTAGGTGGTCGTGGGGCGCAGTTCTGGAAAAAGTTTCGGGAACAGAACGACGTGATGGGTTTGGGAGATAAGTCGAGCAAGGTTCAAGTAAGCATTTGGTTGTTCCCCAGTTGAGCTCTTCAGGTAGACGAGATAAGAGATCCGTGGGTTTGGGAGGGTGCCGTTCGAGGGTGCCTCCATCAGCCGCTTCAATGACGCCTGGGCAACGTCCAGATCATGCGAATTCTCGGCGGAGAGTATCAGGGATACCGGGCCTAGTTCGGGTCAGATCAGTAGGTGAATCAACCCGCTGAACAACCAACCTGGCCATTCCTGTAGCCATTTCAGACTACTGCCGAACTCGGCGAGGTTAGACCACACACAGGCAGTGAGATCGTGTGAGTTGTAGAAGCCCTCAAAAATTGAGTAGCGGAATCGTGAAGGTCGAAGATCGAGGGTGGTTATCTTAGACAAGAGCCGTTCGTTTTCCCAAAGAGATGACAAGTATCCTAACCAGTCCGTCAGCTAAAACTCGATACCTTCTGACAAGAGCGCAGACCTGGTTCGTCGCTATCACTGATGTGGTCCACTGATGGACGACGCGATAGAAATCCATAATCACCAAGAGCTGAGACAGGGAAGAACAAAGCGGAGAACCACACGAAAGCCCTCACGAACGACCAGAACCGCTGTTTGACCGCGATCTGCCTGTTATCGTCGTCACCATCTATCTCCTCGTCAGTGTCGGAGTCGGCTTGTTTCTCGAGGTCGTCAGTCACGGAGGGTAAGCTTCGGAGCCGCTGTTCAGAGTTGAATGAAGAAAGACGAGTCTGTAGGCTGCCTGAGGACGAGAGACTAAACGACCCAGATGTAGGGAGTACAGAAAGTGGAAGCGGAGGGGAATCGTCGAGTGATCCAGAAGAGAACATGATGGGGTTCGAAGCGCACGTGCTCCAGCGACTCGTTCCTTTTTTCTCAGTCTGAGACTGATTTCCATGCCACCTCAACCAAGGGCTCACTCGGAAGAAACCGTCAATTCCTCTGGACTAAAGTTGTGTACAAGATCTCGAATGACCACCTTCCACAACTCGAGAGAAGTGTGAGGATGCGTACGCACTACATATCTACCCTGACCGGAGGCATTACTTGTTCAACTACCGTTGGGTGCCAGAAGAGAGGGCGGAAGCGCAGTCGAGAAATTCCACCCCATACAAACATGGTGATTGCTAGTCATCGCAAGCCGTCCAGGGGTGAGACCTCCGCACCCCACAAGCATTCTACCACCAAGCGGCGCCGTGGGCGACCGGTCGGAATTGAGTCTTATATTTTTTATTCGATCATCAAAAGAGTGGGTTTCGGATCTCATGTGGGGCTGCAGGGATTTGTGCCTGAACGCCTTGTGAACTCTGTATAGCGAGGGGAGGGGGGTCACGGTAACGAAGCCGTGATGTGGTCTTCTCTATGTATACAGAGATCCCAGACGCTGGTTAGAGCAATCTGTGTTGCATCGGCTAGCATTTGAAACTCAGACTGTCACTGTCAGAATGGCTGGCTCGAGACTACTTATCGACCGCGCTTCCTCCGCCAATTCTCAACTCACTGGGGCCAGGCACCGCGGGGGATCCTTGTCTTCAACAACCTTCACGCTACACGGGCGGACCCGCCCAAAATGTCCACCTCTCAAGTCTTACAACAGCTCTATTCGCTCGATACATCTTCCCCGAATCTCCCGCGCTATCTCTATTGCCTGATTCAGCGTGACGAAGAGGAACAGTATTTGTCTAGTCTTCGGGGACCAGAGCTAGCTCGGATGGTGGATTTCCTCGACCAAGTACGTGATTTCCCTTCCCCGTTTCGTCCAGTTTACGGAGCAGATCCTGCAGGCGCTCGACGTTATTCCAACCAATGACGATGTTTACCGACAATGCCTACACAAACTACAAACCATCTGTGGCCACCACGTAACCCTACCGTCCTCGCACATCATATCCGGTGACCTCGCCAAAGTTGGTGATTACCCGATCTCCGTCGACGGTGGCACTTCCGATGTGTGGGAAGGCATTCACCGTGGCAGGAAAGTCTGTATCAAGTGCCCGAGGGTTTCCGTTCGGGATCTCCAGACTGTGACGCAGGTTCGTATCCAGTATCGGCGCACCTTTTCGTATCGGCTGAGGAAGACCTGTGGGCATCGTAGTCATTCCTCAAGGAGGCCGTCATATGGAAAAGGTTAAGACACCCAAATGTCGTTCCTTTCATCGGCGTCACAAGAGACCCTTTGCAATTTGTGTCGGAGTATGTACCGAACGGAACTCTGACGAAGTACGTCCGGAAGAATCCGAGCGCGGACCGGATTGCCCTGGTGAGCCTTTCCTCTATAGCGACTGGTCGACTGATAACATTACCTTCCCAAGCTGCTGGATGTGGCAGAAGGTCTTAATTACCTCCACGGAAACTGTATGATACACGGAGACTTAAAAGGGGCAGGTGATTTCTCCGTGTCGTTTCAAACTACGCTGACGGCGTTTTTGCTAGCCTAACATTCTTGTTGACCACAACGGCAACGCCCGTTTGACGGATTTCGGGCTTGCATCGGTTGTCCGTGGACTGAACTCTGTTCTCGTGACGAAGGTGAAAGGATATACCGAGGCTTGGGCCGCGCCGGAGGTTCTTGAGAGAGGCGACAAAGTCACACCAGAAGCGGACATCTTTTCTTTTGGTATGGTCGCGATAGAGGTCGGTTTTCGTGTTTCCCCACGCCTAGCGTCGGGTGGAGGGATGGTTAATTCACCTGACGTCTGAATCCCGGTGAAGGTTTTTACTGGGAGGTACCCATTCAGCGGCTGCACAGACCCGATCATCATTTTGAAGATTACGAGTGGTGAACGGCCGGCTCGTTCACGAGAGGCACGAGAACTAGGTCTGACGGGTTCTGTGTGGAGGATGACACTTAGCTGCTGGCAGCGAGACCCTGCCCTTCGGCCAACGGTGACGGAAGTAGTTGGACTCTTGCGCGAACGGTCGGTGTTCTCCCTCCCCATCAATTCAATGTCATGACACGCTTCCTACAGCTATAGGCTAGGTACTTTGAGTCCGCCTTTGTCCAGTTTAGCTTCATCGGGAACCCAACAGCCCTCCGACCGAAGGAGCATTCGGACCCAGGAGACCTTGTCAAGCCTGAGTTCAGTGTTTAACTTATCCCGCGAACCGTTGTCTGATGAACAGTACTCCCTCTGGCTCCTGTGATTCTAAATGTGATCATCTACTTCCTATCATTCACTGCATGTACACAGTCCATGCCGACATCCGCCGCGTGGCGTCAGAATTGGACGCCCGCCCAGAGAAGCCTACCCCTGAAGAGGCCGAATGGCGTATCAATGAGATTGCCGAGGTGAGATAACCCGATATCTCTCCCTCCCATTCTCATCGCACCCCCACCTCAGGAGCTCGAGGGTAGGAATTCAAGGTCAGGAGGAGAAAGGTTGATTGAGCTTCTGAAGTTGTGCGATTACTATGGTACAATCCCAGCACCATATCAACTTGAGGGTGTTACGAAGGACGGAGAACATCCCCAAAGCACCTCCCAGGCGACTGAAATATGGAAGGGTAGGCACGATGGTAAACTGGTTGCCATCACGGTTCTCAAGGGGCCTGAAGGCGATTTTCATGTATGGAATACCAAAAGAGTAAGCATGTCCGGCGATCCCCAGAGCGGTAGGTAGTCCGTTGTTCTAACGGGTGAAATAGCGGTTTTGCGAGGAAGTGGTGTTGATGAAGCAGCTTGACCACGGCAATATTCTCCCTTTTTGCGGGGTATCGACATCCATCGCAGACTTTTGCCTGGTGTTCCCCTGGTACGAAAACGGAAACATTATGGAGTACCTGAAGACGCAGTCAGATGTCGATCGGTTCGCTTTGGTCAGTACGTTGGAGCAAGTCGTATACTACTGACACTCACTCCCATCCACGAATAGTTATCTGGCGTGGCCAGTGGATTGTGCTTCCTGCATGAAACTCATACGATTCATGGTGCCTTGAGACCAGTACGCAAAGCCGCGTTCTTATTGACGAGAATTAACGCTATCAGCAGAGCCACATCTTGATCGACGACAACGGTGTTGCTCGCTTGTCTACCGGCGGTCGCAACTCAATTGTGCCTGTACCAGATATTTCAGTCGTGGGTGATGTACAATCCGAGGGAGATGTCGACTACGGCCGGTATTCTGCACCGGAACTCCATCCGTCTGAAGATCGTGGCGTGGATGAAATTTCTGTAACCAGAGAGAGCGACGTGTATGGGATGGGTATGATCATTTATGAGGCAAGTCCCCCCATCCTGTATCGTCTGGTGTAAGGGTCAGACCTCACGTCAATCCCCCAGGTCTTGACGGGGGACAGACCGTACTCTGACTACGACGACATTGCTGCGTCATCAAAGGTACGCGCCGGGAAATTGCCTCGAAGACCCTCAGATGGGATCCCTAGTCCGATCTGGGTGTTCCTTGGGGAGTGCTGGAATAGGGATCCTAAGGACCGCCCGTCGATCGTCCAAGTTCACGATGTCCTGTCGCAATGTCAACCCCTTCCCCCGCTGATGGAAGAACTACCCCACACCGATAACCATCATACGGTCCCAATACCAGCTGCTGTTCCAGAGGAGTCGATGCCTGGAGTGGCCCAAAGTCGCATTGATAAGATTGCCAAGGTGAAACAAGCCGTTCCAATTCCTCCCAGTTTTCATCATACTCCAGTCCTAGAAACTCGCGCGTGCGTATCCAGGGCCGGGGGTGGAAGGTGCTGTTGAGCTTTGGACGTGGTGTTGCCGCTACGATACAATCCCAACATCACACAAACTCAAAGGCGTTGTGAGGGAGGGAGAGTATTCCCAACGCATCTCCCAGGTGGTTGAAATTTGGAAGGGTAGGTACAAAGACAAGGTTGTCGCGCTCAAGGTTCTCAGGGGGCCTAAAGACGATGATGGTGGACGGGAAACCAAAAGTGTAAGCACTGCCGAATGATCCCGAGAGTGGAGGGTAATTCGTCATTGTTTTGACGAATGAGACAGTGGTTTTTCAGGCAAGCGGTGTTGATGAAGCACCTTGAGCACGGTAACATTGTCCCTTTATACGGGGTATCGACGACCGTCGCCGACCTTTGCCTGATATCCCCCTGGTACGAGAACGGAAACATCGTGGAGTACCTAAAAAAGAACCCAGATGTCAGTCGGTTCACTTTGGTCAGTACGCTAGAGTAACTTAACCCTATACTCGCGACACTTACTGCACCCGCGAACAGTTATCTGGTGTGGCCAACGGATTGCGCTTTCTGCATAAAAACCGTCTGATTCACGGCGCCATGAGACCAGTATGCAAAGTCGCGTCCCTATCGACGAGAATTAACGTTATCAACAGAGTCATATCCTAATCAGCAACAACGGTATCGCTCGATTGGAAGTGCAATCTTTAAGAGACATCAACGACCACCGGTACTCGGCACCGGAAATCACGTATCCTGAATACGACTGCATACCTTTCAGTGCTTTCGCGAAGCGGGGTGACGTGTACGGAATGGGCATGATCGCTTACGAGGCAAGCGGTAGATCATCTAGCCCTGGGTTGAATGTTAAACTTCACCTTAATCCCCTAGGTCTTGACGGGGAGCATTCCGTACTTTGGGTGCAATGATATCGTTGCAAGGTCATATGCTCGACTCAGGAAAACGCCCCAACGACCCTCTGAGGGGATTTCTGATCCGGTCTGGCATCTCCTTGAGAAGTGCTGGAACACGTCCTGCTGGAAACGCCCATCGGCCACCCAAGCTTACGATGCCTTCTCAAGATTTCGCGCGATCGAGGAGCTTCCGGGAATATTGGAGTTGCAGGTTCAGAGCATCGGCATCCCGTTCACCCGACCGAAGACATCGCAACAGTTTTATGTCAAGGTTAAATACAGGAATCAGGACTACACGACGCCACTCACCACGAGGGCGGTGGCTAGTAATGAGTACTCATGGTTTGCATTCCATCTAACCCTACCCTCGTTACTCTCACTAAGCCACCGACAGGAACTCTCCACAAACCTGGTTGATTGAAATCGACAAGCAGCATTACAACCAGTCGGTCTCCTTCGAAGTATTCTACCGGTCATCCACGGCCATATTCAGGAAAGATAGGGTTTGTGCGACAGGGAATTGCTCCGTGAGTCCGTGACTAGTGCGCAACTCCCGATGTCGTTAGTCATCCACATGCAGCTTTTGGACAACGTCGGCAAATGGATCCATGTGAAGCTTGAGGCGCTGGGCAACACTGGAGAGGGAGTGCTCATGATCCACTTGATGTAAACGTTCCAGTTCTCGACACATCTCAGCGGATTTTGACCATTCGATCCTCCTCAGGAATGGCCTGCAAACGTAGCAGTGGCTGGGAGCCGCGGATCCCCCAGATATCAGTTTGACGATTGCTATGCTCCCTTGTTGTATAAACTCCGATCATTCGAGAGTCTCCTTTACAGAGCTTTCCATACCGGACAGGGGTCGAACGCGTTCCCAACCATGCCAAGGTTGCAGACAGCGTAGCGGTACTGGTTGTAACGGTCTCGGCCCCTGTTAGCAGTATTCAATTCTTATAGAACAACTTGGCCACGGTGGAAGAGACTCACCACGCGGAGGTCGAGAATGCTTCCGGCATGGGCCGCAATTCGTCCCAAAACCCTTCCTCCTGGCGGTTGGAGGTTTTTAGTGATCCTGCAGCGTGGGGCATGGTAGTAGATAACCGACCGTACCGGCTGCGGCCGTAGTGCACCGTGCGTAGAGGTTGTTCTCGGGATCCGAGATGTTGAGCTGTTCGAGATCATAGTATGGTGGGAGAAAGAAACTGGTAAGATATTCGTGGGTATATCAAAAAGCGCAAACACCCACTTTGAATAATGAAAAGAGGTGGAGGCTACTGGTAGGGTGGTGGTGCTCGAGGTCCAAAGAAGGGACGATAAGACGAGGATTATACATCCACTCTCCTCCGTACCTACGAAGTACCTCTCGGATGCGTTCTACCCCTTTTGACATGGTATTGGATTCCGAGAAAGCATCGTATGAGAGCCTTTCAACAGCTTACGTCTCATTTGTTTCCACGGGGGATGGAAAGGTCAGAGTCACAAGCACGCAGTAGCCGGATCAGGGTTACCTGTGAGGATAAAGGCAGACGACTCGAACGATCATAGTAGTAGGTGTCCTTCTCCCATATTTCTTCCACTTTGACCTTTTCTCGCCTTATAATTCTCCTGTTTTAAAGCCGCGAGCCTTTATCCTCGTGAGTATCCCTGTCTTTCTTCCGGACCCACACTCAGATGTCTTCACCCAAAGTACCTCGCCATGCAGTCCGACACAGTATCCGGTCTTCGACAAGACATCATTAGGCGCTGCGGAGAACATGAGCGTCGCCATTGGTTGGAGGAGAACTTTAGACGCCACGTTGTCTTTCAAGGCTTGTTTGTCAAATTCGACAACTACGAGCTCCTATACCCCCAGTACAAGACTCAGGAGTACCTCTCCGAACTTGCAGCCGACGATGTGACCGCACCTCGTATTCCACGGGTTTACGACTTCTTCACCCAAGACGACACATGGACGTACCTTGTCATGGAATACATTGAGCCGAAACACATCTCGGTCCCGGACCTCCCTCGAAGGGCTGCAGAGGCTCTCCAGTGGCTTCGTGGTCTTCGACTTCCCAACGATCCCCAGATTGGCTCTTTAGGAGGCGGTCGCGCTCACCATCGAATATTCAAAGATTATATGGCGCCTCTATCTTTCTCAAGTATAGAGGCTTTAGAGCGGTACCTGAACGTGGTGCGTTCGTGTTTATTCCACCTGCCATTCTACATTAGCCAACCGTGGTGTCCGGGGCCAGGCTCTCCGGTCAATTCCGCCGAAATGCAGACCCAATCCGGTCAGCATTAGTCACGAACCCCTCGTCTTCACCCAGTCCAATATGGATGCGAGTAACTTCTTGGTCGACGCACAAGGCAACACGTACCTTGTCGGCTGCGAGGACGTGGGGCTACTGCCAGTGTCCTTCGCAAGCTATACCACGTCATTGACGCCCGGACCCTTCGCCACCGAGGTCGCCAGGTGCTTGAATTGGCCGCGTTCTTCCAATATCGGTTCGATGGTCAGGATTGGTAGCATTCTGTGGATGACGGGCGACCTGACCCTTGGTACGTCGATCTTTACTTGGCAAATGTTTTCAATTCACATTCGTGATAGGTCTCAGCAACGATGGCTTTCCAGTATCGCGGTCTTAACTTTAGCATCACGTTACCACTCGTCCTCTGGTCGTCGTGTTAGTTAACAGAGGCTAGCACACAACAAAACCCACAGTAACAGACGTGAAGAGTCCAACGGAATCCACAGTAACGGGCGAGAGGCCTGCAACAGCAAAACCTAGACCGGTAAAATTCGGGTAAAAACCACCCCTTTCCTACAAACCGGCGACAAATATGAACGATCCACCTTCTTCGATTTGTTCCCCAGCGATCTCGATTCGGCCATGGAACGTTACCCCCAGCGAGGACCATCACTTCTCCCAGAAAGTGAGGGGAAAGTAGTCACTGGAACGGGCGGTATTTCTTGAACATCAAGCTTCGTAAATCACTAGGCCCCGTCTCACAATGCCGACTATATTGTAATATTTCTGCACCCCCGTTGAAAGTTGTCCGATACGTGATCGGATGCTAGTAGGAAACAGTTCGGGCTACGACAATAACCCTATTCACGATCCCCGCACCCGAGAGAACCGCCTTGACCGAACCTGTCCACGCTCCTGACAAGTTCTGACCCACTCAGCGCACTGGACCTCGTTCCGTCCAGAATCACGTTAAAAAATCCAGTCTCTGGAAAGCCATCTGCCGGCTTTCGGACTCCCAGAAGAGAAAGCGCTACGCCAACCGCGGTGGACTATTGCTCAGTCAAATTTTTTAACAAATAACTTGAGCCCGGGACCGGTATGGCCGGGGTTGGGACCAGCGTTCAACATTCAGCATCCGGTACGAGACTGAAGTGAACGAGGTGACCGTGTGGGTCGGGAGGGGAGATGCCCGGTTTTAAATAGACCCGGCGATCACCAGTTCAACGTTCAACATTCGGCAGCGTTCAACGTGCAGCGTTTGACGCTGAGCGAGTCCGCCGACGGCGCTCCCTCCACCAGTTGGGGTTTCACGTCGTGGCAAGGCTGTGGCCAAGTACCACGAGGGATCCTTGTTTTCAACAACCTCCGCACCGTCTGGGCCTATCCGCCCATAATGTCCATATCCCAGGTCTTACAACAGCTCTATTCGCTCGATACGTCTTCCCCGAATCTCTTGCGCTACCTCTATTGCTTGATTCAGCGTGACGAAGAGG
>Ga0307511_10002600_pt1 | contig 18819 bp, 15 predicted proteins | sample 13_EM_MG_FD_200266 | JGI IMG/M metagenome (GOLD analysis project Ga0307511, IMG submission 200266) | Populus trichocarpa ectomycorrhiza microbial communities from riparian zone in the Pacific Northwest, United States - 13_EM | ecosystem: Host-associated > Plants > Roots > Unclassified | place... | reverse complement strand
CCCGTTTGAACAAATCCCTCTCCATGAACTGCTTACAAAGACCTATGATGCGAACCGAAATCCTTATGATTGCAACCAATTGCCCCTGTGGTAGTTAAGATTGGACACTACTGATCCAGGATGAAGCATGGGGCAGGCCAACTCGTGAGAGGCTTCTGGCGGATCGCCCGTACATTAAGAAGGGAGCGGCGATCTGAAGAGGAAGTGCCTTGATACCGTGTCGAAGCTTGCTTATGGCGGAGAAGGTCCTTCGACTGCGGCTCGAGTACACACTGGGATAAAACTCACGCTTGGGCTCGCCTCCGCTCGGGATGACGGAATTATGAAAGCGGAGTTTACTGCCGTGCGTAACCCCGCGCCATTTTTTCCGCGTGACCGACCTCCGTTTTTGGGACAGCCTTTGGCCAATGATCGCGACTACTTGGGTGCAGTATACGTGGAAGCTGGCGGGGTTGCCAGCCACAGTGCCCAAGATTGATGAGCGTTACCACGTCGAGTCAGCCACGCTGGATAACTTGGCGGCTCTTCAGTCCGTGGTGACGAGTTCCCTTGCCCTGGAGCCGTTCTGGGGGCGTGACCAGGAGGGGCGATTGAAGTTGGCCGAAGAAATCATCCATACGGCTTTTCCTGCTGGTGAGGTGACGGTTATTGTCATCAAGCACGGGGCCCGGATCATCGCCTCCACCGCTATTCGCGATGCGGCGGACAAGTTGAGCAATTTGCCGCTCGGCGTTTGTGTGTTGAACGAGTACCGCTGCCGGGGATTGGGAACGGTTCTTCTTTATGAAGGCCTGCGACGTCTGCGGGATCGTGGGCTCGAGCACGCCCGACTGGTGACGAAAAAAGGGCTGCCCGCCGAGCGGTTTTTGTATACCAAATTTGGAAGTACGCGCGTGGTGTTGACCGGTATCCCGGCCTAAGGATCGGGAGTTTAGTCATGCCTACGCGTCTGCCCCGTCCCGCCAACGGAGAGGCGTTTTCACCACAGTGGCAGAGTCTTAAACCTGCCTTGCCGGAATTTGATGTGGTCATTATCGGAGGCGGGAGTGCCGGTTATGCGGCAGCCCGTACTGCGTCGGCACTGGATGCGCGCACGGCGGTGATTGAAGGCGGAGCGGAAGTGGGCGGGCTTTGCATCCTGCGCGGCTGCATGCCGTCGAAGTCGCTGCTTGAGTCGGCCCATCGGTGGCACGATATCAATCGCGCCCGCGAATTCGGCCTGGTGGCCAAGGCAGTCGAGGTGGACATGAAATGTGTCCAGGCGCGCAAGCGGCACCTGATCGGCGGATTTGCCGACTATCGGCGCAAGCAGTTGCGTCGTGGGAAATTTACTTTCTTGCGGGGGCGTGCCTCGTTTCTGGATGCGCACACCTTGCTGCTGGAACAGGGACGCGTGCAGGAGATTGTGACTGCGTCGGCTTTTATCCTGGCCACGGGTTCGGTCATCACCCATGTCCCGGTGCCCGGTTTGTGGGAGGCGGGTTGCCTGACCAGCGATACGGCATTGGAGGCCGAGCGCGTGCCCAAGCGGCTGGCGGTCCTGGGCGGGGGCGTGATCGCGGTGGAACTGGGGCAATTTTTTGCCCGCGTGGGCGCGAAGACGACGATCCTCCAGCGTAGCAAACGCATTGTCCGCAATTACGATCCCGATGTGAGCCTGGAACTGGAGCGCGCGCTGAAGGCGGAGAACATCGATGTGCGGACTGGCGTGAAGTTGCTCGAAGTCCGCACCGGCGGGAAGAAGAAGGGAAAGAAAATCATCTTCAAGCGCGGGGCCAAGCGGGAGGAGATCGTGGTGGATGAGATTCTCTATGCCCTGGGCCGTAAACCGGCGTTGGAGGGATTGAACCTCGAAAAGGCGGGCGTGACCCTGGCCGAGGGTCAGCTTAAGACCAATGACACGATGGCCACCACGGTTCCCCATATTTTTGCCGCCGGGGACGTGGCCGGACCTCATGAGGTGGTGCATATCGCCATTCAACAGGGTGAATGGGCGGCGCGAAATGCGGTGCGCCATTTGCGTGCCAGCAAGGAGCCGCCGGACCGGTTCGATTATCGGCTGAAAACGTTGGTGACGTTCACTGATCCGGAAATTGCGTCCGTAGGCCTGACGGAAACGGAGGCTACGGCCCAGGGCCTTGAATTCCTGAGCGCGAAGTATCCGTTCAACGATCACGGCAAGGCGCAGATCGGCGGTTATGAGTTTGGGTTCGTGAAGTTGCTCGCGGAGAAAAGCCGGGGAGAGATTATCGGCGCGGAGATCATCGGGCCGCATGCGTCGGATTTGATCCACGAATTGATTGCGGTGATGCGTTACCGGGGTACGGTGCAGGAACTGGCGGCCATGCCTCATTATCATCCCACGCTGGCGGAAATTGTGACCTACCCGGCGGAGGAAATCGCCGAAATATTGGCCAAGGGATGAGTTATTCCAGGAGATCGATATGATGATTCCTTTTTCACCTCTTTCGAGTACCCGGAGTCTGAACCGTCGCCGGGACGGGGGTTTCTTCCCCATGTTCCTGTTCCTGACCGTAGTCGTGGCGTTCATGGGTTGGTTGCGGGTCTGGTATGTGAGTTCCGAGTTGTCGGATGCCCAGGCTCATGTTGTGCAATTGCAGGCCAAGCTTGCCGCTGCTGAGCAGAGTCTGGCCCAGGAGCAGGCCAAGCCAAAGGTGGAGGCGGTTGCCGATCAGAGCATGCCCACGCAGAAGCCGATTCCCGTGGTTCTGCCGGTTTATTCTGAGACAACACCGACCTCAAATACTACGACCAACGTCAAGGCGCCGGAACCAGCAAAGCCGAGCCATTCAAATAATCTCCCCGATCAGACGAGTCGGTCATCCTCCCGGCCTTATTCTCGGTAGTTCCGAGGTAGCTGTGGCTACCGCTGCAGGCCACGCTCTTACGAGCGCGGCTACAGAGGGAAATTGACTGTCGACCGCAGGTCCGACGGCTACCGGGGGTGCGCTTTCTTAAAGTTATTTTTTCTTCGATTTTTGGCGAAAGACGCGCAAGAGTCTTACCCTACGGTAGAAGCAACGGTTGTTTTTGGCCGTGGCATCTGAAATCAATCCTGCTAGCCTTTTCCTTAAATCTCATGGAACACATTGTTCGATTTACCTTTGTCTTGATGATGGGCGTAGTCCTGAGCGGCTCCGCTTTTGCCAAAAAAGCCGAGTACAAGCGCGGCGACGAGAATTTCTATTGGAAGGGCGATGTCCTGAAAGTCGAATCCGATGCGGTGATTCTCAAGGCCTCGGATTTGACCAAGAAGGGCGATTCTTACTTCATGGCTGAATCGGGCAAGGCGCCCAAGGAAGTTTATCTTCAGGTGGTTAATGACTGGATCGAGCCGATCACGCCGCCCGATATGCCCGCGACCTTGGGGGTGGCTCCCGATGCGATGCAGATTCGCGAACCGCAGGGGGATGTCCAGGTTGCGTTGCCTTCGGCACCGGCCAATTTTGTGCCAGCGACCGAGGGGATGACGATTCCCAATGGTACGGTGGTGAAAACAGGACCTGACGGAACTGCGGCAGTACTTTTGGGCGGAGTCAATTCCGCGCGTCTGATTCCGAATTCGGAGGCCGCCGTGCAGCAGACGGTGACGCGGCAATTGCGCACGACGGAGGTGGACCTGACCAAGGGCGCTGTTTTCTCCAAAGTGGGGTTGCGTCCCGGTGAGAAGCAGGATTACAAGGTGCATACGCCGTTTGGCGTGGCGGCGGCCAAGGGGACTGATTTCGTTTCGGTGGCGCTGCCCGCGCGTACCGATGTCTGGATTGCGCAGGGTGTCGTGCAGCTCGATCAACCCAACGGCACAACGGTGGGTACGGTGAAGTCGGAAGGTACCGGCGCGCTGAAAATTATCCGTTTTCCCGTCCAGAGCGATCCGTCCCAGGCGATGATGGCCGATGCCGAAACGATGACCGCCGCCATGAACTTCATTCCCAAGGTGAATCTGAAGACCAAGGCTTTGCTGGAGCGTGTGGCCCAGGGTGCGAAGTTGACCGAGAATGAGAAGGAGTATCTCCACCGGATCAAGAAGGTGCCCTGCCTGATCAAGCTTTCCCTGGTGGAACCGATGCCCACTCCGACGCCGACCCCGAAACCTACCCCGACTCCGAAGCCAACACCTGAGGTCACTCCCAAGCCGACTCCCGCGCCGAAGCCGATGGAGCAGATTACCCCTGTGCCCTCAACGGGCGTGACGCCGGTGAACCCGGTCATGGCGCCACGTACGGATGAAGCTGCGCCCAAGGCCAGCACAGCCAAGCCTGCCGCGAAAAAAGCGAAGATAAAGCACGAGTCGTCGCCCGCCCCGGCAAGGCTGGATCCAACCGGTACGATTCCGTAGGGATTTACGGCATATAAATTCAGTAACATGGAGAATGAGATGACGAGTCGGTCGCCTGCGGAACGCACGGGTTCTCGCCTCAGGCTCATCACGCCGTGGATTCCCTATATCATTGCGGTTTGTCTGATGATTATCGGGGTGGGGCAGATGAAGCTAGTTCTTGATCTGCAGTCCCAGCTTCAGGTTGCCCGGTCGGAAGCCACGACGTTGCGAGCGAGCAATGCGCTGATGGATTTGCGGCTGATCGCGCTGGAGGCCAAGGATCCTGCTTATCTTTCGACCAAGGTTCTTGTGGCGTGGGATTCCCATATGCATCGGGGTTTTGTTTCCCTGGAGAATTTGCCTCCGCCGCCAGTCGCCCACGATTACCAGTTTTGGGTGCTCGATCCCGGAGCGGAAGTTCCGATCAATGCCGGTTTGATTGACGCGCAGGGGACTTCGCATCACTTTGCTTTCCAATCGGTGAGCACGGACAATCCCGGTTTTGCCATTTCGCTCGAGCCTGCCGGTGGTTCTTCCCATCACACCGGCCCCATTCTTTTTGCTATCGCTCCTGCGCAATATTGAGCTTAACTTAACATGCAGTTGAGGGTTCTTTATGGCCGAAGTAAAAAATATCTGCCTGGAAGCGCTCGAACGTCATTGTTCCAGGCAAGAGACGGGACGGCTCGATTTTCGGCGTGGGGATTACGAGGGGCAAATTTTTATCCAGGACGGGTTTCTGGTGCATGCCCATCTGTCAGGATTGGTAGGAGTTCCGGCCCTGTTTCGATTATTTGACTGGGGTGATGCGGAAACGACCTGGAATTCACGTGTGACACCGGAGAAGGCCAGTCTTCGTCTTCCAATGGAAGAAGCGAGTGTTCTTTATGCGGAGTATTTGAGGGAGAGAGCCGGTCTGGAGGCGCAGGGGAAAGAGCAGCTCGATCAGGCCTTCATGACTCCGGAGATGATGGCGGCGCAGGCCGGGGGAATTGAGTCGGTTCTCAAGTATTATCTTATTTCCCTGGAATGCAGTGATCCACAGCTTCTGCCGGGCGGGTTTAGTTTTGCCGATGCTTCCCAGAACAGTTATGTGATCGGCTCGGCGGAGGATTGCGATGTGGTGCTGAGGCATGCTTCCATCGATCCGTTGCATTGCGGGCTTATCCTGGAAAAAGGCTCTCTCTTCATCTGGGATTTGGGAGCGCAATCCGGGATTAAATTGAACGGTGTGCCCGTGGCGGAGGATGTTCTCAAAGTCGGCGATGTGCTGACACTGGGCCTGATCGATCTTCGTGTTCGTTTCAATTTGCGCAGGCCCAATCTTAACAAGCCCATTACGGTACCTCTTCCATCCATTCCCGCACCAGGGAAGGGGCCATCGGCAAAGGAGATGCTCAAGGGCGCGATTACGTACGACCGGGTTTCCCGGCAGATCAAGGTTACGGGCAAGGGCAAACCGTTCCTGACCAAATGGACGTCTTTGTTTGGTGCAAAAAAAGGCAAGTGAAGTTAAGGTGATGCCCAGCTGATTTCTCCACACGATGCATATCCTTCTTATCGATGACAGTACCTCGACCCGGAGCCTGCTCCGGACGCTGATTAATTCCGGCCAGGCCGAACGGCATCAAATCAGCGAGGCGGCCAGCGGCGAGGAGTCGCTCCAGAAAATAGCTTCGGGTGAGATTAAGCTGCCCGATATTATCATCCTGGATCTCAACATGGATGGCATGACCGGGTACGAGTTGTCCCGTGAGTTACGCCAGCGGTATAGCCAGGAATCGGATATCATTCCCTATATTATCGTGGTGACGGCCAACGAAGGGGTCGACGTTATCAACCGAGTGCTCGATTCCGGGGCCAACGATTACATGTCGAAGCCGGTGAACGTCAAAATCCTGCAAGTCCGGTTGCGGGTGGCGGAGCGGCTTCTGGCCCACTCGTCGAATGGTGGAGGCTCGGCGCCCACCCCGGCCCTGGCGATCGACCCCCGGCAATCGTTGATTGCCTCGGCGATTGACCAGACCGATGTGCCGGTGGCCCTGGTTGAAGCCGGGGTCAACAATCCTTCTTTTCGGATTATCTATGCGAACGCCGCCATGACGGTGACGACCCAGTACGCCCAGGACCAATTGATCGGCCAGTCGCTGGCGGCGATGGAGGCATGGACAGATGAATTTATGGAGACGGTGCTCGGGCACATCAATCAGGGCATGACGTTGGCCCATGTGCCCCTGGGCAGCAATACCCAGCAGGAAATCACCGTTCACTTGAGTTTTTATCCCGTTCGTTCCGGCGACGAACCGGTGGGGCATTATCTGGTGGTTCATCACATGTAGTGATTGGGCTCATTATTCGTGCGCATCATTGTCACCGGACTCCTCGGTCAGTACGCCTTCGGCGGCGTCACGTGGGACTATATCCAGTACCTGCTCGGGTTTCGCGACCTGGGCCATGAGGTCTGGTATCTCGAGGATTCGGGTTCATGGCCTTACGATCCGATCAAGCAGACGGTGAGCGAGGATTGCGCCTATAACGTGGCTTATTTGCGCAGCCTCATGACGGAGTTTGGTTTTGAGGATCGCTGGATTTATCGCAATGGCGCCGATGGGAAATTTTATGGAGCCGGGGAAGCGGCGGCGCGCGATCTGATCAAGAATGGCGATCTGCTGGTCAATGTCTCAAGCGCAGGATGGCTGACCGATTACGAATTCGGGGTGAAGCACCAGATGTTCATCGATGGCGATCCGATGTTTACCCAGGTGAATTTGCTCAATCCGAAAAGCGCCGATTACGCGGCACGGGTTCGGGCGCACGACAGCCATTTCAGCTTTGGTTTGAATCTGGGGCGTCCTGATTGCCTTGCCCCCGATGTCGGCATTCGTTGGAAAAAAACGGTGCAGCCCATCGCGCTCGATTATTGGCCGCGGCAGGATGACACGGCCCCGGATCGCTTCACCACGGTGATGAACTGGGCGAGTTACGCTCCCATTGAGTGGGAAGGAAAACCTTACGGACAGAAAGACCTCGAGTTCCAAAAATTCAAGCTGTTGCCCAAGCATGCGCCGCAGCATCTCGAAATGGCGATGGGGCAGGGGATCGGCTCGAAGCGGCCCACGGAGGAACTCCGCGCGCTGGGTTGGACCATTCTCGAACCGGACAAGGTGTTGCCGGATCATCACTGTTACCGGGAGTTCCTGCGTACTTCGAAAGCTGAGTGGAGCGTGGCCAAGCACGGTTATGTCGCGGGGCGCACCGGCTGGTTCAGTTGCCGTACCGCCTGCTACCTCGCGCTGGGTCGTCCGGCGATCGTGCAGGAAACGGGTTGGAGCGAGTACATCCCGGCGGGTGACGGTGTGCTGGCTTTCTCCACGCTGGAAGAGGCGGTCGAGGCCATTGCTGACATCAACGATCATTATGCCGAACATCAGGCGGCAGCCCGCGCTTTAGCCGAGCAATATTTCGAGGCGAAAAAAGTCTGCGCCGATTTGCTGGCGCAGGCGGGGTTGGGGTAGGCGTCAGCAAAGCCGAAACAAGTTTTTGGGAATGAGACCCAAGAGATTAAAATTTCAAAGGCTATCTGTTGGCAACCAGATAAAAGGTTGCACCAAGATAAAATTCTTCTGAAGCCTTCGGCTTGGAGAGATGCAAGCCACGAAATCAGTTGGGCTGAGGCCAATCGTTTTCCAGGGTCGCTTCTAATTAAAGGGAATCGGCTTCGCCTTCCGCTGCTCAAAACGCATGACGTGGGTGTAGCCGACTTCGCGGGCGAGGGTGTAGGCGAGGCTGAATTCGTAGGCGACCTCTTCCGGAGAGTGGGCGTCGGAATTGATGACGATGGGGATGTGCCGGGCATGGGCGGCGGCGAGAAAATCGCGGCTGGGATAGATTTCGTGCACGTCTTTGCGCAGTCCGGCGGTGCTGACTTCCATCGGGACGCCGGCTTCAGCCATGGCATCGAGAGTGGGGAGATAGAAGCGGGAGAGATCGCCTTGAGGCCGATGGCCGAATTTTTTGACCAGATCGGGATGGGCCAGAAAATCGAAGAGGCAACTTTCGACCATCTTCGTGTAAGCGGCGAAATAGGCCTGCCAGATTTCCTCGACCGGTTGTTCCGTCCAGCGTTTGAGATGCTTGGGATTGTCGATGTCCCAGTCGGGCGTGACATAATGGACTGAACCGATCAGGTAGTCCCAGTCGGCCTGGGTGGCGAGATCGCGGATATGGTTTTCATAGCCGGGAATGAAATCGCATTCGAGACCGAGCCGGATCGGATAGTCGGGAAATTCGCGGCGCGCTGCCTCGATCAGGGTAAGATATTCGGGGAGCTGCTTTGGCCCCATGCGCCAGTCATCGAACTGGGTCGGCATGGGGTTGTGATCGGAGAAGCCAATTTCCTCCAGTCCCGCCTTTTGCGCGGCCAGGACATAATCGCGGGGCGCGCCGGTGGCGTGACCGCACAAGGGCGTGTGCATGTGGTAGTCCGTCCGCATGAAAAGAGCTTAGTCAGGTGAACGCGCACTTCCAAGCGCGACGATAATATGTTTAAAGTGAGGTCTCATGGCCGTACGTTCCAAACCCATTTTACGTCTCGGCTATTTTGGCCGGGCGGGGAGTTTTACCCACGTTGCCGCCGGACGTCGTTTCCCCAATGCTTCGCTCAGCGAATGTCCCACAGTGGAGGAGGCCTTCGCGCGGCTGTTGGCCGGGGAGTTCAGCCACATTCTGGTGCCGATTGAAAATGCGTCCAGCGGCATTATCACTAACACGGCGGATCAACTCATGCGTCTGGCCAAATCGGATGCCGCGACCGGATTGCAGATTCGCGAGGCGCTGGTTATGCGCGTGCAATTGGCGCTGATGGCGCGAGAGGACACGACGGTCATTGCAAAAATTTATTCGCATCGCGCGCCGTTCGATCATGGTCGTGACTGGCTGCAAAAACATTATCCGCGAGCGGAGCAAATCATCGTGGAGAGCACTTCGGAAGCGGCGGCACTGGCGGCGAAAGAGGCGGGGGCAGCGGCCATCGCCGGACTGCACGTGGCGGCGCAGCATCGGCTTCATATTGTCAGCAAACACGTCGGCAGCGAAGTGGCCAATCAGACGACTTTTATTGTCGTGGGCCCGTCGCTAAGTCGTCCCGTCAAGCCGACGCACACCAGTCTTGTCTTTGAGCTGCCCCACGTCGCGGGGAGTTTGGTGTCCGTGCTTCAGGCTTTGTCGCGTCGCAAGTTGAACCTGACGAAGATTCTTTCCCGACCGATTCCCGGCCGCTTCGAGGAGTACCGCTTCATGATCGAGTTCCATGGGGCCACACCCGCGAAGAAGGTCGTCGAGGTTCTGGCCAAGCTGAAGAAGATCACGACTTTTTTGGCGGTGATCGGTAGCTATCCGGTCAGGCGCATCTAAATATAGCGGCGGTCGAGGAAAGCTCCGCAGGAGCACTTGCATTAAGGGCAACAAATCGTATTCTAGAAGTGCAGTGAAAATTCAAAATTTGCTCAAGACCTCGAGCGAGTGGGTTCGGGGTGAGAATGGCGGCAACCGTATCGTCTTCAGCAGCCGGTTGCGCCTGGCTCGCAATATCAATCATCATCCTTTTCCCGGCTGGGCCAAGAAGGCGGAGCGGGAGAAGGTGCTCGCCCTGGTGCAACCCGCCGTGGCCGATTTGCCCGAGATGAAGGACGCCATCATCAACGATTCGATGGAGCATTTTGCCCCGCTGGAAAAGCAGGTTCTGGTTGAACAGCACCTGATCAGTCGCGAACACGCGGCCAAGAATGCGGGCAGCGGGCTGGTCATCAGCAAGAACCGTGCGCTGAGCATCATGATCAACGAGGAAGACCATCTTCGGATTCAATCGCTCCGCTCCGGGCTTCAGCTCAAGGCGCTGCTCAAGGCGGTCGACAAGCTCGATACCGAAATCGAGGCGCGGCTCGACTTTGCCTTTTCCCCCCAGATCGGCTATCTGACCGCTTGCCCGACGAATGTCGGCACCGGCATGCGCGCCTCGGCAATGATGCACCTGCCCGCACTCGTGCTCGATGACCAGATCACGCAAATCATCAAAGCGGTAAACAAGATCGGTCTGGCTGTGCGCGGTCTTTACGGTGAGGGGACCGAGGCGCTCGGCAATCTCTTCCAGATTTCCAACCAGATGACGCTGGGCGAGTCGGAGGCGGACATCGTCGACAAGCTGACGAAGGTCATTGTGCAAGTCATGGAACATGAGGAAAACGCCCGGCAGAAGATGCTCGAGGACAAGAGCCGGATGATTGCCGACCAGGTGGGCCGGGCCTACGGCATCATGATGCATTCGTATTCAATCTCTTCCAAAGAGGTATTGAACCTGCTTTCCATGCTCCGGTTGGGCGTTGACCTCGGCCTGATGCCGGAGGAATATCGTTCCACCATTGATGAACTTTTCATCCGGACCCAGCCCGCGCATCTGCAAAAGGATTTTGAGCGCAAGCTCACGACCGAGGAACGCGATGGCCTCCGCTCTGATCTGCTGCGCGAGAAGCTCAAGTCTGTTCCCGAACCGAACACAAAGGCCCTGGCCCTGGGTAAAGCGGAGGGCGATAAGAAAAAACCATGATCAAATTCGATTTTCAGGTCATGAGGCGTAGCCGCCGCCGTGAGGCGGTGGTGCCCCGGCATTTAGCGACAAGAAAAAACCATGAATAATTTCACTCCACGCGCACAGCAAGTCCTGGCCCTGGCCCGCAAGGAAGCGGATCGCTTCAACCACAATTATGTGGGAACGGAGCACCTGCTTCTTGGCCTGATCAAGCTTGGGCAAGGCGTGGCGGTCAACGTGCTGCAAAAGCTCGGGCTCGATCTTGAGACCGTTCGCATCGAAGTGGAGAAGCAGGTCGGGTCCGGGCCTGACACCAAGATGTCGGGCAACATTCCTTACACGCCCCGCGTGAAGAAAGTGCTCGCGCTTGCAGGCAAGGAAGCAAAGGCGCTTAATCATAGCTACGTGGGCACGGAGCATATTCTCCTCGGTCTGCTGCGCGAAGGCGACGGCGTGGCTGCACGCGTACTGAAGACTCTGGAAGTCGATATCGAACGCACTCGCAACGAAGTTCTGAAGGAACTCGATCCCAATTTTGCCTCGGGTGAAGCCGAAGGCGAGGAGAGCGGTGAGGCTTCTTCCCAGGGCGGTCCCCAGGAAGGCGGCATGGGAGGCAAGAAGGACGTCAAGACGCCCGCACTCAAAGCCTTTGGCCGCGACCTGACTGAGATGGCCCGCAAAAACGAGCTCGATCCGGTGATCGGTCGCAAGAGCGAGATCGAACGGGTGATCCAGATCCTTTGCCGTCGCACCAAGAATAATCCGGTGCTGATCGGCGAAGCTGGCGTGGGCAAGACCGCGATCGCCGAAGGGCTGGCGCAGGAAATTGCCGCCGGAAATGTACCGGAGCTTTTGCGGGAGAAAAAAGTGATCACGCTCGATCTCGCGTTGATGGTGGCGGGCACCAAGTATCGCGGCCAGTTCGAGGAACGGATCAAGGCCGTGATGGAGGAAATCCGCAAGGCCAAGAACGTGATTCTTTTCATCGACGAGTTGCATACCATCGTGGGCGCTGGTTCAGCCGAAGGCGCGATGGACGCTTCCAACATCATTAAGCCGGCCCTCTCGCGCGGTGAGTTGCAGTGCATCGGTGCGACCACGCTGAATGAATTTCGCAAGCACATCGAAAAGGACTCGGCGCTGGAACGGCGTTTCCAGCAGGTCATGGTCGAGGCCCCCAGCGTGGAGGAATCGATCGAGATCCTGAAGGGGCTGCGTCCGAAGTACGAGGCGCACCACAAGGCGAAGATGACCGACGAGGCGCTCGAGGCCGCGGCCAAGCTTTCCGACCGTTACCTGACCGGGCGTTTCCTGCCCGACAAAGCCATCGACGTGATGGACGAGGCCGGATCGCGCGCGCGCATCCAGGCGACGATGCGTCCGCCCGACGTGAAGAGCATCGAGGCGGAGATCGAGGAGATCAAGGGTCGCAAGGAGGCCTCGATCAAGGCGCAGGATTTTGAGAAGGCTGCCGCTTTGCGTGACACGGAAAAGGAAGCCAAGGACAAGCTGGAGAACGTGTTGGCCGAATGGCGTCAACGCCGTGACGAGCAGGAAGTGCTCGTGACCGACGAGGACATCCGGCAGGTGGTTTCGAAGTGGACCGGTGTACCGCTTTCGCGGATGGAGCAGGCCGACATGGACCGGCTGTTGCGCGTGGCGGACGAACTCAAGGGCAAGGTCATCGGCCAGGACGAGGCAGTCTACGCGATGGGCAAGGCGTTGCGCCGTTCCCGCGCCGACCTGAAGGACCCGAAGCGCCCCATTGGTTCATTTATTTTCCTAGGCCCGACCGGCGTGGGCAAGACTCACCTGGCCAAGACGCTGGCCCATTATATGTTCGGCGACGAATCGGCCCTGATTCAGATCGACATGAGCGAGTACATGGACGCGCACAATGTTTCGCGGCTCGTGGGTGCGCCTCCCGGCTACGTGGGTTACGAGGAAGGCGGCCAGCTCAGCGAAAAAGTGCGCCGTCGCCCCTACAGCGTGGTGCTGTTTGATGAGATTGAGAAGGCCCACCCCGATATCTGGAATTTGCTCCTGCAAATTCTGGAGGACGGCGTGGTGACCGACAGCCTTGGCCGCAAGGTCGATTTCCGCAATACGATCATCATCATGACTTCCAATGTCGGGGCCGACCTGATCCGCAAGAACATGGTCATGGGTTTCGGCGTCAAGACCGATGAGAGTTCCTACGAGCAGATGAAGGAAAAGATGTTGAGCGAGGCGAAGCGGGTTTTCAAACCCGAGTTCCTGAACCGGCTCGACGATATCATCGTTTTCCATTCGCTGACCCGCGACGACCTGACCAAGATCGTCGATATCGAAGTGGCCAAGGTGCTCACGCGCCTCAAGCCCCGCTCGATTACGTTCCGGCTTACGCCTGAGGCCACGACCTTCCTGATCGAAAAGGGCTACGATCCTGCCTATGGAGCGCGTCCGCTGCGCCGGGCCGTGGAACGTTTCCTGGAAGATCCGATGGCCGAGGAAATTCTCCGCGGTACGATCAAGAACGGCGACTTCGTCGTGGTGGGCGAGAAGGACAAGGCCCTGACCTTCACGGTCGGTTCTGATCTGCCCTCGCCGGTGTCCTAGGGATTAGCCTGCCCGAGTTTTTCATGCATGACGTAGTCATTTTTGGGAAGGCTCTTCGCAAGAATCGCATTCCTTTAATTGGGGCCGCGCTTCTTGTGTTTCTGTTCTGCGGGAAAGTATCGATTCACGCGGATGTTGCAGGGACGACAACCAGCAATCTTTCGATAGAACCGATCACCACGGGACTGAGGGTCTTTACCTGCGGGAATAGTTTTCATGCCTGGTTTGTTCCAGAGATTTTACAGGACATGGCGCAAGGTGCCGGCATCAAAGGGCACGAAATTGTAGGCGTATCAAAAATTGGAGGCTCGCGCGCCATTCAGCACTGGGATGTGCCGGATGATAAAAATGAAGCCAAGGCCGCCTTGCGGGCGGGCAAGGCGGATGTCCTGACTCTTGCCTGCATGCTTCAACCAGACGACGGGATCGAAAAGTTTGCCGAGCTTGGTCAGCAATATAATCCAAATATTCGTGTCGTCCTTCAGGAGTTTTGGATTCCGTCCGATAAATTTGAATGGCCTTATAAAGGCGATATCAGTTTGGTCAACTTCGATGCCTCCTCCATTTCCGATCTGCGGAAAATGCATGAGCCTTATTTCAAGGGGATGGACGATTATGTTCGCGCGTTGAATGCCAAATGGGGGAAGCAGGTTCTCTTTGTGGTGCCTGCCGGACAAGCCATCCTGAACTTGCGGGAAAAAATTGTCGCTGGACAGGTGCCGGGAATCGAAAAGCAATCGGATCTCTTTGCCGATAAGATCGGTCATCCGCGACCGCCGCTGGAGGCCCTGGTCTCCTACTGCAATTTTGCGGTGGTTTATCGCCGTAGCCCGGTAGGACTGCCGTTACCGGCTGTGCTGGCGCGGGAACACAATCCGAAATGGAACGACCAATTGAACCGGCTGCTACAGGAAATTGCCTGGGACGCGGTGACGCATCATCCATTGAGTGGGTTGCCTCAGCAGCCGTGAGTTTGCGGTGGTGGAGTTTTTCGCCGGAGGGAACAGGCACAAATGTTTTAAATCGGTCTCGCGATTTTCAAAAGCCCAAGCTACACCTAAGCTTGCTGTCTTTTTAAAAACACTTCATCTATTTAAAAACTCTTCTCATGGAAACTCCTTCAACTCGAATCGCGACAACCGACGACTCCCTTTCTCCACACTTGCGCCGGATGGCCGTTATTGCGGTCACATCGCTCTTTTTCATGTGGGGCTTTTTGACCTGTCTCAATGATATTTTGGTGCCTCATCTGAAGGCTGTTTTTGATCTCAATTATTTCAAGGCTTCGTTGATCCAATTCAGTTTCTTTGGTGCCTATTTTATCATGTCGCTGCCTTCGGGCATGATCGTGGCCCGCTGGGGCTTTCAACGCGGCATGGTGGTGGGGCTGATGACAACCGGGCTCGGTGCCTGGCTTTTTTATCCGGCGGCGACGCTGCTTTCCTATCCGCTGTTTCTCGCGGCGCTTTTCGTTCTCGCCACCGGCATCACCTTGCTGCAGGTCTCGGCCAATCCCTACATTTCGGCCCTGGGCAATCCGGCCACGGCTTCAAGCCGTCTTAATCTGGCGCAGGCTTTCAATTCGCTTGGAACGACCGTGGCACCGCGCATCGGCGGCTGGTTGATTCTTTCCGCGGTGCCTGCTGCGGTGGTTGCCGATAAGTTCGTTCAAGCCTCCAGTGTGAGATTGCCCTATCTTGGCCTGGGTCTGATCGCTTTTCTGATGGCGGGTACGATGGCCCTGTTGAAGCTGCCCGTGTTGAAGTCGGTGGAAGAAGACCAGGCGCATCACCATTCTTTCTTTGGTGCGTTGAAGGTTCGTCATCTCGCTTTTGCGGTGGTGGGGATCTTTCTTTACGTTGGCGCTGAGGTTTCCATCGGGAGTTACCTGATTAATTACTTGGGACTGCCTCTCATTGCCGGTTTCGCTCCCGCTGCCGCCGCCATCTACGTTTCCTACTATTGGGGCGGTGCGATGATTGGCCGCTTCATCGGCGCGGCGTTGCTGCAAAAACTGAAGCCCCACATCGTGCTGGGTTTTAGCACCATTATCGCGACGGTACTCTGTCTCTGCGGCGCTTTATCCGTAGGCCAGGTTGCGTTCTGGGCCGTGATTGCCATCGGTTTCTTCAACTCGATCATGTTCCCCACGATCTTTACCTTGGGCATTGCCAATCTGGGGCACCAGACGAGCCAGGGAGCGAGTTTGCTCATCATGGCGATCGTGGGCGGAGCAATCGTGCCGAGCTTAATGGGGCAGGCCGCCGATATGTTCGGCCTGCAGAATGCGATGTTTATTCCTGCCGTTTGCTATCTCTATATCGTTTACTACGCGTTCCGGGAATCGCAGCCGCAGGTAGCTGGGATTGCTGATTAGGTGGTCGAATCCGCATGAAAATCGGTCCGCCGTCGAGCCGACGGCGGCTACCTTAAAGTGATTTCCACTGTTTGATTGCCCTTCAGCGTACTGGGAAGAAACGGACGATCCTGTTTTTTGCCGTTGAGGATAAAGGCTTCAAGGTGAGAGCCGTTTCCCTGGATGGTGATGGAAAGAATCGCGTCCCGATATTTCACCTTTTGCAGGGTCAGGTGATGGAACTGGCTTGGGACAACCGGCGAAAAGTGGATGCCGTCGCTTTCGAACGTGATGCCGAACAAGCCGTGATAAACCATCCCGAGGTAGCCGGAGGCGCTCCATAACTGATCCTGGGAACCATCGGGTTTGCCGTCCTGCGGGTGATAATACTCCATGAACGTATCGTTCTTTTGCGAGAGCTTGAGCATTTTCTCAAGCTCCTGGCCAAAGGTGGTGACGTCCTTGTTCTTGGCTGCTGCCCAACCCCAATAGCCCTGAACAAAGGGCCAGATCATCCCATCGTGGTAGTAGAAATATTCCTGGCGTCCCGCATAGGTGGAGTATTCGGGAAATTGAGGCCAAAGGCAGGGAAAGCCGAGGGGAGTGGTCGGGGTCGAATGCAAAATTTTCGCGGCCCGGTCTTCGTCCGCTATTCCGTAAAGGATGGCGAGGGCTTCGCCCAATCCTTCCATCTGCGGGATGAGATGCTGATTTTCATCGATGAAATAACCGTAGTAGCCCTTGTCTTCCTGCCAGAAGTTTTCATTGATCGCATCCTTCAGGGCTTCGGCCTTGTCGAGAAACGGTTCAGGGTCGTGGCCCAAAACTTCGGCCATTTTTGCCGCCACGACGTATCCGTGATAATAGAGAGCATTTGTGCTCAGGGCCGAGGTTTTGGCGAGCAGCGTATGGGTGTTGGCATATTTCAGGGGATAGCCGCTGTTCGATTCCATGAAGGAGGCGCAGCCACCGAAGAGTCCGGTCTTCTCGATGTAGGCGTCTTTTTCCGCTCTTTGCAGCGAATTGACCGTGCGGGTGTAGGCCTGTTTCAAGAAATCGAGATCGCCGGTGGCCTGATAAAGAGACCATGCCCCGGTGGCCCCGACAATGGCATCAGTCAGTCCGGGCCAACCGCCGAAATGTCCGCAGGAATCCTGGGCCCAGCATTCTCCGATTCCGGGTACATCCTGTTTAATGTGGAGGAGTGTGCTTTTGGATAATTCCGGCTGAATGAGGTTCAATGCCAGGTCGATCGAGTAGGAACTATCGCGGGTCCAGACCTGGGCCCAGCCTGCCCCGGCCAAAAATTGGTTGTCGTGAATATCGGAAGCGATGACTTTCCGGGCTTTCTCGTAAGCCTGATTGTATTCTGGCTGTCCCGAATCAAAGATGAATTCCGCCGATGAACGATGCGCCGCCCATGTGGGAGAGGTCGTGGCGGTGTAAAGGAGGAGTGAGGCGAGGGTGAGTCGAATCATGATGATGGAGGGTGGGAGGGATAACGGATTTGCCGAACGTGAGGTGGATCAAAACCTATTGCTTCTGCGGTTTGGCGAGATACGCGATCATATTAGAAAGAAGACGCCCCGCAATGGGATCTTTATCTTTCACGGAGAGCATCATTTCGCTGGCGAGGATGAAACCGTCTCCCAGGTGGATTTCCAGGAGGGGGTATCCGGCGATATTGTAAAATTCGCCTTTTTTCAAGCCGCCGTGGATATCGCATTGATCGGCGAGAATCGTGACCTTGGAGAGATCGGCCGCATAAGTCCCGCTGCAGGCATAGGGAATATCCGCCGGGCCCATCTCAAACCAGGACATGTCCAATGGTTCGATTTCGTCGAAGACGGGCGATTCCGGTATGTGCATGCTGACGATTTCGCCGGGCTGAGCGCTTCCAGCCCTCGAACGATCGGTTTTGCGGAAGCTTTTGATGCAGTCCGGAAACAGCTTGACCAAGGCTTGGTCGCCTTGAAGCACGAGGACTTTGCCACCTGTTCCCACGAAGGCTTTCAGTTTGTCGATATCATCACCGTTTTTTGCCATGGCGCCCAGATCACCGATAATCAGGGGTTGGTTCGGTGAAAGCGTTTCCATGGATGTGATCGAAACAACATCTAGGTTTGCCAGAGCTGCAGCGGATTTACCCGCCGGATCGAATACCTGAACCTTGCCCGAGCTTGTACTTCCGGCATTGGCCCAGGCCTTGGTGGCCAGCACAATGTCATAATCGTTGGTGGAGATCGTCTGGCCGTTGATCGCCAGTGAAACGACCAATTTGGCATCCACCCGGGGTTGGGGCAAAGTCGCCGGCATGGCGAAGTCTACATTGAGCCATTGGTTGGTGTAATAAGGGACGGCGGGCGTATCCTGACTGCCCTGCGCCAGCACCTGATCTCCGGAGCGGATTTCCCAGGTGAGCTTTCCGGCGGGGAGGTCCTGCGTGTCTTCTGCATCGTTAACCAGGCAGACGCGGCGTTCGATCGTATCTCCGGCGTAGAAATGTCGGCCAAATAATTCCGCGCTGACCAGCACGGCCTGGAGCGCTTTTTTCAATTCGTAATAGGTTATGGCGGGCTTGATTTCATCCGCTTTCCACACGCGGGTGAACCAGGTCAGGTAGGCGAAGTGCATGACACCCGCTGCTTCCGCGCGATTGGTGCGGCGGATGACTTCCGCGAGCTCTTTGGTCATGAAAGCCTGACGGGTCAGGAAGATGGAGGGATCGTTTCCCTCGAAGGCATAGTTGCCGACGAGCGCTTCCGGTACGTAGCGGGAGAACTCGTAACCGCGCGAGGACCATCCATCATCGCGTGGGTATCCGGTGGACATTTCCTGGCTAATCAAGGGACGGTTGGGCCAGGCCTCTTTGCCGTATTCACCTTTAAACAGGTGAAAGAAGGATTCGTTGTACCATCCGAAATAATTATGCGAGTCATC
>Ga0307511_10002599_pt1 | contig 18820 bp, 14 predicted proteins | sample 13_EM_MG_FD_200266 | JGI IMG/M metagenome (GOLD analysis project Ga0307511, IMG submission 200266) | Populus trichocarpa ectomycorrhiza microbial communities from riparian zone in the Pacific Northwest, United States - 13_EM | ecosystem: Host-associated > Plants > Roots > Unclassified | place... | reverse complement strand
TCGGCTCGACGCCCACGCGGCAGCGCTCGCGGCCACACTGCCCGAGGACGCTGAGAACATCGCGCTCTACTTCGAGCCGTCGGCCGAGCACATCGTCGCGTTGCTGGCGCTGGCCCGGCTCAACATCACCGCGGTGCCGCTGGACCCGGCCTACCCGCCGGCGTTGTTGCGCCAGATGCTCGACCAGGCCCGGCCGCGCTGCGTGCTGCTCACCCCGGAGCGAGCGGCGGCGTTCGCCGAGATCGACGACGCGGTCGAACGAAGGGTGATCACCCTGGACTCTGGCCCCGCGGTGCCGGTCCGCCAGGCCGGTCGACCGCTCTACACCCTGTTCACCTCGGGCTCGACCGGCGAACCCAAGGGAGTGCGGGTGCCGGACCGCACACTGGCCAATCTCGTTCAATGGCAGGACTTCCCGGCCGCGGCCACCCAGCAGTTCTCGATGCTCTCCTTCGACGTGTCGTTCCAGGAGATCTTCACGACGCTGTGCGGCGGCGGCTGTCTGCACCTGATCCGCCCGGAGTGGCGGCACGACGTTCCGGCACTGCTGGACCAGCTGGAGGCCGCCGGGATCGAGCGGATCTTCCTTCCCTATGTGACGCTCCAGCTGCTGGCCGAGCACGGCGCCCGGCTCGGCCGGTTCCCGTCCCGGCTGCGCGACGTGATCACTGCGGGCGAGCAGCTGGTCTGCACCGACGCGATTCGCCGGTGGTTCGCCGGAATGCCTGGCTCTCGACTGCACAACCACTACGGCCCAACCGAAACCCACGTGGTGACCGGCCTGACGCTCGATGGCGACCCCGCGCTCTGGCCCGAGCGCCCGGCCATCGGCCGCCCGGTCGCCGGTGCGGTGGTGCGCGTCGTCGACGAATCGGGCGCGCAGCTGCCGCCGGGGCACCTGGGCGAGCTGCTGATCGGCGGCCTGATGGCCACCCGGTGCTACCTCGGCGACGGCCGGCCGGAGCGGTTCACCGAGCGGCCGGAACTGTTCTACCGCAGCGGTGATCTCGCGTACGTCGACCGGGACGGCCGGCTGCGCTTCGCCGGCCGCGCCGACGGGCAGGTCAAGATCAGCGGGCACCGGCTGGAGCTCGGCCAGGTCGAGGCCGCGCTGCTGCGGCATCCCGATGTCGTCAACGCCGTGGTGGTGTCCGACGACAATGGCCTGCTCGCCTGCCTTGAATGCCGGCGGACGCCGACCGCGGCGGAGTTGAGCGCACACCTCGTTCCGCTGCTTCCGCCCCACGCCCGGGTAGACCGTTTCCGGGTCGTCGAGGCCCTGCCCCGGACGCCGAGCGGGAAGCTCGACCGGATGGCCGCGCCTCGAACCCCCGGCACCGACCTGCGCCGCCCGCCACGGTCCGGCCTTTCGGCACGGGAACACCGGATCGCCGAGCTCTTCGAGGACGTGACCGGCTTGCCCATCGAGCCGGACCAGACGTTCTTCGCCGCCGGCGCGTCCAGCCTCGGGCTGATGCGCTTTCACCTACGCTGCCTGCAAGAGGGACTGCGGTTCACCGCGGCCGACCTGTTCGAGCACGTCACCGTCCGCGAGCTCGCCCGGGTGCTGGACGGCGAGACGGCCGCGGAGTCGGTAGCCGACAACACAGTTGCCGCCGACGACCCCATCGCGGTGATCGGCATGGCGGTGCGGGTCGCCGGCGCACCTGACCTCGCCGCGTTCTGGGACCTGGTGTGCGCCGGCCGGCGGGGCATCGAGGACTTCACGGCCGAGGACGGCATGGTCGGCGCGCGGAGCATGCCCGACGGCCCGCTCGCGTTCGACCCGGACCGCTTCGGCATCAGTCACCGGGAAGCGGCGCTGATGGACCCGCAGCAGCGGCACCTGCTGATGAGCTGCGTCGAAGCGCTTGCCCACGCCGGGATCGGCGAACCGGCCGGCCGAACCGGGCTGATCGCCGGTTGTGGCGAGAACACCTACTTCCAGGAGATGCTGCGCGACGGCGATCCGGACGGCCTGCCGGACCAGTTCCAGCTCGCGCTGCACCACGACAAGGACTTCCTGGCCACGAAGGTGGCCTACCACCTCAACCTGACCGGCCCGGTGCTGACCGCGCAGACGGCGTGCTCCAGCTCCCTGGTCGCGGTGCACCTCGCGGCCGGGATGTTGCGGTCCGGCGAGGCGGACGTGATGCTCGCCGGCGGCGTGCTCGTCGATCTCACGCTGGCCCAGGGCTACCGCTATCGGCCGTCGCACATCTTCTCCGCGGACGGGCACTGCCGTCCGTTCAGCCACGATTCCGACGGCACGGTCGGCGCGAGCGGTGTCGGTGTCGTCGTGCTGAAGCCGCTGGCGCAGGCCCGGCGGGACGGCGACACCGTGTACTCGGTGATCACCGGCTCGGCGGTCAACAACGACGGGGCCGCGAAGATGAGCTACAGCGCGCCGTCCCCGGTCGGGCAGCGCGAGGCGATCCGCGCGGCGCTCCGACGCAGCGGGCGGACCGGCGCCGACATCGGCTATGTCGAGGCCCACGGCACCGGCACCCGGCTCGGCGATCCGATCGAGGTCGCCGCGCTGCGCGACGCCTTCGAACTGACCCAGCCGGGTGGCTGCGCGCTGTCGACGGTGAAGAGCCAGATCGGGCATCTTGGGGCCGCGGCCGGGGTGGTCGGCCTGATCCGCGCGACCCTGTCCATCCATCATGGACTGATCCCGCCCACCATCGACTTTGCCGCACCCAACCCTCAGCTCGCCGACGACCTCCGGCCATTCCGCGTCCCGACCACGACCGAGCCATGGCCGGCCGGGTCCCGCATGGCCGCCGTGAGCAGCTTCGGCATCGGCGGCACCAACGTCCATGTCGTGCTGGAAGGAGCCGCCCCGGTGCGGCCGAGCTGGCAGCCGGCGCGCCGCTTGGCACTGTCCAGCACCACTGCGACCGCCCTGCACGCCGATGCCCTGCGGATCGCGGACTACCTCGAAGCCCATCCCGAGTCCTATGTGGATGTTCTGCGGCATCTACAGGCCGGTCGCCCGACGCGACGCTGGCGGATCGAGGCCGAGTGCGCGGACGTGGCCGGCGCGATCGCCTTGCTACGCGAGGCCCAGCCGGTGGCGGCCGACGAGCCGGGTCACCTTGTGGCTGGTGCTGGGCCGGCTCCGTGGGACTTCCCGCCGCCGGCTTTTGACCTGGCGGACTACGACTTCCGGCGGCGGCCGAAGGTCAAGCGGCTGGGCGAGGGCGAGTGGCTGCATCAGCCGCACTGGGTACCACTGCGCCGCGTCACGACGGCGAGCCGGCCGGTCGACCGGGTTCTGGTTGTGTTTACTGAGAACTCAGTCGACACGACCGCGTTCGAGGCAACGTACGCGCGAGTGATCCGGGTGGTGGCCGACAGCGAGTTCGCCAAGCTCGGCGTCGACGATTTCACGGCCGATCCGGTTGACGACGAGTCACTCCGGTCCGTGTTCAACGAGATTGACGACGGTGCCGACATCGACTGGCTGCACGCGCTACCGCTCGGCGTTCCGACGTCGGTAGATGACGAAGCGCTTGAGTACGCGCGGTTGTCGTGCCTCGACGCACCGGCAGCAGTGCTGCGGGCCGCGAATGGGCGGCGTGTGCGGGCGTGGTGGCTGTCGACTCAAGCCGTGCCTGCCGACGGCACAGTGTCGCGGCCGGCGGCCGGTTTGCTGGCCGGCGTGACCACGGTCGGGCGGCAGGAGACCGGAGTCCCGGCGCACTGGGTCGATCTGCCCGATGACGATCTGGTTCGCTGGACGCCGGCGCTGACCGGGCTGCTCGCCGGCGGCGATGGGCCACCCCGGATTGCCCTGCGGGCCGGCTTCTGGTGGGAGCAACGCGTTTCGCCCGTGACCGCTGAAGAATCAACGCTGTCCATGGTGGATGATGGTGTGGTGCTCGTCCTCGGCGGCACCGGCGCGATCGGCTCTGCGATGGCGGCGACGCTGCTGGCGGAGACGTCGGTGCGGGTGGCATTGTTGGCCCGAGATCCGCACGTTCCGGAATCGCTCAAACCATGGGCCGACCGGATCGATCTGCTCCCCCTGGATCTCACCACGGCGACGGCCGACGACGTCGTGTCCCGGCTAGGCGGCCCGCTGACCGGGATCGTGCACGCCGCCGGTGTCGCGGCCGGCGGCCTCATCGCCTTGCGTGACCCGGACCGGGCCCGGCCGATGACCGCGGTCAAGCTCGCTGGGGCAGTGCTGATGGAGCGGCTGATCGAACACCTGCACCCCGCGCTGGCCGTCTACTGCTCGTCCATGGCGGCCCAGCTCGGCGGTGTCGGGCAGCTGGATTACGCCGCTGCCCACGGATTCCTCGACGCGCTGGCCCACCACCGGCCCGGCGATGGCCCGCTCCGGATCACCCTTGACTGGGACATCTGGCGCGAGGCCGGCATGGCGACCGGCGTGCTCGGTCGTAACGCCCAGCACCAGGCCCACCTGACGGTCGGTCTGAGTAGCGAGGAGGGTCAACGCGTGCTGCGCCGGGCGCTGGCCGCCGGACTGCCGCACGTGCTGGTGTCCACAACAGACATCGAGCAATCCCGGGTGTTCTACGAACCGGGTGCACCGGAGCAGCGGACAGTGGCGGCTCCCAGCCCCAACCGGTTGGTCGACGAGGTGCGGGAACTGCTTGGTGTCGCCGAACTCGCGCCGGACGTGCCGCTGTACGACCTCGGCGCGGACTCGCTGGTCATGCTGGACCTGATCGAGTCAATCGACCGGATCTTCGGCGTCCGCCTCGACCTGTCCTTCCTCGGCCCCCGTGTGACGCTGGCCGATGTGCAGGCCCGCCTGCACGTGATCCCCGACGAGGACCTGGAAATCCAGGTGTGGCAGGAAAGCGCCGGACCGGACGTGCTGTGCCTGATCCACCCGGTCGGCGGCGACGTCCAGGCGTACCGGCCGCTGGTCTCGGCGCTGGGGCCGGAACTGACGGTATGCCTCATCGCGGACCCGGCCCTTCGCCGGCTGGAGCCGCCCGAGTGGTCGGTGACCGAACGCGCGCGGCGTTACCACGAGGCCCTGTCGGCCCGGTTCCCCGCGGCCGAGTGGCGCTGGCACCTCGCCGGTTGGTCGTTCGGGGCCTGGGTTGCCGCCGGGATCGCCGCCGAGGCGGAAGCAGCCGGGACGCCCGCGCGGACCCTGCACCTGATTGATCCACCGACGCCCGGTGCTCGGTTCGGCGACTACGACGAGGCCCACCTGCGGACCATCTTTGAGCGCGAGCTCGGTGCGGCCGGCGGTGCCGCCGGGGAGTACGCGCAGCGGCTCGCCCGCGCCTGCCGTGCGAATCTCCGCAGCATGACCGGCCATGAGCTGCCCCGGCTGTCGACGACGACGAGCCGGGTGTGGTTCGCCTCGGAACCCGAGGGCGGCCTGCCCACGCCGGCCGGCCCGGACGCGTGGCGCGCGCTGCTACCCGAACCGACCGAGTGGCGGCGACTGTCCACAACGCACTATGGCATCGTGCGGCCGCCGCACGTGCAGGCCGTCGCCGACGCGATCATGGGAGACCACCGGTGAACCCGTATCAGGCACTGCCCGTCCGGGCGTTCTGGCGGCCGGCGGTGGCCGAACCGGCGATCGAGGAGATCCGCGACCTGTGGACCCCGAAGTTCCCGATCGGCCAGGACGACCCGATCCTGACGGTGGGTTCCTGCTTCGCCGCGCGGATCGGCCATGCCCTCATCGACCTCGGCATGAACTTCCTCGACGCCGAACCGGCCCCGCCGGGACTCACCCGCGAGCAACGCCAGGCCCGGCACTATGGCGAGTTCTCCTTCCGTGTCGGGAACATCTACACCGCCGCCATGCTGAGGCAGTGGCTGTCCTGGGCCTTCGGCCCGGCCGCGCCGCCGGACACGGTGTGGGCGGAGAACGGCCGGTTCTTCGATCCGTATCGGCCGTCGGTCGATCCCGACGGCTACGCCTCCGCCGAGAACGTGTTGGCCGCCAGGGAAGTCACCCTCGATGCCATCCGGCGCGGGGTGGCCAAGGCCAAGTGCCTGGTGTTCACCTTGGGGCTGACCGAAACCTGGACCGACCTCGCCGACGACACTGTGTACCCGGCCTGCCCGGGCACGGTCCGGGGCACGTTCGACGAGCGGCGGCACGCGTTTCGCAACTCCACGTTCGCCGAGGTATACCACCACCTTGGCGAGGTCCTGGAGCTCGCCCGCGCGGCCAACCCTGACCTCCGGTTCGTGCTCACGGTGTCCCCGGTGCCGCTCACCGCGACCGTCAGCGGGCAGCACGTGCTCGTCGCCAGCACCTATTCGAAGTCGGTGCTGCGGGCCGTTGCCGGGCAACTGGCCCAGGAAAACGATCACGTCGACTACTTCCCGGCCTACGAGCTGATCACCGGCCAACCCACCCGGTCCCGGTTCTACGCCGAGAACCTGCGCTCGGTGACACCCGAAGGCGTTTCCTTCGTATTGCGGCACTTCATGGCCGGCCTGCGACCCGTGGCGAGCACGCCCGAGACGGTACGCCGCTTGGTCGAGGGAGGTGACGCCTGTGACGACGCGCTCCTCGATTACTACAGTCCCCGCTAGGTTCCTGTTGCTCGGCGACTCGCACGCCGGCCCGATCGGCCGGGCCGCGCAGGCGGCGGACATTCCGTTCCTGGGCGGTCCGATCGGCGCGGCCCGCGAGTTCACCGACGGCTTCTTCACCCCGCGCCCGGACGACGTCGAGTTCCACAGCGCCGAGACCGAAGGCCACTATCGAGGTTTTCTGGCCGAGTTGGGCGTGACCGGGCTCGGCCGGCTGCCGGTGCCTCTGGTGTCGACTTTCGGGTTCGCCGCGCATTTCATCGCCACCAAGGAGAACTGGCACCTCTACCGCACCGGCGACGGCTTCCCGCCCGGCTTCCTCGGCGGTCCGCTGTTCGACGCGATCGTGACCGAGACCGTGCGTGACGCGCTCGCCTTCTACCGGCACGCCGTCGCGCTCGGGCTGCGGGTGTGCGCCGTGCTGCCGCCGCAGCGCGTGCCGAACCAGTCCGACCCGGCGGTGTTCCTCGCCGCACAGGAGCCCGTCCGCCGCGCGGTGGCCGATCTTGGCGTCGAGGTCGTCGATCTACGGGATCGGATCACCGACACGACCGGGTTTCAGCGCCCGGAACTGTGTGAAGTGGACGACGAGATCCACGGAAACCTGGCGTGGGGCCGGATCATCCTGCGTGAGCTGCTCGACCTCGGGCTGTAAGGGAAGGAAACCATGGAGCAGTACGAACTCGAAGCCGTCCGGCGGATCACGACGAGGCCGGCCCGGGACTACCGGACCCTGTCGGTGCGCGGCCTGACCCCGGTCATCGGCGCCGAGGTGTCCGGCCTGGACCTGTCGACGGAAATGACCGAGGAGCAGCTCGGCGAGCTGAAGACCGCGTTCCTCGACCACCACGTGCTGGTCTTCCGGGACCAGGTGATCGGCCAGGCCGACCACAAGCGGCTGGCCGCGGCGTTCGGCGAGCTGCGGCCGGTGAACCCGCCGCCCGAGGACGGCGACCCGTACATCCTGGAGATCTCGACCAGCTCCGAAGCGACCAACGTGGCCGGCAACGGCTGGCACGCCGACGGCACTGCGGACGCCGAGCCGTCGCTGGGCTCGATGCTGTACATCACGCGGATCCCGGAGCCGGGCAGCGGCGGCGATACCCTGTTCGCCAACATGTACCTGGCCTACGACATGCTGTCGCCGACAATGAAGTCCCTTTTGGACGGTCTCACCGCTATCCATGACGGCGCCGTTGCCTTCCGCGGGCATCCGATCCCGCCGAACTACGAGGTGCCGGTGAGCGAGCACCCGCTGGTGGTGCGGCATCCCGAGACCGACCGCAAGGTGCTCTACGTCAACCCGGCGTACACCTCGCGCATCCCGCAGCTGTCCGAGGACGAGAGCCGGGCCGTGCTCGACCTGCTGTTCTCCATGGCGCCGAATCGGGCGATGCTGTCCTGCCGGGTCCGCTGGGAGCCGAACACGCTGGTGTTCTGGGACAATCGGTGCGTCCAGCACCACGCGGTCTACGACTACTACCCGCACACCCGTTACGGCCAGCGGGTCGCGATCAACGGCGGTCCGCTCAAGGGCTGAGCCGGGCCATGCTGTCCCGAAGCCCTTCCGCCAGCCGGTCACGGGCTTCGGGGCCAGCGACCACCACACATGCCCGGATCATCGCGCCGGGCCAGGTCAACGCGTACGCCTCCGCGTCGCCTGCGGCAAACGCCTTCGCCGTCAACGAGGCCACCGCGCGGGCGTTCGCTTCGGCGTGCACCCTTTGGTTCGCGTCGGTGTTCATGGCCGCGTAGCTCTCGCCGTACTCCGTCGCCTCGGCCTGGCCGTACCCGTGCTTCAACGCGAAGCCACTCGCCGCCGCCGACGCGGTGGCATACGCCGCCTCGTGGGGATAAGCGCGCCGGTAGAGATCCGTCAGCGCCGGCGTGAGCGCCGCTCGCCACTCCTCCTCGGCGATCATCCGCGCCCCCGCGCCGCGATGCAGCCGCACGAGATCCTCCTGGCCCAGCAACGGCCAGACCGTGTGCCCCAGCCAGTGATGCGCCACGTCGAGCCCGGCCCCGGCGGCAATCGGCTCGACGCCCAGTTCCTCCGTCACCTGGACGTGCCAGGGCCGTGTCGGTGCGTCCATAAGGTGGCCAATTGTACCGTCGCTGGAGCTCAGCCGTTGACCTGCTCCTGGGAGGCACCGGCGGCCTGGGCGTAGCCGCCGACGATGGCGTCGAGGGCGGCCGGGTCGATGACGTCCTCCAGGCGGGAGAACCCGTCCGGGGCAAGGTGTTCGACCTCGTCGATGACCCGCTCGGGGCCGCCGGTGCGGTTGCGCAGCACCACCTCGCGGGTGGCCGGCAGGCGATCGTCCTGGTACGCCAGCAAGGCGTCGGCGGGGTCGGCGTGCTGGGAGAGGTGGTCGGCGAGGCTGCCGGCGTCGAGGATGGCCTGCCCGGCGCCGTTGGAACCCATGGGGTACATGGGATGCGCGGCGTCACCCAGCAGGGTAACCCGGCCCTGTGTCCAGTGCGGCAACGGATCCCGGTCGCACATGGGGAACTCGAAGCACTCCTCGGTCGACGTGACGAGTGCGGCGTGGTCGAGGAGCGGCATGCGGAAGCGGCCGAGGTGCGGCACAAGGTCGGCGGGGTCGGCCCGGCGGGACCACTCCTGGCGCTGTGGCGGCGGATCGCCGGCCTGCCCGGTCTGCACGCATAACGCCCAGTTGGTGAGCTTGGCGCCGGGAGTCGCCCCCTCGGCGATCGGGTAGACCACGAACTTCGCCGCCGTGCCGCCGGCGATGACCACGGAGCGCCCGGTGCCGAACGCCGGCCAGTCGGTGGCCCCGCGCCACAACATGACGCCGTTCCACCGCGGCGGGCCTTCGTCCGGGAACAGGAGGGACCGCACCGTCGAGTGGATGCCGTCGGCCGCCACCAGAACGTCGCCGCGCGCCGGGTCCACCGGCCGACCGGCACGGTCGACGAAGTCCGCGCGAACCCCGGCCTCGTCCTGCTCGAAGCCGACCAGCCGGCGGTCGAGCCGCACCGCGTCGGGGCCGAGCCGCTCCCACACCGCGCGCAACAGCACTGCCTGTAGTCGGCCCCGATGCAGGCTGAACTGGGGCAGCGAGAACCCGGCGTCGAGGCCGCAGGGCTGGCGCAGGATCACCGGCCCCAGCCGGTGGGCGTAGAACAGCTCGTGGGTCCTGATCCCCACCTCGTCCAGCCGGTCCAGCAGCCCTAACGCGGCCAGCTCCTTCACCGCGTGCGGCAACAGGTTGAACCCGACGCCCAGCTCCCGGACCTGCTCGCTCTGCTCGTGGACCACGCAGTCGAAACCGGCCCGGTGCAGCCGCAACGCCGCGCTCAGCCCGCCGATTCCGGCTCCGACGATGACGATCCGCATGACAGCCCCCTTCCACCCTCACCCCACACTAGAGGGGAGACGGCATGCGCAGCACCGGTTTGATGACCTCACCGGCGTCGGCGGCGGCCAGCGCGTCGTCAATTCGTTCGAACGGGAAGTGCGTGACGAGCTCGTCGAAAGGGAACCGGCCCTGGCGGTGCAGGTCGATCAGCGTGGGGATCAGCGTCGCGCTTCGGCCCGCGCCTCCAAGGATGCCGACCACCCGTTTCCCCCACAGTGTGCTGAGATGGTCCAGCTCGATCCGCGCGCCGGCGGGGGCTCCGCCGACGAGGGCGCAGACACCGCGCATCCCGACCGAGTCCACGGCTTGCCGGCATACGGCGACGACTCCGGTGCACTCCAGGCTGAAGTCGGCCGGCCCGGAACAGATCTCGCGCACCGCGGCGACGGGGTCGGTCTCGCGGGCATTGACGATGTCGGTGGCGCCGAACCGGCTCGCGAGGGCAAGCCGGTTCAGTTGCCGGTCCACGGCGATTATCCGGGTGGCGCCGCTGTTACGGGCCGCCATGACCGCGGCCAGCCCGACCGAGCCGACGCCGTAGACGACGAGGCTGGCGCCGGCGTGCGGGCGCAGCACGTTGAGCACCGCGCCCGCACCGGTGGCGAACCCGCACGCCAACGTGCCGAGCAGGTCCAACGGAAACTCGGGATCGACGGTCACCAAGCCCCGATGGGGCACCACGGCGTGCGTGGCGAACGACGACTGTCCGAAGAAGTGGCTCGACAACGGGGATCCGTCCATCGCACGCAGCGCGGTGGAACCGTCCGCGCGGCCACCGCCGACGAGAAGCTCCGGCAACCGCAGGCAATAGCGAGGCTGGCCGTCGAGGCAGCTCCGGCATTCGCCACACCACGGCCAGCCCAGCACGACGTGGTCACCTGCACGGACACCGTCCACAGTGGACCCGACGGACTCCACCACACCCGCGCCCTCGTGGCCGAGCACTCCGGGCAACGGGAACGGCAGGTCGCCGTGCCGTGTGATGGAATCGGTGTGGCACACGCCGGTCGCGACCACGCGGACCAGCACTTCGCCCGGCCGGGGATCATCGAGCAGCACCTCCCTCAGCGCGAACGGGCCATGTGTCCGCTCGACCACGGCGGCAGTGATCTCCATGGCTCAGAAGAGGCCGTTGTCGTGCGGGAGTTCGGCCGGGATCGGCGCGATGACGTCCCAGTGCTCGACGATCCGGCCGCCGGCCACCCGGAACAGGTCCCAGTAGGCCACGGGTTCGCCGAACTCGCCCTCGGACTGCAGCAACACCAGGTCGCCCTCGGCGATCACCCGGTGCACGGTCTTGTAGACCAGGTTCTTGCCCTGCTCGCCCCACTTCGCCGCGGCGGCCCCGAACCCGTCGAGCCCGTCGGCCGCCTCCGGGTTGTGCTGGTGGTAGGTCTCGGTCGAGATGTAGTCGGTGAGCACGGAGTAGTCGGCGTCGGAGAGGACCCGCCGCGCGAATTCGGCGACCAGGGCGCGACTCGTCTCGGTGTGCGCGGCGGCCAGCGGCTCGGCCGGCCCGTCGGTCTGCGACCGGCCGCTGGCCGTGGTGGCCACCAGCGGCGTGAGGCCGTCCCAGTGCTCGGCCAGCTTGCCGTTCTCCACACGGAACAAGTCGAAGGCCACCAACGGTTCGGGGCCGAAGCCGTGATAGACGCCGTGCAGGGCGACCAGGTCGCCGTCGGCGATGACCCGCGCCAGCTCGTACCGGAAGCCGGCGGGCAGGCCCGCGACCAGTCCGCGCAGCGCCTCGGGGCCGTCGGCGGCCAGCGAGCTGTGCTGCCGGTAGTCCGGCGCCACCCAGCGGTCCACCGCCGACGGGTCGCGGTCGCCGAACAGTTCGCCGGCGGCCTTGAGCACGAGTTCCTTGTTGTTCATGGCCATTCGCTCTCTCTTGGACGGCGATGCCCGCCGTCGACCTCTCCACGATGTCCGGCCGGCGTCGCCGGCACGAGGTAGGATCGGGAACCGTCATGGTCAGAAATGGACAAGACCGTTCCCCGGCGGAGTTCGGCTTCAGCAATCCGGACCGGCCCCGGCTCGGCGTCGAGTTGGTCGACTACTCGCTGCTGACGAGTCGTTTGACCGCAGAAACGCTCGCCACCGTGCATCGCACGGACTTCCACCAGCTGTTCGTGTTCCGGGCCGGCGAGGCCACGGCGATGGTCGATTTCGTAGACCACCGCTGCCCCGCCGGCACGCTGCTGTACGTCTGTCCCGGTCGCCTGCAACGCCTGCCGCGGGGCCGTGTGGACGCGGTCGCCGTGTTGTTCACGGTGTCGTTCCCGCCTCGGCTCGACCGGGTTCGCACGCTGCTGAGTCCGTTCGGGCCGGTGAAGTGGTCCGTGCCGGCCGACGAATGGGGCGGCATCGACCGGGCCGTCAGTGAGCTCCAGGCCGAGTACGGTCGGGCCGCGGCGGAGGCCGAGCCCTCGACGGTCACCACGGACCTGGTGCGGCAGTTGCTCGGCGCCCTGTTGCTGCGGGTCGCGCGGCTGCCGGTGGACGTCGACCACACCTGGCGGGACCACAGCGGTGACCAGACTTTCCAGCGCTTCCAGCGAGAACTCGAACGGGACTTCGCGACGACGAGGAACGCGGCTGCCTATGCGGCCCGGGTCGGCTACTCACTGCGCAGTCTCAACCGCGCCTGCCAGGCGGCGACCGGTCGTTCGGCCAAGGCCCTGATCGATGCGCGCGTTGTCCTGGAGGCCAAGCGACTGCTCGCCCACACCGACCTGCCGGCGGCCGCCATCGGGCACCGGCTCGGCTTCAGCGAGGCGACCAATTTCACCAAGTTCTTCGTGCGCGAGGCCGGACTGACTCCCGGCGCCTTCCGCGGCGGTGAACTCTGAGGCTGCCCCCGACGGGTGGACCCGGCCTCAGGATTGGCCGGGTCGCGACATCGACGGCGCGGCGGGGACGGGCTCGGGATCGCGTTGCCTGATCGGCGTGAACAGCCCGACCAGCACGACCAGGCCGAAGGTCGCGCCGACGGCCAGCAGCGGGATCCGGGCGCCGAACGCGCCGACCAGGGCGGTCAGCGTGGCCGCGCCGATGGGCCCGAGCGCGCTGTGCAGGGTCCAGAACGCGGCGGTCACCCGGCCGAGCAGGCGGTCCGGGGTGATGACCTGCCGCAGCGACATCGAGCAGATGCCGGCCAGCGCCATGCCGGCGCTGTAGACCAGCGCCGACCCGGCCGCGACCTCGACGTGGGCGGTGGTGCCGAGCACCGCGATCGCCGCGCCGATCAGCACGCACGAGCCGAGCCAGCAGGCCCCGAAGCCGAGCCACCGGCGCATCCGGGCGGTCATCGCGGCCCCCAGGACCGTGCCGAGGCCGGCGAGGGCGAGCACGTTGCCGACGCCCTGGTCGCCCTGCCCCAGCTGGTTGCGGACGTAGAAGATGAACACGTCGGTCAGACCCAGGCTGAGGAACGTGATCACGGTCAGCAGGACGGCGAGCGCCCGCAACACCGGTGTGCGCCACAGAAAGCGCATGCCGTCAAGGAAACCGGACCGGACGTCCCGCCAGCGCGCCGCGGTCTCCGGCGGGACGTGCGGGACTCTCAGCCGGATCAGCGACAGCCCCAGCACCGAGACGGCGAAGCTGACCGCGTCGAGCGCGATCGCCGTGGTGGCGCCGAAGGCCGCGGTGAGCAGACCGGCCAGCGGCGGGCCGAGCACCGCGGCGGCGGCGTTGGTGGTCTCGAGCCGGCCGTTGGCCCGCACGATCTGGTCCTGGTCGACGAGATTGGCCACCGCCGTCACGTAGCCGACCTGGAACAGCATGCTGAACACCGAGGCGACACCCATCACCAGGTACAGCGGCCAGATCTGCGGGCTGAACAACCAGTACACCGGGACCGCGCCGTAGAGCACCGCCCGCGCCACATCGCACAGGATCAGCAGCCTGCGCCGGTCCACCCGGTCGACGACCATGCCGGCGAACAGGCCGGTGACGACCGTGCCGACGCCGGCGATGCCGGTCAGCAGGCCCATCTGCCCTACCGAGCCGGTCGCCTTGAGCACCAGCAGCGGCAGCGCGATCAGCGCGAACGAGTCGCCCAGCGCGGACAGGGTCTGCACCAGCCAGAAAACGCCGAAGTTCCGGTCCCGCCACAGTGTGCTGTCCCCAGTTGCCACCCGCCCATTGTCCCAGGCGACCATCCGGCGGACACGGCACCTACGGACGACGTGAGCCATTCGGACCATGCGAGGCATAATCAAGTGAATGTCCATTGTGGATGGCAGTAAAGGGTCTGAACCATGCGACTAAAGGGTTGTTGACGGAGGGTGGTGGAGCGTGTCTAGTCGTCGTGACGACGTGAGCTAGTTCTGGAGGGACGCATGCGGAGAGTGGCCAAGGCCGTCTCGATCGGCCTGTTATCGATGGTGGCGGTGGCCGGGCTGGCGCCGGTGGCGCAGGCGGCGGAGCCGGGTGGCGGCGACATCAAGGTGGCGCTGCAACAGATTCCGGGCCTGACGATCGTGAAGGAGGACCCGGCGCCGGCCGGGTTCCGGTTCTTCGAGCTCACCTACACCCAGCCGTCCGATCACAGACACCCGGACGCGGGCACGTTCCAGCAGCGGTTCACGTTGCTGCACCGGGACTTCGCGGCGCCGACAGTGGCCTTCACCAGCGGCTACAACGTGTCGACGGCGCCGAACCGGTCGGAGCCGACGCAGATCGTCAACGGCAACCAGCTGTCGATGGAGTACCGGTACTTCCTGCCCTCGCGGCCGAGTCCGGAGAACTGGTCGCAGCAGCTGACGATCTGGCAGGCGGCGGCCGACGAGCACCGGGCGGTGCAGGCGTTCAAGGCGATCTACCCGGGCAAGTGGCTGGCCACGGGCGGCAGCAAGGGCGGCATGACCGCCACCTACTTCCGCCGCTTCTTCCCCCATGACGTGGACGGGACGATCCCGTACGTCGCGCCGAACGAGGTGGTCCAGAACGGCAGCTACAACCGGTTCCTGGCCCGCGTCGGCGACGACCCGGCCTGCCGCGACAATCTGAAGGCGCTACAGCGGGACGCGTTGAAACGGCGTGACGAGCTGGGGGCGATCGCGGCCAAGGACGTGGCCAGGAACGGCTACACGTTCAGCATCGTCGGCTCGGCCGACGAGTCGCTGGAGATCGCGGTGATCGATTCGTACTTCGCCTTCTGGCAGTACCAGAAGCAGGCGGACTGCGCCACGGTGCCGAAGGCCGGCGCCCCGGCCGACCAGGTCTACGCCTGGTTCGAGAAGGTGGAGAGCCTCAACACCTACGCGGACCAGGAGGTGTCGCCGTTCATCCCGTACTACTACCAGGCGGCGGTCCAGCTGAACGCGCCCGAGGCCTACGACAGCTACCTGCGTGACCTGCTGCGCTACCCCGGCGCGGACGCCCCGCGGACCTTCGTGCCGAAGTCGGTGAAGGTGCCGCCGTTCCAGCCGTTCGCGATGGCCGACATCGACTGGTGGGTGAAGACCCAGGGCTCGCAGTTCCTGTTCGTCTACGGCGCGAACGACCCCTGGGGCGCCGAGCCGTTCGTGCCGAGCCGGCACGACTCCTCCCGGTACTTCGTGGCCGGCGGCAACCACGGTTCGAGGATCGCGCAGCTGCCGGCCGACCAGGCCGCCACCGCGACGGCCACGGTGCGCCGCTGGGCGGGCCTGCCGCCGACCCCGGCCGGCCCGACGTTCCGGCCGAACACGGCCGGTTTCCCGTTGTTCGACGCCGATCTGAGCATGATCGGGCAGCCGAAGCTGTGAGCGTCGGCCCCACCACGGCCGGAAAAGGCCGTGGTGGGGCCGGATCCGCTCAGCTGCCGAGCAGTTCCTCCAGGGCGTCCGCGCCGATCGCGGGCCCGTCGACCGCGCGCAGCTGCTCGCCGAACTTGGTGACGTTGGCCCGGATCACCGGGTCGGTGGCCACCTCCTCGACGGTGTCCCGCAGCAGCTGGGCGGTGAGCGCCCCGGGATCGAGCTGGCGGCCCATGCCGAGTTCCACCGCACGCTGGCCGTTGACGGTCTGCTCGAACATCTGCGGCACCGACACCAGCGGCACCCCGTAGTACAGCGACTCGAGGGTGGAGTTCATGCCGGTGTGGGACAGGAACACCGTGGTGTCGGCCAGCACGGCCGGCTGCGGGAAGTGCGGCGCCACCTCGAAGTTGGCCGGCGCCTCGGGCAGCTCCACCTTGTCGCCGACGGACATCACCACGTGCCAGCGGCTGTCGCCGAAGGCCTCGATGCACTGGTCGAAGAAGTCGGGCCGCTGGTTGAACGCGGTGCCCAGCGAGATGAACAGCACCGGCGAGCCGTCGGCCGGCGGCTGCCAGCCCTGGGCGTTGGCCCGGGAACCCACCGAGGGGCCGAGGAAGCGGTACCGGCCGTCGAAGCTGTCCCCGGCGATCTGGAACTCCCGGGGCACGAACACCAGGTTGAGCGCGGCCTCGTCGATGCCCAGCGACGTCCGGAACGCCGCCTGCGACTCGGCGAACGCGGCCATGCCGCTGTCCAGCTCCTCGCTCGCGGACACGCCCCCGCGCACCATCGCGTCCCGCATGCTGTAGTGCTCGTTGAAGGCCATGCTGGGCATCAGCGCGACCAGCGGCACGTCCAGCCGGCCCGCGAGCATCGGCCCGATCGCGGCGAAGTTGTCGTAGCAGATGAGGTCGGGCCGGTCCTGCTGGAAGTGCGCCACCAGGGCCGGCAGCACCTGCTCGGCCTGCTCCCGCATCAACGCCATCATGCCGGCGAACCTCTCCATGGAGAACTTGACGTCGCCGTTCGGCCGCGGCGGCGCCACCCACGGCGTCTCCATCGGGGTGGCTCCGATCGCGGCCACCGCCGGCATCCGGTCCGCCCCGGTCAGGTAGGTGATCCGGTGGCCGCGGGCCACCAGCTCCTCCACCAGCGGCAGGGTCGGGTTCACGTGGCCGTGCGCGGGCGGCACGGCGAAGACGATGTGCTTGCTCATATCCCCAGCCTCAGTTTTCAGACGTTGTCGTGCCCCAGCAGGATCGCCCTGATGGCGCAGGTCAGGTAGCGGGTCAGCTCGTCCGGTGTCATGGCCGCGATCGGGCCGTCGGCCAGCACGTGGCGGCTGAAGGCGACGCCCATGAACAGGGATGCCAGCAGCTCGACCCGCTGCGGGACGTCCTCGCCGTCGAGCACTCCGCAGTAGATGTCGACGCTGCTGTCACGCATGGCTCGCAGCAGGCTTTTGGCGTCGTCCTGGTCGGCGGCGGCGCCACGGACCAAGGCGACGAACGGGTTGCAGGCAGTGGCGCTGGTAATGCGCTCGACGTAGGCGCGGGCCACCCGTTCGGGCAGGCCCTCGATGTCGCCGGCGACCTTGGCGGCGATGTCCTGACTGCGCACGGCAGCCACGAACAGCTGAGCCTTGGTCGAGAAGTGCAGCACGACCAGCCCGTGGGTGACGGCCGCCCGCTCCGCGATCTGCCGGATGGTGGCCTTGTCGTAGCCGTGTTCGGCGAACACCGAGCGCGCGGCGGCGAGAATGGCCGCCCGCTTGGCCTCGGGATCGCGGACCCGCTTCGCCTTGGTCACGCCGCTAATGTACACGTGGTCAGTAGCGGGCCGCGGTGTGATCTGGTTCGCAGAGAGCGAAACCAACGTGGGCGATCCAGGGAGGCCCCAGACCGCCCCCGCCGGTCAAGTCAGACTCGGAGGCCGCGAGCCACCCTCAGCGAACGGCACATGCGGTCCGCAGAAGCCTAGCCATTTGGTGACACACTTGTGACCTAGTGGTCTCCGGGATCCAGCCGGAAGGGCAGCCCAGGGCGCAAGCAATCCAAGACCCGCAACCTCCTGGAACGCCTGCGCGACCGGGAAGTCGAGGTGCCGCGCTTCGTCCATGACTTCACCGTCCCGTTCACGAACAATCAGGCCGAGCGTGACCTGCGTCCGGCCAAGACGCAGATGAAGATCTCCGGCACGTTCCGCTCGGTGACGGGCGCTGCGACGTGGGCGCGAGACCAGGTCTATCTGTAGGGGGTCCATCTGGTGCTGGCCTGGCCGGTACGCAGTGAGCGCAGCCGCAGCCGCAGCTCGAATCCGGTCGCCGGATGCACCAGGGACATCGGTATTCCGACCACGGCGAGTTTGAGTTCCCGGATCTCACGCAGCACCGGGAACCCGTCCCACTCGGTGACGTCCACACCATAGGCGTCGACCAGTTGTCGGTGGATGTTCACTGTGCTTCCGAAACGCAACTGGCTGACCGCGAGGGGCACCAGATCCCACTCACGAGGACCGATGCACAGGGTATCCAGGTCACACAGCACCGGCCCGGTCGGTGTCGGGATCAGGTTGCCCAGGTGCGCGTCGCCGTGGATCACACAGGTCGGCAGTGGGTAGTCCAATGTGGTCAGAGCGGCGTCGACCGCATCGCAGCGGCCGGCCAGGAAGTCGAGGTCGCCGCGTTCCCAGCCGTGCATGGCGCTGATCCGGCTGCGCAGGTCGGCGACCGGGTTCCACACCGGTAAGCGGATGTCAGCGGTCGGGAGCTGGTGTAGCCGGGTGAGCAGACCAGCGAGCTGGTGGGCTGTCGGTGCCGTACCCGCGCCGGTGATCTCCTCCCAGAACGTCACCGCGTACCCCTGGACGTTCACCGGATTCGGGATGTCAGACAGCGGCTGTACCGCTGGTATCCGGTGCGCGGCCAGTACTCGCGCGGCGGCCATGCCGTTGTGGGCCCGATGGGACAGCCCAGGTGTCAGCGCGACCCGGACCACCACGCGATGCTGTGCCAGCCGGAACACTGAGGTTCACCCCGGGCAGTGGACACCGAGTTAGCAGGACCAGCCCTCCTGCTGAAAGGATGTCCTCATGCCTCCTCGCAAGCGCCGGTCGTACACGGCCGAGTACAAGGTC
>Ga0307511_10002598_pt1 | contig 18837 bp, 13 predicted proteins | sample 13_EM_MG_FD_200266 | JGI IMG/M metagenome (GOLD analysis project Ga0307511, IMG submission 200266) | Populus trichocarpa ectomycorrhiza microbial communities from riparian zone in the Pacific Northwest, United States - 13_EM | ecosystem: Host-associated > Plants > Roots > Unclassified | place... | reverse complement strand
ATAATATTTCCCATTTTTCGGATTTATAGATGTCATCTCCATGCACCACCCTGCGATCCATTGATCTTGGGCAACAGCTGCATCGCTTGTGAAGCCTGAAGCATCAAGGTAGTCGCCGACAAACGTCTGTAGGATCTGCCATATAACATGCATATTCTTTGCATACCCGCAATTGTCGAATTTTGGATCATTGATCTCCGCTACCGGGAAACCTCTTCGTTCTAGATCGGTGGGGATATAGCTTTCCTGCCAGTCGAATGTGCTATAGGCATCCTGCATGAACAGCATCAGCTGTTCTGTGGTCATTCCACTAAGCTTGATGACAACGTCTGGAACGAGGGTCGTCCTTGCGGCGGCATTGAGGGATAGGGTCTTAATCCAGTGGGGCGACAGTAGCTTGTACACTGGATGGTGTGCCTCGAAGGAACGATTTGCGGCGACGATGACAGCTTCTTCAATAAAGTGTGTATGGACTAAATGCACAGTAACCTCATGCCGAGTCCAGTCGGAAACTTGGACGCAGGTCTTTGCGTATCTCCAGGGCCAGTCCTCGGCTTGATTGAAATTATCGTCACTTTCCCGTAGTCGCTGATTGAAAATGACAACAGAGTCCTCAATCGTACCCTTGTAGTCGATGATGATTGCTAAAGGATGCAAGCGACCCGTAGTGGGTTCTAGGTGGAATAAACACACAGAGGCCACGGCAAAACGGATCTTATCCGAACTGTCGGTATGCGCAGCGCCTTTCCCCTTGGCACCTTCTTGTGGTCGTGAGCTCATGGTCTGCGAGTCCGGTATTTTTATAGCCTTCCTGAAGTAGCTATAATCTTGAATATAAAGCTCTGGGCTAGGCTTCGCCCTTGCTTCATCGATCACCTGCAAAATTCCTGTTTTCTTTTGTTTTTCCGCCTCCCGTCTGAACTGCGACACCCAGTTGTCGTTTGCCAATTCTAATGTGCATGGATTTGGGCCAGTCAGGTGCTGTTGCGCAAAAATGGCGTCTGTGAACCAATCTTCTACATGTGCCGACCCAATGTTTTCCACGGTATATATCCCTCTTTTCTCCTTCACCAAAGTTGCATTACGCTCCGTGATCGAAGCCAAACTGGGTCCCTGGTCGGGACTAAAGTTCACCCAATCGATAATTTCCTCTGGGAAAACCTGACCCAAAAGCACAGCCGTGTCCATCAATCGCATTGTGTTGAATATTGCGTCAATTGGAGCAACATCAGAGCCTGGGAGAATCCGGTTGATGATATCCATCACATTTTTGGGGATAACCCATCCCACTGACCACCAGAAAATTCCCTTGAGAAGTGTTTCCCCGGGGAAAAGAGGGCTCCTGACGTCTATTGGAATGACAGCAAGATGGGGAGGATAATCTGCCGGGCTTTTCGGAAGCTGCCAGGTGTAGAGACTTTGCTTTTTCTTTAGGATCAATGGCTGAGGAGCGGAGGGTTCAAAGTTTGCTGTGTCAAAGTATGAAGAATGTCTGGTGAGAATGCGGAGGTCAGAACTGAGACCATAAGGATTCATTGAACAGCCAGAAGCTTGCCCATGGAACAAGAAGAACTTACCTCTGTAATATACGTTTGTATATCTCAGTTGCCGCCACCTTTGTCCCGTTCAAAGTTCCCTTCCTCAATGTTGGAGGGCTGACCAATCTGGGTCTTGTCCCCAACAGAACGGATTTGTCAAGATCAAATTTTTTGTATAACGGTCGGCCAAAGGGCCTAGGAGTGGGAACAGTTCGAGCATCTCCACCGACATGTGCTGGACCTTGAAGTGGTTTTTTGAAGCTTTCCGTTGGTGGGGCAAATTGGTACAGTGTTTCGCTGAATACACCCTTGTTCCATTCATCGAGAGGTTCAGCATCGATGTCCTCATCGATCTCAGAGAATTCTTGGAACCGATACTGCTCAGTTGGCGGAGGGTTACCTTGGCCGCGTGAGGAGCCCGAGACGATGGCACGCAAGCGAGCCGAGCCGGGAATCCCAAAGTCGGGTTGGCTGTTGAAGGACGACATGCTGAATCCGAGTAAATTGACACTTTGCAAGTGACTATATAATGGGATAATAGTTAGAAGCAAGGGATGGGGGCTATAAAATTGGACAGGATTGAAGTGAAAGTCACTAAATAAATACGTTCTGGCTCCACAAGTTTACAATGTAACTTGCTTGCTGAGTTTAACTTTTCTCCGGTAGAAGACCACCCTTAAGTATCTACTCGTTGCAATTTTTGGATGTCTGCTTCAGCTCAGTTATTATAGGTACTTGCCTCAGTCTTCAGCTGAATACAACAGGTTCTTTTGCAGTTTATCAACCAACTGAGATAAGCCTGAAGCCAGTCATATATCCACATCAAGCATGCTTCCTTGCTTCTATGACAGATCCGCTCCGTCAATGTGCCATCGATCGCTTAGAATCCTATCGCAACCATGTGATTCAGCCTTGTTGACGTAAGACTCACGACAACATGCAGTCATATACCGGAAGGTACTCTCATAATGGGCAAAAAATCCCCTTCGGAGCAACTCGTTCCCAGTTTTCAGTGGAGATGACATCAAGAAGTTCTCTAGGGTTACTTTGATATCGACCTAGGTATGCCACAATGCACCAAAGAGGATCCACAATGAAAAAAAGCAAATACAGGCGCCCCTAGATGTCAAAGTTAGCCTTGCACCTCTGTTTCTCCCTATGCGTGAGCAGAGTGCGAATTGTCTCACTCAGCTGCGGCTTACTTCGGCTCAGCTGAAGACCCTTTCCCCACAATGATCTCAACCTCAAAGGTGTCATTGCCAAATATGTAAGAAAATGGAGTACCGTTAATACATAGAATAGCCGTACAAGAGCAATCCGAACCGGATCTGGATTCGAGTAGCAAAAGGGCACCGATTTAAATCTCAAACCGGAGTTCTTGGTCGCGCTGCCGAAATCTCTTCGTGGGTAGGAATTCTTCACGCATGCAAGCTTAAATGGGACTCCCTAGTGGTTTGATAATAGCATCTAGTGTGGACCTCTACATCAAGGAGGCGTTGAATGGGCATGGAACAGGCCAGGATTTGTTGCATATAGCATGTGATTGTGAGAGAATCCAGCCCAGGTCCCGCGTCATGCGTTACAATTGAAAGAAGAGTACCTGCGCCGTGCATACACAGTGCATGTACGTGGCTGAGGCACTTGCCATGCCGTCAATTACAGGTAGGAGATTTCTCAATATATGTACCTACATAGATTAAGGGATTCTCCTCCTAAAATATAACATATGGATGTACATACATGTAACTGGTACTATACTCCATATATACTCCGTTCAGGGGCCATACTGTACCTAAGGTTTAAGAACATGTCATTTGCATACCAGTAACCAAACTATAGCTATACATACGCACTACATACGACACCTTGAGAAACAGCCATTGAGGTTAATCCTTTTTTGACACTGCTGACCACGTAAGGCATGTGTAGTGCATATCGGAGAAGCTACTTATACGGATAGTTGCAGCTGAAGCGATTGTCTCACCTTTTCTACAAAAAGAACTTATAAGTTTGGGGCCTGCCATGAAGAAGTTTTGGTGTTCTAGCCGCGGCGCCGTGAATATTCCGTAGCCCGATTGAGGCTCTCAAAACGGTCGAAATTCGATGCCGAGGGGCCGATTTGCGCAGGGTGGACAACAGGGATGTCGTTTTGATACTCTGCGGTGCGTGCAGCCCTATCTAGTGTTCAGCTTAAGTCTAAACTCGCGGAGTCTGGGAACGAGAACAGGAGGCGATATTCATACGTTTTATAGGTATTTCTTCAAGAGCTTTTAAGCCCAAATTTTAATGCGGAAAAGGGAGGTACCTGCATACTCTCACATCATCATCATTAATACTGAAGCTACTGAGACAAATTCTCTGACCCGTGCACTCCGTGCGCAACTAGCTATAGTAGGGAATGAACTTGTGGATCAACGTCAGGCTATTGCATATGTAGGAACGGGGATTTGCAGACTAATTTCAGGAGAATAAATGGGGTTTAACGTGAGCTTGAGGTCATGCTGATCTAGTTGGATTGTCGCATAAGTAGTGTTAGGGATTTGCAAGGTCATTTCATGAAGAGCTTGAGTTCATACTGCATCCACTGGCAAACCACGTGCCTACGTGAGCTCAGCCTATGTCTTAGGAATTGACCATGGACTAGTGGGTGCGGTATCTAAGGTGACCTTTCCACCACCGCCATTCCCACCTCCATTCCCATCTGCATTTGCATCTATCTCCATTCCCACCTCTATTCATTTCGACAGTGATTCTGCCGGTGGGTTCCTTCCATTCCCACTTACAACATGTCCAGCGACGCTAATTCAACTGCTGATTCTAGCATCTTGGGTTGGGACGCTGATTTCCATGCTGATTTCCATGCTGGTTTAGATGGTGATTTCTGGAGTGATTTGGAAGTGATTTCAAGGTTGATTTGCACGCTGATTTCTAGGTTAATTTGCATACTAATTTCTTGAGTGATTTGAATGGTGGTTTCTTGAGTCATTTGCACGCTGATATCTAGGTTGATTTGGACAGTGGTTTCTTGCGTGATTTACATGCTGATTTGTAGGTTGATTTGAATGGCAGTTTCTTCAGCCATTTGCACACTGATATCTAGGTTGATGTGCACGCTGATTTCTTAGATGATTTGAACGGTAGCTTCTTGGGTCATTTGCACATTGATATCTAGGTTGATTTGGATGGTGGTTTCTTTGAGTGATTTACACGCTGATTTATAGGTTGATTTGGACAGTGGTTTCTTGGGTGATTTGCACACTGGTTTCTAGGCTCATTGAGATGTTGAGTTCTAAAGTTATTTGGGCGAGGATTTCTGGAATGATTTGTATGCTAAATGCGAGAATGAAATGGATGGTGGTTTCTAGGTAATTTAAAGGTTTCCAGGTACTATAAATCTCAGCTATCCTGAATGCATGAAATCCCAGCTAATCTAAAGGTTGATTTAGGGGCGACATTTCTACTGGTATTTCCACCGATATGCCTGAGATATTTGGAATTATAATGTATTGCCAGCTACGATGAAAGCCTGAAGTCTGAGCCGATGTACACGTTAATTCAGAGGCGAATTCTAGCAATATTTATTCCGACAGTGATTGCAGTATGAGGGGGTGGGGGGTAATATTGAATATGGCGGGAGTCAGCATGGCAGGAATTTCAACATACAAAGATTGAGCATACGGGGAGAGGGGCCTAACCATGGCTAGGTACTACCCCAGATCAAAAATAAGATAAATTCTTTTAGGAGCTCAACACCTTACCTACCACCTCAAAGATGGAGCCTGCGTAGCCTTCCAGTGGAGCCTGGCGCGAAGCGGTAGTGCGGAACAGGAAGCGCGCACCGCAGGCTTTAAGTGCAAGCAACAATTTTGCATGTCGGTGGAAGTGGCTTCACAGCAAAAGCAAGTCGCACCAGCAACATGTTACCCACTAGAGAGACTAGATTCGGAATGTTGCAAGACAGCTACATTCACCCTACCCCCAGGCCTTACGCGAGCGTAGCGAGCGGCAACGTCTCGTACTCTATACTTTCATACACTCTATACTTTCACACACTCTATACTTTCATACACTCTATACTTTCACACACTCTATACTTACAAGTGATGACCGCGCACTATCCCTTATGCCGGCCAAATATGAGTACAGACAACTCTCGTTATAAGAATACGGTCAGGACCAGAGGTGACATGCTTATAGTGAATATATGCTTATATCGAGAGAAATTTACGCCCTGTTACATATGTGAGGGGACCACGAGGGGCCTGCATATAATGAATATATGCTTATATCGGGTATGCTTATAACGAGAGTTGTCTGTACTCTTGCATAAATGCTATTGCCCCCACCGTTTACTTCCTGACATCCTATTGCTCTCAATTTATCCCTTGGCCCGGTGAGACATCCACCCATCGTGAATGAAACTACTAACTGCAAATACAGTACTTAGGATCTACCAAGCAAAGAAATAAAGTACGAGTTCACTTGTTCTGGTTAATATATCGAAGGTTATGTACATGCTGTAGATTGCATGTCCGTGTCTTCAACTCTCTAAATTTTTGCATGCCTTGAATATTTGCCAAACTTCCAGCAAAAAATAAGCTTCAGAGGCAGGTAGGGGACCACTTGGAGGTGTTGGTAGTAGTGAATGTGCTTCATGGTCGAAGGCCGCGGTTTCAAGCGCATCATACAGAGGTACTGGAGGTAGATCTGCTACTATCCTAGGTATCTGTTGTACAGCATCAGGATTTAGTTCATCTAAAGCTTTGCGTTTTGGAGGCATAATTGAATATGGTACAGGTGTTAACATCTCAGTTCATGTTCAACGTGTAAAGTGTTGGTAAATCCTATGCATTTTACAGTTAGTAGTTTCATGCATGATGGGTAAGTCTCTCACCGGGCCAAGGGATAAAGTACTACTGACGCTCACGTGATGACCGAGATCAGCCACCTCGCTACATGATCAATATACCAAGTAATTTACCCTGAACCCTCCCTACCTCCCGAAACCCTCCGAATTCCCTCAATTAAATAAATCACCTACCCTCCATCGCAAACTTCAGATGGCAACCATGTACTCTCCGGCACTCTACGATACTCTCCAGTATAATGTCCCACAGTCTGTGTTGTGACATCTAGTCTCCGATATAAGTTACCCACTCTCACACTCGGAACTGTCATTCAGCAACCTACTCTTAGGCTTTCTTTGTCTCTTAGCATGATGGTGTCAACAGCTGAGGTCATGATAATTGTAATGGGCCTTACAGGAGCGGGGAAAAGTAGCTTCCTCAAGCTTTTGACGCGGAACGAAGAGATCCCCATCAGTCACTCAGAATGCTGTAAGTTAGCGATTCTTATATTTCTACTTCAATTTTTGCCAATTAAAATTCACAATGGATTCCCCCAAATGGTAATTGATCACTAACAATAGCACAATACAGGCACAGCGGAGGTCAAGGGTTACCAGGCTGATGTCAGTCTTGGTCGTAAAACCTATACAGTAACCTTTGTTGACACCCCCGGGTTTGATGACGGCCGTGAAGGCCTTGATGACGCTACCATATTGAGGGACATTGCCCTATGGCTGGGGCGAGCCTATCAGAAGAAAATCAAGGTGGCTGGGGTTATCTATATACAACGAATCACGGACGAGAGGCCAACGAGGGCTATGAAGCGGAGTCTGAAGGTTCTTCAGAATATGATTGGTGAGGATAAGTTGGCCATTGCTCACATGGTTACCAACCGCTGGGAACTGGTGGGTCGATCAAGATGAACCGTCGTGGTGATAAACAATACAAGTGACTGACGCCGTGCTGCATCTATAGGTCAAAGCAAGTGGAGACCAAGAAAGTGCAAATGAGCGTGAAGACAAGTTACTTGGCAAAGGAGGCTACTGGCACAAATGGATTAGTGATCATGGGGCCGGTTATTCCCGTCACGATAATACTTATGCCAGTGCAAAAGCCATAATTCGGAAAATACTTCAAAGGCCGCCAGCCTATGTTCAGATTCAGACGGAGATTATGGATAAAAAGATGCCGTTAAGGAATACATCCGCAGGGAAGGTTGTCATACGTAGTCTGGAAGAAACGTTGCAGGAGGAGAGGGAGGAGATTGCCGATGTGGAGGAGGAGATTGTAGCCGAACCGGAGAACTCTGAGCACCAAGAGGAACTGAGGAAGCTGCGCAAAAGAGTGGAGGCTTTAGAAGCACAAAGAGAAAAGTTGGAAAAAGAAAGCAATGAGAACTTGAAGGATTCAATTATGATGTTAGGCTTGGCCGTTGTTTGTATTCCACTCATTTGGTGCGTTGGCCCGGTGGTGTTAGCTTACACCGCTTCTATATCAACTTACACCGCGGGTGGGGTGGTGGTGTCAGGTGCTGTGGCCACGATCCCGAGACTAGGGGCCATTGCACGGCTGCTGTTCTAAGAAGAAAAGTTAGTGTTGAGTTTATAGTTGGCTGTTATCATGCAATTTTATAATCTCCACGTCTTATATATATGTATATGTACACATAACAAAAACCCTTCCGGTGATAAACGAAACGTCATAGCAATATGCTACTTGTCCCATATACAAGTATTTGTTTGATCCCATGCCTAGTAACCCACTCAGTACCGTAACTCTGTACTACAGGTTCGTGAGGTGTGGATAAGTTGCATTATCAAGAACGAGTTACCTTGGATATGGAGTACCTAACCATGATCATACAAAAAGTCATTGAAACAGTATCTATTAGGTATATAATCATCAATCACAAAACCATAATTTCTGTTAGTCTGAGCGCCCCTCCCCTGTAGTTATGATATATCGATAGGACGGCATACTAAAGGGACGCTGGCGAACCCCCCGCCGACAGCTCCCGAGAATAACAATAAACAATGGAAAACACTGGCGAATAAGATAGTATCCATGAAGAATATCTCGGACCTCGGCTATAGCCATGGAGGATAAGATAGTAAACTTAGACAAGATTTCGATACATTCAAAGCACTCGCAATCGATCTCTCAATCTCTAGCTATAACTCGACAATTGACGGATCACAATATTCAAGATTGTTTCATATTCGTGGCAAGACTATAGCGTCCTATCGTAGTGTGAACGAGTACTAGCATTAACCTCGACTTGGCATTGCTACAGAACCTCCGGCGAATAGTACTTAAGTTTCGGCAGGTGCCGGATCCGATTTTTATACAGGAGGCACTACCTTAGCCCAGATGTTGATTGGAATGGGACCAGGGGGATCTTAAGAGGAGATCCTGTAGGCCTGGAGACCTAGTATCATTTAATTAAATCTAGATAGTATTCGTGCATTGGATAGCAGGCCCCACCCTGCAGACAGACTTTAAAATAAGATGGCTATCTTATTCGCCAATTACTGCGATGGCATTTACGCATGCAAGAGGCTGTAGTATGTCGGTTCGTGGCAATAGATATTGATGTCCCTGAATTGTCGGAATTGGCATATCCCTCTCCAGAAGCTCCATAAGGAATTTTTTATCCTATTCAGCTATTGCTTGTTTCACCGGTACCACTAGTACTGCAGCTTCGATACTCTCCATTCTCCGTACTCACGAATCTCATTCCCCGTCTGAATTCATACAGAAGCGAACAGCTCGGGGCTCTTCTATATCGAAAAAAGCGGGATATTGAAGGTATTACTTGGAGGATACAGCATCACACAACGATCACCAGGTTTTGTAGGCTCCGGTAGGACATTACCCAGGCTTTTGTGTACATATCTTGATATGCATTACTTATAAGATGCATCCTGAGATTGGAATTTGGCCTCAAAGTGACGCATATGCTACCCGTTCACGCAACCTTGCTACTCTTTGGCTAGTGCAACTACATATGTATGTATGTATACTATGTAGTGCTCCAAGTTAAAATGAGCATTTAGAAACGGGCTGCCCACAACTTAATGTGTAAGTATCCCCTTACATAAAAACCTACATATTTACATAATTACATTCACCATATAATATCACTTCCAGGTAACTATCCATTTGTGCTCCATAGCAGCGTCAGTGTTGTCGACAGGGGTCTATACACCTCCGCAGTTGTGTTTGAACAAATCGGAGGCTCAGTTCATTTCACCCTAACTTAATTATTGCAGCCTTGCGGTTTGTTAGTTGGTAAGCTCTGCAGGCATGGTTCTATGTTCTCTTCGAGCTTGCAATTACATCATTCTCGGGGATTGAGATCAAGAGGATGACAGGGGTCACTACCCGCATGTGGCGGTATCTATTCCCTGCATCAGCTACCTTACCGGTACCCGCTCCCACATCCTTTGGGAACCTAAACCTGAAACAGGGCAGCAACCTACTTTCTTTTTCCCCAGCAAGTTGTCAACAACAATAGTTGTAATCAATTGGGGGAAAGCAAGCTTCGTAAAACTTTTGACGGGGAACGAAGCGATGTGCATCACCCCCGTATTAAATTCACATTGGCTAAGTGAAGAGATGATACGTTCGATCATAATAATGATCATAATGATCTAACTAAGGGGGGGATTTCCGGACATATATACACCTTCCAGATCATAGATATCCATCGGCTCAATGTCCTTTCGACCGACATATCCCAGCCGATGATCATGATGCAGGATTACCATATACTAATCTGCTCAAGAAATTCATCCCCATGACATTCATCCATATATGCCGTGCCTTTCTTTCATTGAAACTTCTTTCTGGAAAGCTACATCCCATCCATCGGCTTTTGTAGATACCAAAGGTTCCGTCGTGGTGAGATGTGACTCCTCCGGCGGTATGGGGCTGACTCCGGGCCCTTCTTGCGATATCTGGGGTCATTTGGGAGGCGAAGAGGAGGTATTCCGGCAGTCAATCTAATTGGGTGGCTGATGGTGCTTCTAGCGGCAATGCTGGTTGGCTGGTGGGTGCTGCTGCTGGCAGGGTCGGCTGGTGGATACTTCTTCTGGCAGCATTGCCCTGAGGAGTTGGTCACTTGAGCTGCCGTGCGGCTATGTCTTTCCAATGTCAATGTCGAGGCCTGTGTTAATTTCCTCCCGATGGAGCTTCGTCGCAGGCTGGCTGGACGGATATGTACGATGTTTTTTTTGCCTACATATCGGTGCCGGTAATCTTTGTCGCTATGTCTTCCCGAGGTCGGTCTCGACGTATATCTTATCTTCCTCCCGATGGAGCTTCGACGTTCGTCGCAGGCTGGCTGGACGGAGAGGTGTCGGCAATCGATCAAGCTGAATCGCAAGCTTGAATATCTGGACGCAATATGAGAGAGCGCGGTAGCTCAGAATAATAAATTTCGCAATGGACCGCAAGCTTGCTGGTACATTAGAGTGGGCTACATCGTGACTCTTATGGAAAGCGAAAGCTAGGAAGCGTAATAGGCAGTGAGGAAGGTGTATGGCTAAGCAGCAGATAGACAAATTGCCAAAGTGTCCGTGATGTATATACAATAGTCTGGTGGGCACCATATTCAGACGCAGCATGCATGCCGGGCAAGTGTGGCCATTCTAAGATAGCCTGAGCTCCGTACCTCCCTAGTCTGGTTTGAGCAGCCATATGCAGAATAGGCGCACTTGGCCCTACGGTAGCCATCACGGACACTTTTTATATTTCTGGGAACTAGAAGGGGAGTCCTCGAACTACCACCCATGGTGCATAATCCTATTGTTTAAGAACAATAGAATAACCCATTCATGCTATCAGGTCTGAACTATATTCTCCTCAGTAAATCTAACATCGCCCCACTTGGCACGGAAACGAAACATGAACGAACAAAGGCAACTACGTCAAACAACCAAGCTGACCAGGTATCGATTGATGAATAAGTAAAGTTAAGTGATGCGACACGTGATACAGAGAGAGCCGTGCAAAATCACTTAGTTTGTGATAACCCCTCATATCTTTGTGACCCGCGGTAAGGCTGTGTATGGTTTGCTAGGTTTGGGTACTAAATGCACTAGGGGGGGTACTGCATGAGATATACAATAAGTATGCACACTTTGCGATCGGCTATTGATGGTATCATTCTATAGAGTGGATTAGTCCCAGGGATGTCGGTCGGGCTTATCATTGTGGAGACAGAATCCTGTCGACACACCATTATCACAGATCTGATCATTTAGGGTTGTATCACGGCTTGGGTTGGGGTATAAAGGTACATGTCAAGGATTCCCACTGCAAGGCGGCCATATTGTTTGGTTTTTTTAAAAATATATATACGTGCAGGTGGCGGAGTCCATGGCGAGAAGAATCAGTTGGGAGACACACACATTTAATAGCAGTTTCCTGGATATTTCATTAGCAAGCCTAAGTCCTAAAGTTAAACATTAATGTTGTCGGCAAAGATATAAGATAGCTCGCGAATAATATCCACCAAATCTTCATAATCCGAAACTACATACCCTCCACGACTATAGCCCCCCGAAACTACCACACCCTACGACGACGGTGGTTGTAACCTGTCAGACTGCTCAGCGCACCAAGCAGCTTGGGTTTTGTTAAATATCATACGTTTAGTGCAGAACTAGTTGTTTATGTATGTACAATTGGTAAAAGTAAGTCTAGTTTAAGCTAACTAGGTACTTACAGAGGGAATTGGCATAGAGCTTTTATCGCCAGGTAGGCAATAATCTAAACTACGTTGAATACTGTATACTATCGATGAGTTGAGCTAATATCTATGATACACATCTGCATAGAAGGGATAAATGCAAGGCTTAGAAGTAGCAGCAGTAGATCACGTGCACCCTAACCGTGCAGCACATTTGAGCAGCCAATATCAACAAACTGGAAACCTGCAGGACCTCGAGGCTGTCATCGAATACGCAGAAGCAGCAGTGAAAGCAACACCACAAGCCCACCCTGACCATGCAGCACAGTTGGGCTACCTTTGTCACTATCTGTGCATGCGGTTTGCCGAAATTGGAAATTTGCAGGACTTAGAGGCAGTGATCAGTTACGGAGAAGCAGCCGTGGAAGCAACACCAGAATGTCACCCTGACCGTGCAGCACGATTGAACAGCCTTGGTAACTATTTGAGCAAGCGATATGAACAAACTGGGAATTCGCAAGACTTAGAGGCTGCTATCAACTACGTAGAGGCAGCAGTGAAGGTAACACCAGAGGGAGACCCTGACCGTAAACTATTCCTGGACAACCTTGGCCGGCATTTGTTATGGCAATATCAACAAACGGAGAACTTGGAGGTCTTACAGGCTGCTATTCAGTATGCAGAGGCAGCTGTAGAGGCAACACCAGACGACCACCCCGACCGTGCAGCACATTTGAGCAACCTTTGTCACTATCTGTGTAGGCGGTTTGCCCGAATTGGAAATTTGCAGGACTTAGAGGCAGTGATCAGTTACGGGGAGGCAGCTGTAGAAGCAACACCAGAATGTCACCCTGACCGTGCAGAACGATTGAACAGCCTTGGCAACCATCTGAGGAAGCGATATGAACAAACTGGGAATTTGCAAGACTTAGAGGCTGCTACCAACCACGTAGAGGCAGCGGTGAAGGTAACACCAGAGGAAGACCCTGACCGTTCACTATTCTTGGACAGCCTTGGGTGCCAATTGTTCTGGCAATATCAACAAACGGGGAACTCGGAGGGCTTACAGGCTGCTATTAAGTACGCAGAGGCAGCTGTAGAGGCAACACCAGACGACCACCCTGACCATGCAGCACATTTGAGCAACCTTGATCTTTATTCACGAACGAGATATGAGCGAACGGAGAACCTGCAAGACCTAGAGGCTGCTATTCATTACGCAGAGGCAGCTGCAGAGGCAGCACCGAAGGACCAGCCTGACCGTTGGGAACGGCTGAACACCCTTAGTAGCCACTTGAGCACCCGATATGAACGAACTGGAATTCCGGAGGACTTAGAAACGGCCATCAGGTATGCAGAGGCAGCTATAGAGGCAACACCAGAAGATCACCCTGACCGAGTAGCATGGTTGAATAATCTTGGGGGTCGTTTGGGTACCCTATATGGACAGACTGGGAAATTACAGGACTTCCAGGCTGTCATCAGATGCGTAGAAATAGCTGTGGCAGCAATACCGGAGGATCATCGCCATCGGACAATACTGTTAACCAATCTTGGGAGCCACCTGAGATGCGTATATGCACGAACTGGAGATCTGCAGGACTTAGAGACTGCCATCAAGTACGCAGAGGGTGCTGTGGAGGCAGCACCAGAGGGTCATCATGATAGGGCGGTATGGTTGGGAAACCTTGGTGGGGATGTGCGCACTCGATATGAGCGAACTGGGAACCCGCACGACCTAGAGGCTGCCATCAAATACACAGAGGCAGCAGTGAATGCAACACCAGAAGGTCACCCTAGTCTGGCACACCGACATGACAATCTTGGGAGCCATTTGAGCAGCCGATATGAACGAACCGGGAATGTGCAGGACTTAGATGATGCTATCAAATTCGCACAGGTAGCTGTAGAAGCGACGCGGGAGGACTACCCTGACCGTGCACGACGGTTCAGCAACCTTGGAAGCCATTTAGGCCTCCAATATGGCCGAACCGGTAATATACAAGACCTAGAGACTGCCATCAAATACTCAGAACTAGCAGTGAATACAACACCAGAGGGTCACCCCAGTCAGGCAGACCGACTTGTCAATCATGGGAACCATTTGAGGAGCCGATATGAACGAACCGGGAATGTGCAGGACTTAGATGATGCTATCAAATTCTCAGAGGCAGCTGTAGAGACAACAACAGGCCACTGCACTAACCGTGGAGAACGGTTAAGCAGCCTTGGATGCCATTTGGTGGATCGATATAAACAGACTAGGCATTTGCAGGACTTACATGCAGCTATCAATTATACAGAAACAGCAGTGAACGCAACACCAGAGTGTCACCCTTTCTACTCACTATACCTGGATAGGCTTGGTACCCATTTGTACCACCGATATGAACGAACTGGGAGCCTGGAGGACTTAGAGGCTGCTATCAATTGCGCAACGGTAGTGGTGAAGGTAACACAAGATGATCACTTAGGGCAGTTGAGCCATCTTGAGCATTATTTGAGTAGCCGATATAAACGAACTAGGAATTTGCAGGACTTACATGCAGCTATCAAGTATACAGAAACAGCAGTGAACGCAACACCAGTGGATCACCCTTTCTATGCACCACGGTGTAGCAGCCTTGGTATCCATTTGAGCAGCCGCTATGAAGCAAATGGGAATTTGCAAGACCTGAAGGCCGCTATCGATCATTCCCAGAAAGCAGTGGAAGCAACACCAGAAGATCACCCTGCCCGCGCACAATACTTAAGCGACCTTGCTAGGCACTTGAACTGGCAGTACAAACAGGCTGGCAACTTGCATGACTTGGAGTCGCCATTGCTGCATGGATTACCTGCTGGAATATTCCCACTGCTCCAATATTAGCACGAATAAAAGCAGCCTTTAGGGCTGCAAAGGGGTTGGTATTTTGTCCCTTCGCTACTAGTACAGATTACTCAAGGGCTTCCTCACTCTTACATGATGCCACTCGTCAAATCTCTCTAGCCGCTTCACGGTCATTACAGCGTGAGGATCAGCAATATATTCTGGCACAACTCCATGGTCTACGTCTGGTATCTCTTGCTGTCGCGGTATTATTACAAGCTGGGCAATCACCATTAGACGCACTACGGCTGCAAGAGCAAGGCCGCAGCGTTACAGATGGCCAGATTATTGACTACCGGAGTGAGATATCAGATCTTATGGAGCAGCATCCAGCATTAGGTAATGATTTCAATTCTCTACGACAGGAGCTGGACCTACCTCTTCGAACCCCTTGCATACAATCCTCCTTAGATGATACCATTATCGAGCAGCTCCCGATACAACAAGCTGCAATTCGGAGAAGGATTAAGGCCGCAACAGACCTTGATGATATACTCCACCAAATTCGACAGAAACCAGGATTCCAGGCTTTCATGCGTACAGAATCCGAGGGGGATCTCTTATCAGCAGCACAAGAGGGACCAATTGTAGTGCTGAATGTCACAAAGCTCCGCAGTGATGCAATACTTCTTACGACAGAACGAGTGACAAGTATTGCTCTCCCCGACCTTGTTCATACCCGAGTGGCTTATTATTTTGGGAAATGCGGTCGGTGTCGCGGATGCCGTACTATGGATGATAGTGATGTTAAGAGAGACATGCTGGAATGGCTATGGAAGGCTGCCGTTCACCCAATACTACGGGAGCTAGGGTTCTACCCTAAGGTAGTTGACCCGTTGCCTCGTATCTGGTGGATTGGAGTAGGTCTGATGGCTCGAGCACCTATTCACGCAGCCGCCAAATTCACCAAAGGGGCCATTAAGGTCAAGATGACAACTCTTCAGTATTGCCTTCCATCATATACCTCCACAATCAGGGCACTGCAATATTCACGGTCACGACAACAATACCATCAAAACGCATCCATGCTAATCGTAAGCATGCCCACAACCCCAGGGGCAGGTCCTTTAGGTGCAACGAAGGAGGCAGATGAAATCAAGCACAGTCTTGCGGGTTTCAGTACCGTAGAAATACTCGAGAAGCCAACCGCTGAATGTTTTCTTCAAGCACTTCCCAGCTACAGTATTACGCACTTTGCCTGCCATGGTGTATCTTCAGTCGATCCGATAGATAGTCATCTTTTACTTGTTAAGGCATCAAAATCCTCTGATGGTCTCTCTACACAAGAGGTTGACAAGCTCTGCATCAAAGATATTGCGGCACTGAAATTACCGGTAGCGAGGCTAGCCTATCTCTCAGCTTGCAGCACTGCGCACACTTCGCCACACCTCGCGGATGAAGTAAGTCATATCGTGAGCTCTTTTCACATCGCAGGATTTACCAATGTCATTGGGACATTATAGCAAGCAGAAGACGAGGCTTGTCAGAAGATGGCAGCGGATTTCTATTCTACGCTCAGCAAGACGGATAACGTGGCAGTATCATACCGCACTGCGATTCTGGAATTGATGAAACAGAAGCCTTCGCAACCAATGCGTTGGGCACCATTCATTCACTTTGGAGCGTAACAGGTACAAAAACTTCTTTGATCTATATTGAGGTGTACTAACTGGCTCAGGTAACTTAGCGTGCATTGGTCCCAGATTAAAATTCGGGGGGTGGATGTGTGGAGGACAAGTCATCGTCGTGGTTTTCATGGCCCTGATGTTTACCTGGTCTTTATTTTGAATGTTTTACTTTTGTGACCCTTTGATTTTTTGGTCCCCTGATTTTTTAATTCTTTCATATTTCATTTTTGAGATTTCCGTCGTGGTATAGGCGATCTCATCTTGGATTTGTCGGTTGCAGGAAAAAGGGTTTTCTAAGTATCTCGCGTGTGTCGTGTCTCTAGTCTTGCCGAGCAGTCAAAATATTTATTTTATTTTATATTCTCAATACTCATATTCGGTCGTGGGGGGGCTATCGGAATCCCGCTGGTTTAATCGTACGTACAAGTTAATGTATGGCCCCGCGATAAAATCATCAATCCATCGCGCCAGTAGAGAAATAACGCACGCTCAAGTGGAAAAAAGAACTGTCAAAATAGCATTGCCGTAATGTAAGCGTGGCTGGCGTAACCCAGCTAATTCCGATTTCCAATGTCGGAGAGTCGTCGACTCTGCACTCCGGGAGAACCAACCTGATTGGCACCTTTTACCTTTTTCTTGTGTTGTTTGTTTGAAAAGACGTAGGAAATAACAAAGGAAATCGTTGCCTGCTCCACATATCTTCTACCTCTAGCATGATAGGTCTACCATATCACCCGGAACGTTCTGCCAGGCTTGCCTTTGCTAGTCCTGCAATGAAAGTGTAAAGATTACGAGGTTATGAGGAATCTTGGGTAGGGAGAAGTAAACTCGGGTATATTTGGCAGGGTTATCTAGCGATGTGCTCTGGTTAAAACAAATCCGTCAAACAAAGAGAAATGCACTGCTTATATCCCTAATCCATTCTCACGACTTTCCACATAGGTGGCCGTGATCTCAGTGTGAGAGTATTACAGCCTTTCAGTTCCAGACTGCCGATCCCTGCCTCCTTCGATATGGCACACGCGAGTCATGTGCTCATCGGGGCCATTACCGGTATCGTTAGATACACATCTGTCTTGGCGTCACGGGAATAGAACAATCGGCCCCCGCCCCGCCCCTTTGGCTTCTTCCCCTCGACCTGCAATCCACCACCTCCCGGCCCCGTCATCAGCACGGTAATTACCGAAACCGCAAATCTCTCCCCACCACCATCCTACTCGTACTGCTCGCTCGTCAAGGCTGACTACTTGTTAGACTCGTGTAACTCCCTTCTCTCAGCGGGGAGAAGTTTAAGAATTACTTCGCGAGGTCCGAGAATATGGTTGGGATATTCTCAGTCGCGAGGCATGGGCGGCAGAGGGGTCCTAGCAATTGGGATAGTGGTCACGGGGCTAGGGATAGTGAGAGGTGGGGGAAAATACCGGAGCAAGAGTCACAGTAGACCCTACCACCGGCGAGCCCACATTCAGCTACACATGTCACCTTTCCGGTCTCGGCTCATAGAGGGGGGAAGCCCTCCTCACCCCCGAGATCGTATCGAGTATTCGTTAATTACGGCCTTGCACCCCGAGGCAGGAACACCCCTGTATTTCGATTTTGGCAAAATCCCTCCGTGCCCTCGCTAGCAAACCAGACCTTCCCCTCGGCTCCACGCACCAAATCAGATCAAACGGGATGTGCGGCGTCAGCTAGGTAAGCGGGGACTCCACCGGCGTCGGAATCCGTCCTGTTGGGAAGATATGGAAGAATGAAGGTTTAAGGCAGCTTGGAAAAATATAGGGCAGAATATACGATATGAGAATATTGTTGGGTTATTCTCCCTCGCGAGGGGTGTGGTGGTGGTGCAGGTTCTAGTAATTGGCCACCCTACCCTTTCGACCGCAACTCACACATAGAAGGACTCCTCGCCGAAACAAAGTACCCGCGGGCTACCGCCCTACCTCCTCCCCGAGGCAGGCACCACCATCACTACCACAACCACCACCCCAGAAATTCGAATCAACACCCCCGCATTCCGAGCATGGCAACCCGTGCCCCTGCTAGCAAACCAGACCGGCCCCCCCCGCTCCGTGCACCACATGGGCTCCAACCGGATGTGTGACGTCAGCTAGGAGAGCGGGGACTCCACCGATGCCGGGATCGGCTGATGGGAAGATGCGGATGGAAGGTGGAAGGGTTGTGGATGCGGATGGGAGTGTATGGGGTGGATGGGAGTGTATGGGGTGGATGGGGTGGATGGGAGTGTTTCTGGAGGCGACGG
>Ga0307511_10002597_pt1 | contig 18853 bp, 9 predicted proteins | sample 13_EM_MG_FD_200266 | JGI IMG/M metagenome (GOLD analysis project Ga0307511, IMG submission 200266) | Populus trichocarpa ectomycorrhiza microbial communities from riparian zone in the Pacific Northwest, United States - 13_EM | ecosystem: Host-associated > Plants > Roots > Unclassified | place... | reverse complement strand
ACGGTTCCCCCAATTGCGCCGCGGCGGCGCAGCGTGACGCATTGACGGCTGTGCGATCCTGAGCGCCCGAGGAGGGTTTCATGGCCGAAGCAACGCAGTCGTTCGCCAACCATCGCCGCTACTTTCCGCTGTTTCACTTCATCACGATCCCGCTTCTGACAGCGAATGTCGTCGTTCGCCTCATCTACGCGATCCTTCATAAGGATGCGCGGCTCGTTTGGTGGGATGTCGTCGTGGCGATCGCGCTGGTCTGCCTGGCATTTGCCGCGCGGATCATGGCGCTCACCGTTCAGGATCGTTTGATTCGGCTCGAGGAGACTCTGCGCCTGCAGCGCTGTCTTCCGGACGATTTGCGCGGTCGCATCGGCGAGCTTCGTCACGGGCAACTGATCTCTCTTCGATTCTGCGGCGATGAGGCAGAGGTTGCGAACCTGATGCGCTCCATCCTCAACGGTGAACTGACGAGCCGCAACGACATCAAGAAGAGCATCAAGACCTGGCGGGCGGATACGCATCGGGCGTAGTCCGATGTGGCGGCCGCCTCCGCGGCCGCGCATCGTTTGTATCCAACGCCTAACCCCGCGCAGAGCGGCGGGGCTGGATTGTGATGCGCGCCTTCGCGCGCGGCCAACGTCAGTCGAGCGCGGTCGAAACGCCGAACGAATCACTTCAAATGCGTATCGAACCAGCCCACCAGCCGCCGTGCGATGTCCCGCTGGTGCTCCTTCTTCGCGATGCGATGTCCTTCATCGGGATAGACGACGAGTTGCGTCTCCACGCCGACGGTCTTGAGTGCGTGCCAGAACTCGAATGATTGCGGTGCTGGGCATTCGCCGTCGCGCTCGCCGACCAGGACCAGCGTCGGCGTCTTCACGTTCTTGATGAACGTGATCGGCGCGCTGCGGGCGTAGACGGCGGCATCGTCGTAGACCGACGCTCCGAAATACGGGATCATCCAGGCGTCGATATCGTTCTCGCCGTAGTAGCTCTGCCAGTTGGCGATGCCCGCGCCGGCCACGGCGCCTTTGAAACGCGCTGTCTGCGTTACCGTCCACATCGTCATGTAGCCGCCGTAACTCCAGCCCCAGATGCCGAGGCGGGTCGTATCGATCGGTGCGGACGCGGCGGCGGCGTCGATGCCGGACATCACATCGCGCAGATCGCCGTAGCCGAAATCCTTCACGTTCGCGCGCGTGAACGCCTCACCCTGGCCGTAGCTGCCGCGCGGGTTGGGAAAGAAAACGTAATAGCCGCGGCGCGACAGAAGTGCGGCCCGATGATCCGGCCAGCGCGCCAGCGACGCGGCTGCAGGACCGCCGTGAATCCAGACCACCATCGGATACTTGCGGGCGGCATCGACCTGCGCCGGTGCCAGCAACCAGCCCTGCACATCGAAGTTGTCGCTCTTCCAGCGGATCGACCGCGCCTCGCCCCACGTAGCAGACGAGGATGTATTCGTCCTCGTGATCCGTTTCCAATCGCCGATCTTCCCGGCCCACACATCCGGCGCGCTGCGGAAACCGCTGCGAATGATGGCCGAGGTCACGCCGTCGTTTGCCAGCGAAGCGCCGATCACATCGTGACTGATGATCAGCTCCTCGCCGTGCCAGAGCGTCTCCATCGATCCGCTGGTCGTATCGAGTCGCACCAGCGCCGACTCGCCGGCGATGTCTTCACCGAACGTGATCCGATCGGCGGCAGTCCATTCGAATGACGTCACTGATGCTTTGAGATCCGGCGTCACATTACGCGCCGCGCCGCCGGTGGCGGGAATCACGAACAGATCGCCGCCGGTCGAGCCTTCGTCGCTCATCAGCCCTTCGATGAATGCGATCGACTTCCCATCCGGCGACCAGCGCGGTTGCGCGATCTGCAACTGCGGCGTGTAGATCGGACGCATCGTGGCGGCATCGACGTCGACGACGTGCAGCCTGGCGATCCAGTAGTTGTTGTCGCCCGAACCCGGCGCAGCCATTGTCACGAGTTGCTTGCCGTCCGTCGACCAGTCGAAGTGGTAGACGTACATGTCCGGCGGCGTAACGACGCGAACCTTCTTCGTGGCCACATCGACAATCGCGACGCGCTGCTCGTCGATGTGCTCCTCGATCGGACCGACCGCGCGCGACATGGCCACCAGCGGACCGGCGGCGCGTTTGGCGTTCTCGATGAAAAGGAAGGCGATCGACTTCCCATCCGGCGACCACTGCGGCTCGGCCAGATAGCCCTTCACGTTCGTCACGCGGATCGGCGAGCCGCCCACGTGCGTGACGAAGATCTGCCGCTGATCCTTGCCGCCGTCGCCGACGGTGGCCAGTTGCGTCGAGTCGGGCGACCAGGCCAGGTAGTGGTCATCGCCGTCGCCCGGCAGAAGGTGCACGTCCATCCCCGCGGTCGTGGCAGTCGAGACGCCGATGCCCTGCACCGACCAGGCGATGTGCCGGCCATCGGGTGAGATGGCTACGGCGTTGAATGTTCGAACGCGCTCCAGCTCATCGAGAAAGGCGTCATCGCGCTGCTGCTGTGCGTGAGCGAACGAGGCGGCGAGAAGAAGGACGACAAAAGCGATTCGGCGCATAGGCCGCGAAGGATAGCGTGATCGCGGTCGCGACCGCGTCTACGGCCGCGGTATCTCGCGCGAGTTGTACTTCGTCAGCTCCGCGCGAATGAACAATTCGGCTTCCTCGACCGGCAGCGGATGGCTGAAAAGGAAGCCTTGCATGTGATCGCAGGCATTGAGCTTGAGAAACGCCCACTGCTCCTCGGTCTCCACTCCCTCGGCGACGACAGCCAGCCGCAGCGTGTGCGCGAGGTTGATCACGTACACGACGATCGCTGCCGCCGACTCGTCGCTCGTCACGTCGCGCACGAAGGCGCGATCGATCTTGACTGTGTCGATCGGGAAGCGCTTCAAGTAAACGAGCGACGACTGGCCCGTTCCGAAATCGTCGATGGCGATGCGGATGCCGATCTCCTTCAACTCGCGCATGGCATTCATCGTCGTCTCGATGTTCTGCACGGCGACCGTCTCGGTGATCTCGAATTCGAGCAGCGCGGGATCACAGGAGTACTCGTGCATGATGCCGGCGACGACCTCGGCGAAACTGAGCTGCTGGAACTGCGGCGCCGAAATGTTGATGCCGACGCGCATCGGCGGCAGGCCGGCATCGCGCCAGTCGCGCAGATCGTGGCAGACCTGACGCAGCACCCACTCGCCGATCGGCACGATGAGTCCCGTCTCCTCAGCCAGGCCGATGAAATCGCTGGGCGGGACGAGGCCGCGGGTGGGATGGTTCCAGCGAACCAGTGCTTCGAGCGACACGATCTTCCTTCGATTGCGGTCGAAGATCGGCTGGTAGTGAACGACCAGCTCCTCGCGCTCGACGGCGTGATGCAGACTCTGTTCGAGCGCCAAACGGCGTCCGTAGCGCTCGTTCATGCTGGCCGTGAACATCTGAGCCTGATTGCGTCCCAGCTCCTTGGCGCGATACATGGCGCTGTCGGCTGACTTGAGCAGATTCTCGACTTCGTCGCCGTCGCCGGGGAAGATGCTGATTCCGATCGATGCGGTGACGAACAGCTCGTGCCCTTCCACGCGGAACGGATGCGCCAGCGACTGCAGGATCTTCCGCGCCACGCCGGCGATCGCTTCCGTGCTCGACGTGTCGATGAGCAGGATCGTGAACTCGTCGCCACCGAGGCGCGAGATCGTATCGGAGGCGCGCACGCAACTCTGCAGCCGCGCCGCCACCTCGGACAGCAACGCATCGCCGAGCGAATGGCCGAGGCTGTCGTTAACCAGTTTGAAATGATCGAGATCGAGATACATCACCGCCAGTCCGCGACGGTTGCGTCGCGCCTGGGCGATGGCGTTGATCACACGATCGCGGAAGAGAAGCCGGTTCGGCAGACCGGTCAGGGCATCGTAGTAAGCCTGATACTCGAGCTGCTTCTCCGTCGCCTTGCGCTGCGTCACGTCGCGATAGTTGAGAACGATCGCTCCGACGCTCGGATCGTGCAACATGTTCTGCGCGAACGCCTCCAGCCAGATCCACACGCCGTTCTTGTGGCGGAAACGGAGCTCTGCCTGTGACTCGTGCGAAGCACCCACAGCGATCGCGCTCAGCGTCTCGCGCATCGTTTCCCGTTCGCGTGGGTGGATGTAGGAGAGGAAGCTCGTGCCGACCAGATCGTCTTCGCAATAGCCGAGCAGGCGCTCGGTCGACGCGCCGCTGTAGTGAAAGGCCAGATCGTCATCCAGCAGCGCAACGCCGCTCCAGCTCTTCTCGACCAGCGCGCGGAACCGCTGTTCGCGCTTCTCCAGTTCGGCCTGAGCGAGCTTGCGCTCCGAGATATCGCGCAGAAACGCGGTGAACGTCTGATCGGCTCCAAGGCCTACCGGCTCGATCGTCACCTCGACGGGAAACTCCTCGCCGTTCGCACGCCGCGCCGTCGTTTCGATACGGCCCTTGAACATGTACGGGCCGGGCGTGAGCAGCGCGTCGAAGATCTCGGTCATCTTCGGAGCGAGCACTTCGCGCGGCATCGGGCGTCCGATCACGTTCCGGGCCCGCAGTCCGAAGGTCGCCTCGGCCTGCGGATTCCATTCGATAACGACGCCGTCGCGATCGACGCTGAAGACGACGTCGAGCGTCGATGCGATCAGTTGCTTGAGGCGCGACTCCGACTTGCGGAGTGCCTCCTCCGTGTGCGATCGCTCCACCGCTTCGCCGAGCAGGCTGGCCGCCGACTTGAGGAACGCGATCTCGTAGTCGGCGAACGTGCGCTGCCGGCTGGAGTAGGCGAGGAGCACTCCGAAGATGCCTGTGGCGGTCGGGATGATGACCCCGGCGCCGCCGCGTACTCCGTGGAAGTTACGGAGGTGAGAAGACTTAAATCGCGTCTCCTGCTCGATATCGTCGAAAACCACCGGCGCGCCGGCCATGGAGACGTACATCGCGATCGACTCGTTCTCCTCGGCGTCGCGATCGCAATGGACGAAGGTCGTATTCGAGCCGATCGATGCCAGGACCGCCACACTGCCCGCTCGGATCTCGAGCGCCCGGGCGTGGTCGACTTCGAGCGTCGCCTCCACCAGCGCGCAAGCCTGCCCCAGGAGGATGAGCGGATCGACGCCGGTCAGGGCTGCCTGTCCCAGCTCCGCAATGGCCGTCTCCTGCCGGTTACGGGCCTCGATCTCCGAGCGCAGACGCTGGAGCTCCTTCTCCGCGGAGGGAGCATCGTCTCGGCCGCCGCCGACGAGGTGAAGCGGTTGGGGAACGTCGGACATGTGAATAACTAGCGCAGGGCAGTGGGCACCCTGCAAGTTTGAGCCCTCTCGCTGATTTCTCTCCGAGGGGCTCATATTACGCGGTTTTTGGTGGACTTCAGGCTTGCCGCGCTGACTTTGCCACCCGACCGGGGGAAAATCGATATCGTGTACCTCAAAATGACTAGCCGGTCGTTTCCATCGTTTGCCGGTTGGCTGCACTGAATAAAAATGTTTAACCACTGCTACTTAACTGCTATCATTCCGGTCGTCCATTTCACCCCCGAGTCGTCTCGAGGCGGCCTCTGCTGCATCGGGACGACGGGTATGACTGTCTCGGCCGACTCCACGTTCAAGGACAACCAACAATGAGCTCGTTTCGCAACGCGATCCGCTTTTTCGCCCTTGCCATCGCTCTGACGCTCCCCGTCACTGCCTCGGCCGCCAATTTCGAGGTCAAGGCACTCATCGATCACGACGCAAACAGCAACAGCGTCGCGCTCCCCGATTGCGTCGTTCTCACCCCTGGCGGCGTCGTAAGCGGCATCAACACCATCCTCACCACCGCAGGAACCGTCAACGGCGGTCTTGCCAGCGTCACCGCCGTAACGCGGCAGACCTGCGTAAACTCGGCCCTGAACCAGTTCAGCTCCCCGGTACCCGTGGACGGCGGATGGAACGTCGGCGTCTCCTCGATCGGCGACCTGCTCATTGAATCGCACCTCGGCAGCGGCATCATCACGATGGACAATGTCCGCACGCCGCGGTTCGTCTTCACGACGACCAGCGGCATCTTCGCGGACGCCCTTCTCACGCCGTGGTCCTGGGGCGGCGGCGACATCCTCATGACCCATGCGGCCCGCGACCGGGCCGTGGCCACTCGTCCCTTGCGCGTCATTACCCTCGACGGAAGCGCGGTGGACTGGGACGGCGTCCCGCTTCTGGCGAACGGCACCGCCAATGCGCCGGCCTGGCGCTTCATCAGCGCTACGGCCTATGCCGGCGCGAACGATCTTTATTTTAAGTTCCAGATCCACACCAACTCCGCCGCACCGACCGCGCATGACGACAACTACGCGCTGGCAGCGCTCGGCGGATCCCTCACCATCAACGAGCCCGGCCTTCGGAGCAACGACGATCCCAACGGCCAGCCGATCACCGCGTCGATCATCGACACGCCGCAACACGGCACCATCACGCCGAACGGCAACGGCGGCTTCACCTACACGAACGACGGCGCGCTGGTGCCGCAGGACCAGTTCCACTACGTCGATATCGGGACTCCGCTCGTTTCGAACATCGCCACGGTGACCATCGACCTGCCGGGATCTCATCCATACACCTTCACCAGCGCCGATCACGTCACCTTCATCGCCGGCCAGTTCAACACCTTCCAGGTTGTCGTCACCGGCAAGCCGACCCCGGCGCTTTCCGAGACCGGAGCGCTTCCGGCCGGCGTGATCTTCACGGATAACGGCAACGGCACGGGGACGCTCTCGGGCACACCAGCCGCGAACACGGTCGGAACCTACCCGATCGTCTTCAACGCCGAGAAGAACAAGCCGCACCAGTCGTCGCAGAACTTCACGCTGACGGTCACCTGCTCGAGCATGACGGTCAACAATCCGAGCGTCACGACCGGTACAGTCGGCACGCCCTTCTCGCAGACGTTTACGCAGAGCGGCGGCGCCGCTCCGATCACATGGTCGAAGAGCGGTGCGCTGCCAGCGGGTCTGACGTTCAACACGGTCAGCGGCGTTCTCAGCGGAACGCCGACTCAGGGTGGCACGTTCCCGATTACCGTCACGGCCACCGACGCGAGCGGCTGCACCGCAACCGGTCCGACCTACACGCTGATCATCATTTGCAACTCCATCACGGTCACCAATCCGGTCGTGAACACCGGCACGGTGAACGTCGCCTTCAGCCAGACATTCACGCAGGTGGGCGGCGTCGGCGCGACGACCTTCTCGCTCGCCAGCGGTACGCTGCCGGCGGGCCTCACGCTCAACCCCTCGACTGGCGTTCTTTCCGGTACGCCGACGCAGAAGGGGACGTTCCCGATCGTGGTACGTGCCACCGACTCGAACGGCTGCGCCAATAACGGTCCGACGTACAACCTCACCATCGGCTGTCAGGTCATCACGGTCACCAACCCGGCGACGAACACCGGCACGGTAAACGTCGCCTTCAGCCAGACCTTTAGTGCCGGCAACGCGATTGCGCCGGTGACGTTCTCACTCAACAGCGGCACGTTGCCAGCCGGCCTCACTCTTTCGGCGGGCGGTGTTCTTTCCGGCACGCCGACGCAGACCGGCTCGTTCCCGATCACCGTCAAAGCCACCGATGCCAACGGCTGCTTCGGCATCAGCGCGACTTACACGCTGACCATCGGATGTCAGGTCATCACGGTCACCAACCCGGCTACGAATACCGGCACAGTGAACGTCGCCTTCAGCCAGACCTTCACGGCCGCCAACGTCATCGCACCGGTGACGTTCTCGCTCAACAGCGGCACCCTCCCCACCGGCGTGACGCTCTCCAGCGCCGGCGTCCTCTCCGGCACGCCGACGCAGACGGGCTCGTTCCCGATCACCGTCAAGGCCACCGACGCGAACGGTTGCTTCGGTGTCGGTGCGACCTACACGCTGACCATCGGCTGCCAGGTCATCACCGTCAATAACCCGGCCACGACCACCGGAACGGTCAACATCGCCTTCAGCCAGAACTTCACTGCCACCAATGCGATCGGCGCGGTGACGTTCACGACCGCCAGCACTCTGCCGGCGGGCATCACTCTCGCTACCAACGGCACGCTGTCGGGCACGCCGACGCAGAGCGGCACCTTCCCGATCGTCGTAACGGCCACGGATGCCAACGGCTGCACCGGCACCGGCACGACGTACACCCTGGTCATCGGCTGCCAGACCATCACCGTCACCAACCCGGCTACCACGACCGGTACCGTGAATGTCGCCTTCAGCCAGACCTTCACCGCCAGCAACACCATCGGCGCCGTCACGTTCACGACTGCCAGCACTCTGCCGGCAGGCCTGAGTCTGTCGACCGGCGGCGTCCTCTCCGGTACGCCCACCCAGACCGGCTCCTTCCCGATCGTCGTAACTGCTACCGATGCAAACGGTTGCAGCGGATCGGGCGCGACCTACACCCTGGTCATCGGCTGCCAGACCATCACTGTCACGAACCCGGCCACGAACACCGGCACGGTCAACGCGGCCTTCAGCCAGACGTTCACCGCCTCGAACACGATCGGCGCGGTGACGTTCACCACCGCCAGCACGCAACCCGCCGGGCTCGCGTTGTCGACCGGCGGCGTTCTCTCCGGCACGCCGACGCAGAACGGTTCGTTCCCGATCGTGGTGACGGCTACCGACGCCAACGGCTGCACCGGCTCGGGCGCGACCTACACGCTGACCATCGGCTGCCAGGTCATCACCGTCACCAATCCAGCCACGACCACCGGCACGGTCAACACGGCCTTCAGCCAGACCTTCACCGCCGGCAACACCGTCGGCGCCGTGACGTTCACGCTCAACAGCGGCACGCTGCCGACCGGCCTCTCGCTCTCAACCGGTGGTGTCCTCTCCGGCACGCCGACGCAGAGCGGTTCCTTCCCGATCACCGTCAAAGCCACCGATGCGAATGGCTGCTTCGGCGTCGGAGCGACCTACACGCTGGTCATCGGCTGCCAGACCATCACAGTCACCAACCCCGTCAACAACACCGGCACGATCAACGTGCCCTTCTCGGAGACCTTCACCGCCGGCAACACCATCGGCGCGGTGACGTTCACGCTCAACAGCGGCACGTTGCCGACCGGTCTCTCGCTCTCAACCGGCGGTATCCTCTCCGGCACACCGACACAGCCCGGGTCGTTCCCGATCACTGTCAAGGCCACCGACGCGAACGGCTGCTTCGGCGTCAGCGCGACCTACACGATCAGCATCGCCTGCCAGACCATCACAGTCGGCAACCCGACCTCGAACAGCAACGCAGCGGGCACTCCGCTCGTCGCCGCGAACTTCACGTTCACGCAGACCGGCGGCATCGGAACAACGAACTTCACCACCGCCTCGACGCTTCCGACCGGCGTGACGCTGTCCACGGGCGGCGTGCTTCAGGGGACGCCCACGCAGGGTGGCAGCTTCCCGATTACAGTCACAGCCACCGACTCGAACGGCTGCACGGGCCTCAGCTCCGGCTACATTCTGACCATCACCTGCCCGGTCATCACGGTGACCAACCCAGGAGTGAACACCGGTACCGTCGACGCTGCCTTCAGCCAGACCTTCACGCAGTCAGGCGGGCAGGGGACGATTACCTGGTCGGTGAGCGGCGCACTGCCGAACGGCATCACCCTCAGCACCTCCAGTGGCGTCCTCTCCGGCACGCCGACGCAGCCCGGCTCGTTCCCGATCACGGTCACTGCCACTGACCAGAATGGTTGCACAGGCACCGGCGCAACTTACATACTGACCATCGCCTGCCAGACCATCACGGTCACGAACCCCGGCGTAACGACCGGAACCGTCGATGCGCCGTTCAGCCAGACATTCACGCAGTCCGGTGTCGGCACCCACACGCCGGCGACATTCACCATCAACACCGGTACGCTGCCCTCGGGTCTGTCGCTCTCGACAGCAGGCGTGCTCTCTGGTACGCCGGGTCAGCCGGGGTCGTTCCCAATCACCGTCAAGGTGACTGACGTCAATGGCTGCACAGGTATCGGCGCGACGTATACGCTCAACATCGCCTGCCAGACCATCACCGTTACGAACCCGGGCGTAACGACCGGAACCGTCGACGCGGCGTTCAGCCAGACATTCACTCAGACGGGCGTCGGCACGCACACCCCGGCCACATTCACTATCAACAGCGGCACGCTGCCCTCGGGCCTGACGCTTTCGAGCGCTGGCGTCCTCTCCGGCACGCCGGGTCAGCCGGGATCGTTCCCGATCACCGTCAAGGTGACCGACGTCAATGGCTGCAGCGGCATCGGCGCCACCTACAACCTCAACATCGCCTGCCAGACCATCACCGTCACGAACCCGGGCGTCACCACCGGCACGGCCGGGCAGGCGTTCAGCCAGACCTTTACCCAGACCGGCGTCGGCACGCACACGCCGGCGACGTTCACGACGGCCTCGACGCTGCCAACCGGCTTCTCTCTCTCGACGGCCGGCGTCCTCGCCGGTACAACCACGCAGCACGGCTCCTTCCCCATCGTGGTCACGGTCACCGACTCGAATGGCTGCACCGGCACCGGCTCGACGTACACGCTGGTCATCGCTTGCAACACCATCACTGTGACCAACCCGGTCAACACCACCGGCACGGTGGCTTCACCGTTCAGCGAGACCTTCACTTCGTCCGGCACGCTCGGCACGCCGTCGTACACCACGGCCAGCACGCTGCCGACCGGCTTGACGCTGCATTCATCGACTGGCGTCCTCGACGGTACGCCTACGCAATCCGGCTTGTTCCCGATCGTCGTCACCGTCACCGACTCCAACGGCTGCACCGGCAGCGGTGCCACCTACAACCTGAACATCGCCTGCAACGTCATCACTGTGACGAACCCCGGCGTCAATACCGGCACGGCCGGCGTGGCGTTCAGCCAGACCTTCACGCAGACGGGCGGCAACGGCACGATCACCTGGTCGGAAGTTGGCGCGCTCCCGAGCGGGATCACGCTCAGCAGTTCGACCGGGACTCTGTTCGGGACGACCTCGCAGGTCGGCTCGTTCCCGATTACGGTCACGGCTACTGACTCCAACGGCTGCACAGGAAACTCGTCCTACACGCTGACCATCAACTGCCAGACCATCACCGTCACAAATCCGGGCCAGACCAGCGTTCAAGCCGGCGTGGCCCTCGACGTCGTCTTCACTGCCACCGGCATCCTCGGCACGGCCACCTGGACCGAGACCGGCGCGTTGCCGACCGGCATCACGCTCGTTTCCGGCACCGGCCATCTCCAGGGCACGACCACCCAGATCGGCTCCTTCCCGATTACCGTCAAGGCCACCGACACGAACGGCTGCTTCGGCACGTCGTCGTACACGCTGACCGTCACCTGCCCGGTCATCACGGTCAGCCGCAGCGGCGGCGGCTCCTTCCCGGCGGGCGTGTTCAATACGGCCTACACCGGCCAGAGCGTTACCGCCAGCCCAGCCAGCACCTACACCTTCGCCGTGACCTCGGGCGCTCTGCCGACGGGCTTGACGCTCGCGTCCGGTGGCGCCATCAGCGGCACGCCGACGGCGACCGGTGTATTCAGCTTCACCATCACCGCGACCGACACGGTGAGCCTCTGCACCGGCTCGCAGGCGTTCTCCATCTCCATCGCCCCGTCGGCACTCAACGACGCTTACGGCGCGAGTCCGCCGGCGCTGGTCGACAACACTCAGTTCGTCATCACCGGCGGAACGACCACCAGCCCGGCCACGCCGTTCGTCAGCTCCGCGACGAACCTGATCGCGAACGATCTTCCCAGCGGCGGCGTCACCGCAACGCCGGGAACGTTCGCCACAACCGGCGGCGGCAGCGTCACGATCGCCGCGGACGGAACGTTCATCTACACGCCGGGCGTCCACGCCGCGGCCATCACCAGCGACACCTTCACCTACACGGTCATCAGCAACGGCGTGACCTCGGCACCAGCCACGGTCACTCTGACGCTGGCCAATCGCGTCTGGTACGTGAAGAACAATTCTGCGGCCGGCGGTGACGGGCGCTCGCACTTCCCGTTCGATACGCTCGCCGAGGCGCAGACCGCATCGGCGGCCGGCGACATCATCTTTGTCTACAACGGCGATAACACCACGTTGGGCCAGACTGCCGGTATCACCCTCAAAGCGAACCAGCAGCTCATCGGTGAAGGTGTGGCTCTCGTGGTCAACACCGCCACCCTCAAGGCGGCCGGAAGCAGTCCGAAGATCACAAACGTCGCTGCAACCAGTGACGCCATCACGCTTGCCAACTCCGGGAACAACACGGTCAAGGGCGTGACGGTAACCGGTGCCACGCGCGACGGAATCACGGGCATCAACAGCGGCACATTCACGGGCGACACGCTGGTGGTTCAGAACAACGTGACGAACGGAATCGTCCTGAACAACAGCGCCGTCGTAACCATCACCAACTCCACGATCAGCGGAAACGGGATCGGCTTGCAGATCATCGGCGGCGGAGCTGCGGTCGCCGTCGACAACACCAACTCGATCACCGCGAACGCCGGACAGCGCAGCGTGTCGATCACCCAGCGCATCAGCACCGGCGCGATCACCATCGGCGCGACCATCGTCGACAACGGTACGGGTATCAGCGTCACCAGCCCGGTGTCCGGTACGCCGATCGTCAACTTCACCGGTACACAGACACTGACCACGACCACAAATCAGGCCGTAACGCTGACAGGCAATACGGGCACTACGATCAACTTCAGCGGCGTGCTCAATATCACCACCACGACAGGAACGGCCTTCAACGCAACAGGTGGAGGCACGCTGAACGTAACCGGGACTGCGAACGTCACCACTGGCGCAGCGACTACCGGCGTGAACATCAACGGCGTGACCGCCGGCGCCTCGGGTGTGATTTTCAGCAGCGTCAACACCACCGGCGCTACAACGGGCGTGTCGTTTACCTCGCTCGGCAACGGCAACGTGGCCATCAACGGCGGCACGATCAGCGGCGGTACGACTGGTCTGTCACTCAGCACGCTTGGCACATCCGCCGTTTCATTGGTCAGTGTGACGTTCACGGGCTCGACCACCGCGATCAGCGGCACCAACTTCGGAACGATCGGGGTCGCCGGCGGAACGGTCAATGTCTCCGGCGTCACGGCTCTGAACCTGACTACGGGTAACCTCAACGGCACCTTCGCCAACCTCAGCTCCACCGGTGGCACAAACGGTGTCGTTCTGAACGGTGTCGGCGGAACCGGATGGACCGCGAACGCCGGCAGTCTCGTTGGCGCAAGCGGCGCAGGCTTCAAGGTCGATGGCGGCAACGCCAACATCACCTATGCCGGCAGCATCACGACGACCACGGGCAGCTTCCTGGTCGACATCGGCGCCACCACCGGCCGCAGCGGCGGCACGATCACCTTCTCCACCGGAACTCTCGGCGGAGCCGGTACGCTGGCAGGATCGGGCATCCGTATTCAGAATTCGACCGGTACCAACACCTTTACCTTCAGCGGGACGCAAACCCTCGGCACGAGCGGCTCGCGGATGGCGGCCACCGCCGTGTCGCTGACCGGCAACGCCACCGGCACGACCTTCAACTTCAACGGCACGATGTCGATCTTCACCACCGGCGCCACGGCATTCACGGCCACCGGACCGACCGGCGGCACGATCAACTTCTCCGGTGCGGACTCCATCGATGCGGCCACCGGTTCGGCTCTCGTCCTGAACGGCGTGAATCTCGGTAGCGGCACGCTGAGCAACGTCACTTCCACCGGTGGCGTGAACGGGATCTCGCTGACCACCGTTACCGGCGGCACGCTCACCATCTCGGCCGGCGCGCTCTCGGGTAGCTCCGGTGCCACGTTCCTCATCAACGCCGGCTCACCCACGGTCAGCTACGCCGGCACCATCACGAACTCCGCCGCATCACAGAGGGTCGTCGACATCCAGAACGCGACGGGCGGTACGACGACACTCTCGGGCGCCATCAGCAACAGCGGTACCGCGGCAGGCGTCTTCCTCAACAGCAACACCGGTGCGACGATCTCGATCTCCAACAACATGACACTCAGCACTGGCTCCCTGCCCGCCTTTACGGCTACGGGCGGAGGCACGGTCAACGTCACCGGCTCGACCAACAACCTCACCACAACCAGCGGTAAGGGCATCAACTGGAGCGGTGACACATCGGGCTCCACGGTCACGTTCAACAACGTCACCTCGACCACGGGCGACGCGGTGACGGTGGCCAGCAGCGGTGCCACCAACTTCACGATGAACGACATTCAGTCGACGAGTGGAACCGCAGTCACCATCAGCACCGCTACCGGCGACTTCAGCTTCCATAAGATCAACGCCAACGGCGGGTCGAAGGGCATCAGCGTTACGTCACTCACCGGCGGCGGCAGCTTCACTGTCACGGGCACCGGTGGATCCGGATTGTGCGACGCCACGCACATCGGCGTGAGCGACTGCGCCGGTGGCACCATTCAAAACATCTCGACACGCGGCGCGGAGTTCACGACCACCGCCCAGATCAGCCTGACGAACATGTACTTCAAGACTGCAGCAACGACGCTAGGCAGCGTAGGGGGTTGCAAGACTGCAGTTGTGACCGGCACGACGACCTGCAACGCGCCGATCTACATCAACGGATCGACAAACGGCGCGACGCTCAACCGGATCTTCATCGACGGGTCCGTGCAGATGGGTATTGCTGGCACCGGCATGGCCGGAATGACTCTCACCAATACCGAGGTGCAGAACACCACCAGCGCAGCAAATCAGGCTGCCGTGACACTGATCAACAACACCGGCACGATCGGCATCACCAGCCTCAATCTCCACAACAATGACAGCGGCGGGACCGGCATGCTGTTCGTCGAGAACGACAGCGGCACGATGACGCTCAACGTGACCAGCTCCACGTTCAACAAGGGCACCTCTCTCAGCGGTGGCATCAACGCCGCCTCGTACAGCACGGCAAACATGACCGTGAACATCCAGACATCGACCTTCGGCGACGCCGTTGCGGGCAACGGTCTCTTCTCAAACGGCGTCACGATTGGGCAGAACGGAACGTCGATGAACGCCACGATCAACGGATCGAGCTTCACCAATACGAACGGCATCAGCATGGCCGGGACGACGGGCGCTCTGACCTACAGTGTCACGAACAACAATCCGATCCAGAACCGCACGAACGGCTCGAATGGCATCACCGTCGGCAAGACCGCCGGCTCAGGCACCGCTACGGGTACGTTGTCCGGGAACAACATCACGAAGGCCACGTGCGGCGGCGGCTGCGCTGGCATTCGAATCAATGCATTCGGTGCGGGTGGTACGACCAATCAGACCATTACAGGCAACACGATCTCCGGCGTCGACAGCGATGGCATCCTCTTCGCCATCGGTCAGGGAGCGACGAACAGCACCTTCGTCATTCAGACCAACACCATCAGCAGCCCCGCCGCGGGCAATGATGGTTTTGCAATCAACGCGGTCAGCGGAACGAGTGGCGGCGACAATCCCTGCTCGGTCTTTACGGTAGGCGGAGCCGGCGCGCTCGCCAACCCGATCAGCGGTGCATGGCGCTCCGTCTCCGCCGATGGCTTCAGGATGAATTTTGATGAGACCCTCGGCAATATCAAGATCAACGGATTTGTGAGTGGGTCAATCCCAAGTTATATCGCTGGCAACAACCCGTCGATAACCGCTGCTCAGGTTCTCATCCAGGGAGCGGTCAGCGGCGGAACTACATGTCCTTAATGGCAAGGTGGGTAGCTTCAAGACAGAGAAGGAGGATAGATGGGCACACCATTCATGGGTGAAATCAAGATCATTAGTTGGAACTTCTCTCCTAAGGGTTGGGCATACTGCAACGGGCAGTTTTTGCCGATCAACCAGAACCAGGCGCTCTTCTCGCTTCTGGGAACGATGTACGGCGGCAACGGCCAGACGACCTTTGCCCTGCCCGACTTCCGAGGGCGCGTACCAGTACATATGGGCTCGGGCTTCACCGAGGGTCAGGCCGGCGGACAGGAGTTTCACACTGTTACGCAGTCCGAGATGCCGGCCCACAACCACTTCGTGCAAGCCACCGAAGCCGACGCAGATGCGGCAACGCCGCCTGGAGCCGTCTTCGGCAAGAACGGCAGCCAGCCCTACCAATCATCGTTCACGGCCCTGACGACATTGCACCCGTCGACGGTCTCGAACGTGGGAGGCAGCCAGCCGCACGAGAACCGGCAGCCATTCCTGGTGCTCGGTTTCATCATCGCCCTTCAGGGCGCATTCCCGTCCCAGAACTAGCGAGAAGGAGAGATCGATGTCAAGTCCTTATGTCGGCGAGATCCGTATGTTCGGGGCCTCTTTTGCTCCGGCAGGCTGGGCCTTTTGCGATGGCCAGCTCATGCCCATTTCACAGAACGAGACACTCTTTAACTTGATCGGGACTACGTACGGCGGAGACGGACAGGAAACGTTCGCCATGCCAGATCTGCAGGGACGCGTTCCCATGCATCAGGGGCAGGGTCCAGGGATCAGTCAGAATTACCAAATGGGTGAGAAGGCCGGAGTCGAAAGCGTTACGCTGAGCACCAATCAGATTCCCAGCCATAATCACGCCTTCACGGTTTCGACCGCGACGGGCAACGCAGTGGTTCCCACCGGCAATACCACTGGCAACTCCGGACAGGTCACGTTCTACGCGTTGGGTACGGCCGTCACGAACATGTTTGCGCAGGCCATCACCGCGGTGGGCGGGAGTCAGCCTCACGAGAACATGCAGCCGTACCTGGCCATCTCATTCATCATCAGCCTGTTCGGCATCTTCCCCACTCAGAATTAGAGGAGAGAGAGAAAATGTCCAGTCCATTTGTCGCAGAAATCCGGATGTTTGGTTTCAACTTCGCTCCGACCGGATGGGCGTTTTGCAACGGCCAGCTCCTGCCGATCTCGCAGAACACAGCCCTCTTCTCGCTGCTCGGTACGTTCTACGGGGGTGACGGAAAATCGACGTTCGCTCTTCCCGATCTCCAGGGCAGCGTGCCGATCGAGCAGGGACAGGGCGCCGGTCTGTCCGAGTATTTCCTCGGGCAGCAGGCCGGAGCCGAATTCATTACCCTCCTTCAGAGCGAGATGCCCAATCACAACCACAACCTCCTGGCCAACTCCACAAAAACCGGCCTGAATCCCGCGCCGGCTCCCGATCAGATCCTGGCCAAGTCTCAGGGCGGCAGCATGTACACGACGACTACCAGCTCTTTGACGCAGATGAACTTCCAGACTCTGTCGATCGCCGGAGGCTCGCTGCCCCACAACAACATGATGCCGTACCTGGTGGTGAACTTCTGCATCGCCATGCAGGGCGTCTTCCCGCCGCGCGGCTAACCTCACCACACCTGTTTGCTCCGGAAGGGGCGCGGCATTTGCCCGCGCCCCTTCCCATTTTCAGAGAGATCGAGATGCCACCTGCTGGAATCGTCTACCGCCCTCAGACCGAGGCCGATCGTCCCTTCCTCGCGTACGTGTACGCGACCACGCGCGCGGACGAGATGGCCATCGTGCAGTGGACTCCCGAACAGAAGGCGGCATTCGTCGAAATGCAGTTCAACGCCCAGTGGTCGCACTACCAGCAGTACTACCCCGACTGCGCATTTCTGGTCATCGAAAAGGAAGGCAGGCCGATCGGCCGGATCTACATCGACCGCCAGCCGGAGGAGATCTGCGTCGTTGACATCGCCCTTGTTCCCGAGGCCCGCGGAAACGGGTTGGGAACGCTACTCATGCAGGAGATCCTCGACGAAGGGAAGTCTGCCGGACGGCGGGTGATGATCCACGTCGAGCGCTTCAATCCGGCTATGCATCTCTACCAGCGCCTCGGCTTCGTGCCGGCAGGTGAGAGCGGCGTCTACTACGAGATGGTGTGGTCTCCCACCACCAGCGAAGCGATCAGGTGAAGATCGCTTCGTAGATGACGCCACCGTCTTCGAAGCCGAGCGGCACGACAAAGACGCTTATCGGCTCGCCGCCATCGGGAGGCGTCATGTCGTAAGTTCCCTGGCGCAGTCCCATCTCGCCTTCGGTGCGAAAGAACACACTGAAGGGCAGCCGTGCCGTGTCAACGTCTATGGTCTGTCCGCTGAGCGTCCGCCGCTTCGGAGGAGGAAGCATCTGGACGTTGACGACGCGAAGAGTAAGCACTTGGTCGTCGGCTTTCACCTCGAACGACTGGTCGATGAGCGCCTGAAAGTATTCGTGCGTCACCAGCGAAAGGTCGGGCATTGCGTAATCCTCGTTGACGGGAAAAGTGTGCTGAACCGGGTAGAGATGATCGCACAGGAAAGCCTCTTCCGGTGCTCATAAGTTCCTGCGATACGCTGGCGTAGCGGCGACCTTTTTGATGGCTGGCGGAGGTGTTCCGCCGCAACGCCGTGGGGGGACGAGGCCTTTGTCCCGCACGAGTCCCTCGGCAGTGACGGACTCTCGCGAGTGATGCTTGGAGCGAAGACTTCGGCCAATCGATGCCAAATCGGGGAGGCGCTGCTCGAGTGTTCCGACGGGATCGAACGGATGCTCAATGCGAGGTCGTACATCGAACGCGACATCCGCCCTGGAACTCGTTGCCTATCTGATTGAGGCTTCACCGGCCGCGTTCGCGTCATCCATCTCGTCAGGCATCAGGTGTCGCCGGCCTCTCATGGCTCGCACAGCGCGCCTACTGCCCTCCGCTTGCGCCCCATTTGTCTTGGAGGGTTTGCTCTCGCCCTTTGACGATGGGGTCCAGTTTGTCATTTCGAGATCGCTGGCCGTCGCTGACGCCCGAATGGGTAGTGGGTCAGTTTGAAAGTTATTTCTCTTTCTTGTCTTC
>Ga0307511_10002596_pt1 | contig 18856 bp, 17 predicted proteins | sample 13_EM_MG_FD_200266 | JGI IMG/M metagenome (GOLD analysis project Ga0307511, IMG submission 200266) | Populus trichocarpa ectomycorrhiza microbial communities from riparian zone in the Pacific Northwest, United States - 13_EM | ecosystem: Host-associated > Plants > Roots > Unclassified | place... | reverse complement strand
CTCACATCTTCTGATAGCCGCTTGGCTGTCCACTGCCACGGTCTCGTAACCCTCCTCCCACGCCCCCGCTATCCCTACCATCTCCGCATCCATCACTGTCGCATGCGTTCCCAGAAAGAGGCCTCCCTCTGCTGAGGCTCCCGCTGCTACCCCCTTCATTCTTGACCCGTCCGTGTACCCTACTCTTCCTAGCTCCAGCTCCAGCTTCCCTATCTCCGCTGTCTTCTCCAGGATTTTCACCTGTTTCTGTCTCTCCCCTGGCGTCCTCTCAGTACCTGAGTGCGGGGGTCTTCTTTGACTGGTCTTAAGTGTTCCGTGCAGTGCGGCTTGTGAGTCGGTGAGCAGGAATAGCATGTCTGCCCCCTCTTTGGTGGCCGACATGGCGATTGCCAGCCTCTCTGCGTCAACCCTTGCGAGTGTCACAAATGGGGGGGGGGTCTTCCAACAGGTCATGCCCTGAATTCCTTCCTGCATTGCTGCTGGAGGCCAATATCGTATTGCGGCCCAGGGCATGATTTGCTCGTACCCCTTTCGGGTCCCTTCGGAGGTATGTATTAGCAGAGGCTTCTGGACTTGCAGTAAGTCCCCAGAGCATGAAATATGGAGCGGTAGCAAGCTTTTTTGCAGTCTGGAGGAGCACCTGCCCTACATTCACCATCGCCCCCCCCCATCAGTTCTCAGTTTCGCTATGGGACATACTTACGGCGTTATCAGCTTTCCATAACCTGTACTGCACCCGACTCAGTTAGTCCCAATCTTGGTATCAACAGCAGAGAACTATGCAGATACCACCCCTGTAGTATTTACCTTTGCCCCTTTGCCTCAGCATCAATGTTTTTAGGTGTTCGGGTGTGCAGTCTTACACTAAGTTTAGGACTTCTATTAGCCATTGAATCTTGAGAGTAATGTAAGTACCACGGATTGGTGTCTTGTTAAGTTATTGTACCATTGCTGAGTGTTCTAACCATGTGCATTCTATGTTAACTCCGAGCGATAAACCAGTTGTCGTTGCTGGGTATGTACGCCACAACAAAACCACATTGGGCTGGTATCACAACGCTAGATACCTACAAGCGAGATAGTTGCTCGCAGGCCATGTAGACCAGCCAGGGAAGCCCCCACGGCACTGAGAATAATTCCATTACGGTACATTCAATCGAGGAAACTCTAGCAAGAAAGTGTCTGTTGCCGGGGCAGGTGTGTGTGGAGGGAATAAAGGTTCGGGTGTTGGGAGAGTAATCATAAACGAGACCCCACGAGGTGTACTGCACACCCTTCCATGGTACATATGGGCGGGTCTATGGTTCTAGCTTTCAGGACGAGAGGCCCACATTCCGTCTGTTGTACACCAAGGGCTAGTAAAGAAGCAGTTTTGGGGCAGAGTACCCCGGTAACATGCCGCACGCCACGGTGACATGGGCGGTAGTAAAACTCTGGGTAGTACTTGGCCTACTCACATCTAGCATTGTGCTTGTACGCTTGCGTCACACATATGAGTTGGAAACTCTATCGGTGACATTCCAAGGTGGGTTTTACACATTGGCAAGGCATATGGGAGCCCCAAATCTAACAAAGGGAATCCTAGCAGCGAGGGCTCCGAGTGAGGTCAAGTGTTCACATAGGAAAGGTCAACTAACAATAGGGCCTAGCCGGGCTGACACTGTGCGGGGGATTCCACCACTGATACTACACCAGAATGTCTTTAAATAGTGCCCCAGAGGGACTCGACCCAGATCCATAAACTTCAGATCTAATCCGCCAACTAAGATATTGGGGAAACGCCCAATCTTCCAACTGAGAAACTTTGCTTCCTACGCCGACTACGAATACCACAAAATGACAACATTTGCGGGTGAAGCGGAATGCAATCATGCCACCAGAGAACTAGCAGCTACGCACGGAGGGAGCTCCAGTCCTGGAACTCTCAAACCCGAACACACATGGGACTATGAGGAACCTACTGTCTACCAGATAGAAAGTGAGGAGGAAAGAGTACGACTGACTCTTGCAAGGTTTCACGCTCGCACAGGCTCTCTGCACGGGTTCTGGCCCGTTACCCGGCTAGAAACCAGAGCCCTCGCAGCTATTCTTAAGGCACGCCCACACCTCGGGGTTCCAACTGGATATCAACCGGACAATATAGATATGGACAAACGCTTAGCCAACCTAAGGGAACACCGTCGGCAGGCTATTTTGGATGGCATCGAAGCCCGCTACCTGCACGGTATTGAAAATGACCCTGAGCTATCTATTTTAGGATCTTCCGCGAGCGAGGGATACAGTAACCGCGAAGGCCAGCTAGAGACATCTTTTTTTGAAGAGGCATTCTGTCCGATGGCCTGCCACACTGAAGAAATGCATGACCGCCCAGAAAGTTCGGTTGCTCACGAACTACCCGCTTCATCCAGGGCGGAGATCGGGGAACAGACGTGGATCTCGGGCAATGGAAAAGTCCCCGACGCGAGTACCATCCGTACTAACTCTCAAGACACAACTCCCACTGTCCCGTAGACTCAGAGGGTAGAACTGCACATCCCAGTAGATTATCCGCTCATTAACTCACCGAGAGTTTCAATATAATCTACGCCGAGGGGAGAAATAAAATCCAGCATGGCCATTAACTTCTCTGCTCTTGCGCTCTCACGTCCCATGCTAGGTCCGTTGCCTGGACTGCATCACTATGGTTTATGTATGCGAGTTTTGTGTGTTGCTATTTAACGCCTGTAATGTAGAATCATATATTTACCCCTGCACTCATTATGTTCTATATTAAGTATATTTATTGCCCTCATTCGGCGTGGTCGGTCGCATATGGGAGCTAGCGTTTTGGTCAGAAGGTGAATAGTAAACATTTTGGGCGTAATATGGATATCTATCTGGATATATACAAGCCGCATGTGCGCAGGTACAAGAGTATGCGTCAGGTTCACGAACTTGTATATCCTGCGTGTGGTACCGTATCCGGGTCCGGCGTGAGCTACAGGAGATCTTAGCTTGAATGTGTTCTGTCATCAAGATCAATTGAAGCTTGCACTTTGCCATATATCCTCGTATAAACCTACGTGTACACATTCAGATTATTGGGCATCGACGTACGTATGTGCATCCATACGCCATGTGGCGGGCGGTAGTCAAATCTGAAGCTATCTCACCTGGACTCCTGGCTCTAGACTACCCCTGTACCGCTCCCCGAATTACACTCCCGTATCCCACATACTCCCTACATGATCAGATTGCTCCTCGGGTTACACTGATTTTTGCTCCCCAGCACAGAACGTGAATACAGTAGTATATGGATCGGTGATTGGGTATTGTATGCACCGCATACCCTCAGTTAGCGAATTCGGAATGGGGCCCCCCAAGTTCAGCAGGGCAGGATTACGTCCTCAACTTGGGTCTTGTATAACTCCCTCATGCACCTACCTGTCTTTTTTAATGCCCGCAATTCAACGTATATTCTGTTTGAATGTGGCGAGCGGTGAGTCGTGAATCCAGTGAAGCACGTGCTATATGAGGGGTGAGACAAGAGATAGAAGCTCTGTATTGATGTAGCCACTGTGATGAACTGAACTGATGTGCGTGAAGAACAGAAGTAGCAGGAAATACAAGGGCTACATATACATGAACGGGACATTCGGGTGAATGTGCACATGTGGAGCTCAAAATGATAAGCATGCAGGATAAGCATGACACTAGGTGAATAGGCTAATGGCGGGTGTGCTAGGTAATGACGGTATAGCTAGGTATGGGCGGAATCACATGTGCGGCATTCTAACATATTCCTTCTAAACGTATATTGGGTATGAGCATATTCCCTTGGTCTCGACTATATACCTATAACCTTATCATACTCTCAATTATGCACCAATTGAGCTCTATACAGGCCCTTGGCGACAGAATAAACGGGTATTCACATGTATAAGTTTCGTGTGACATTCAAGAGCATGTTTGAGATTTCTACCTACCAATTTAGATCGCCATTGTGGTCGCCTCTCACTGCGCGTGAGACTACCGGTATTGCTCAGAAATGCCCTACCCTAGATGACAGGAAAATACGTGTTGGTGGTACGGTTACCTGTGGTACTGACCTGGAGTGTTGTGTTCTGCACTTAAGTCGTAGTTACATATTAGGGCCAGATTCCCGCCCGCATTGCTCGGATATTTGATACAGAACCAGAGGCAGCCGGATTACTAGGGAACTCAGGTCAGAAACCATCTGCAACTGAGAATTGTGATCAACCTTGAACGGTCAGCAGAGTGATCCGGGAAAAATCGGGATTTTCTGGGATCACAGGTCTCCTTTAGACACCCGAATTACCAATCGCCTTAAAAACACCACGAAAACCCCAAAAGGCCGTTTGACTAGCTGGTTACCCTGGCCCATAGGAGCCTGTAATCGCCAAACTTGGTTCCTTTTTTTTTAATTTCTTTTTTTTTTTAAGTCATTACTCGTATTCAGCCTTAAGCTATGACGAGCCCCCGTAAACCCGGGAGGATTCAGAGCTCACCCCTACTCCACCACTACCAAGACCATTTGGGACTTAGCCAAGACTTAACTCCGTAGAGTGTCTGACTTAGACAAAGGTTGATCCATAATAATTCTCACAACGACAAAAAGTCCGTATTATTGGGACTAACTCAGGCTAGCTCAAGGACTTCAGTTTGGTTAAGGGAAGCTCTAGCCTATTGAGGTGGGCTTGGTCTAGCGCAGGCAAGCGTAGGCCAGGCTACTTGAGCTCTTGCTGGTCAGTATGGATTTTGTGAAAATGCATTAATATTGTGTCACTCTTCGGAGGGCTAGCCAAGGGCGCACGACTTTCTTCCAAGTCATAAGGCTTCATCAAGATGCCTAGAATGCTCAAAGCAAACCTCGAAGGATGTATATTGTGCAGACTCACCTCGCATTGCGGGTCAGTTGATTATTTCTTTGATTTCCCCATGACCCATCTCCAAATTCCCGTTACACATATCTCATGCATTCCCACTACATGCAAATGAGCCCCTATATCCTCGAAATCATGAAACTTTTACTGCCTATGAGTCAGTTCATATGTGCCTAGATTGTGCCGCTAAGAATAGTCCTTCATGGGTTTCCATGGGGGTTGATCGATATCCCTGTGATGATCCGAATATCCATCCAGTAAAGTATGGTAACGTTAACATTCAATGTCGACCTCCCTCCACCTTCCATGTCTATCGTGCATTTTCACTCTAGCCAGTTCGGCAATTATGTGCTTCCACGGGGCCCGGGGCCGCTGCGATACCAAGCCGTAACCCCGAACAGTGCTAGTAATCCGGGCATAGAGAACGCCCTTTCATTGGGTACCGTTGCTAGTTGTCCTAGGTAGGTGCGTTTGCTAGTGGGTGGGGCGGGAACCTTGCGTGCAAAGACATACAAAGGTGACATATCGGCCGAGGTTACAACGGAGCAGAGATAGTGAGCGACAAGTTCCGTAACCACTACATTCACATGCCGAGTATGCATCAAAATCAAATAGGCTCAGCTTATTCGGTGGTGTCCTGTGTTACAGCTCGTATGAAGCACCCTAGGTATCTAAACTTAAACGACTTAATTCGCCGTCGTTCTTACATACTTTTCTTTGTTGTATCACAGTCGGGTGCCTGGTGGTTCCACCAACGCATATTTACCTTCTATTATCTCGAGCTACTCCCACACCCCACTACCTATTTATTCTACGCAGCCGTCGCCGAGTATATATTGACTGTACAGCTGCCCGAACTTCAGCCGCCCGGCCACATCACTCCTTCTAGAACCACAGCGTAGTTACGCAGTCCAACTACTCCAATCCTCACAGAGGCAATTCCCACACACAACGTCATGTCTACTAACCCCCATATCTTCGTGGCAGTCCCTTTTTTAGTACCAATCAACTCCGCACCACCAGAGACTATCGATCAGTTGTTACAGATGCTTGTCAAGCAACTGCGCTTGGCTGAAGCAACAGCGGAAAATGATTTGGCTACCCACAGTTCTAACTGGGTTACTCAAGTCAGGAAGCTGGAAGAAGTTATTGCCCTTTCTATCGATAAGTGGCGATCTGTGGAGAACCTTGCTGATGAGTCGGTTATCCAAATATTGCAGGATTACCTTCAACTTAGTACGGAATGTGCAGTGCTTGGAATGAGAGCTATCTCCCATATCAGACGTATTAGGCCATACTGTTGGGAAATTTGATTAAACCATCTTATCGATACGCTAATTTTTAGTGCCATAGACTTTAAAACATTCTATATTCCATTCGCTCTTAACGAGGAGAACGATTTGAATGAGAGAATAGACATGCTGACAGACTATATTAATGTAGGTACCACTCCACAGAGATTCCCAAGCACACCATGGCCGTGGCTTACGTGAGCTTGTTCCGCTGGCAGGTTGCCGATGGGCACGAGAACCAATGTCCAACGCTCGAGGCCCGCTTATTGACAGTGTGCAATAGCATTTTGGCGTTCATGCAAGAATACATGCAGTGGAGCAAGCGCAGGGAAATAGGCGCTGAAACAAAAGGAGACTGGAACCGCCTTCGAGACGAATTACAACATAAGGCAGCCCTTGACCGAATCTGTTCCTCCCTTTGGGCGAGGCAGCTCTTAACGCAAACAAAATGGTATTACCTGTGCTACGCATGGTGGTCGGCAAGGTTTCGTTGCGAGAGGGCCGTGCTGTACTCCGCTAGACCCACCAGACAGAATGCTCAGCTAGTAAAGGCATGGCTTGAGAGTGGGAAGAAAACAGGGGTACGTAATTAACAGTCAACAGCTAAGTGTATAATCACGGTTGTCTAACACATGTGTAGGAGATGCCGGATTGCTTGAAACAAGATGTGGAGAACTAGGAAATCAGGGTCAAATACATGTATGCTATACTGAGTATATCAGCACTAGCGCCTTCCTTATAACTTTCATAACATTTCACTTTTGATTTGTGGAAATTCTGGAATTTCCAATGGCTGGTAAACTGATGTTTCCAAGCGGAACTCAATGCATGGGTCGATATTGGGTATCCATATCGGCGGCAGGTATGGCGGGTAAACAGAAGGGATAAGGTGAAGGCACAGGTAGACTAATTGGAGCAGAAGTAAGACTCCAAGTCATTGAATCCTTTGTCCAATGCAGGCAAATCTCTATAATTGCATCCTCAATAGACACAGAGCCTGTATACATGCATAGAATTCTCCAACCTCGACAGCAGCTGATCAGATAGTCAGGTTTGCCCCTATTGGCTACAGTTACCAGAATCAATAAGGACCCCTAAGGACATGTGAGTTTATGACATCACTATACCATTGTCTTTGTGAGCACCACTAGAAGTCCAGTATAACCCTGTAACAAGCACAGCATCGGGCAGTATCCTCCGATTCCTAAATAAACATAGGATGGATTATATTATGACTACTAGGAAACACACAGGCGGGCAAATCCTAAATATTCAAGGAGTGTCATGATTTCTGTGAATATCTTTTACCATTGTTTCTACTATATAAACACCATCAATTCGTCTTATGTGAGAGTTTTTTAGTAGCATAGTCTTATATTTTAATGATGTAGCTCGTTAATAGAATCTGAGAGCAATTGTATATGAACCTGATTTCAACGAGATCATTTGTATCCATCCCCTAAAGGCTCAAAGATTCAGTACCCGAAGTGCCAATCAAGTAGATCCTAGGGCTGATCATGACCCCCTATACCTGTAGGGTTGTAGGTGCATATTGATTCTGTAAGAATAAAAATACAATAAGCCAGTTGTATTACATACTTACTCTCGTATCGAAGGCAAGCCGATTTTGTAGTAGGAGCCAAACAAGCCTTACTTAAATACAGCGACTATGATTTGTGTGGTAGTGTAAATGCAATTGTTAGTCGAGTTGATGCATTCGGGAATTAATTGGTGGATAAAACAGTCTAACGACCGTTTGTGTGAGTTTGGTGAACACGTCTACCTTGTAGCGAACCTACTGTAACTGGTCATGAAACGGTTTTCTGTGGCTAAACTGGCCAGCAAATGTACATTGAGAAGGTCCCTGGAGAGGCTAGCTTGCCTGGGAATTGACCCATCCGCGTATAGATCAACCCATTCGCGAATCAGCAGATTCCCGAGAAGGTCAGAACATGTACAACAACATCGGATTTCTGTATCCGGGGCATTGATGACACTCAGTCCCTTAGGCACAGGGCATGATACTCGGGCTTGGCAATGCGGGGATTGTATTATTTGTGGCGCAACCCTAAACCTATCTACTCAACTGCCATTTTTGACCTATAACCAGTCCTTGACGATGCTTGGATCCATGTCAACCACTCCGGCCACAACGAATATATCAGGATACTGCACTGGCTAGACTTCCTATGCAGAGCGGATAAACTGTATTTAAACACTATTGAATATGCCTACAAGATGCACCTATCAGCCTGGAGCAGAACTCATGCGAAGTCGCCGTGTGCAACAATCCACCTCGAAAATTATGGAATACCCTCCTCCTAGCAAGATCTCCTACCCTACCTGTAGATATTATGAACTGGCTAGCTGATGCTGTGGCAGGATCTCCATCTACTATCCGTCATTACGTTAGGATACAGTATACAGGCATAGAGCAGTATTGGAAGCTATCATTTGTAGGCAATTACATTGCATTATTCAGCTATTTTGGGATTTTGAACTATTTCAGGTTGTTCTTCAGCATTATGATCCACCACAGGCTCTCTGAACACTCTGCACACTCCGCATCTTGTGTACCCACCGCACCCTTTCTCTGCATGATGCGTACCCCTCATACCTACCCTCTGGCCTAGGTGGCTGGATAATCATTTCCTGAGGCTTCCGATGTACTGTATGAGCCTGATATGCTATGCAGCCTCTACTGTAGTATTATTTGCATTCGGCTGAGCCACCAACACAGCGTGTGCCTGTTGATCAGCCTGTGAAGCAGCCTCAAGCGACTTCTAACCATAGTTATGTGTATATGTAGTTTCCATTACCTCTGACACTTTAGATAACGAAATATACCACAATTTGGGGGACAATAAATAATATGGTATGGAAAATACCGTGATGGAATTTATACTCCGTACCTAATATGGTAATTCTATCACCGAGGCCGCCAATGGCTAGGACCACCTTGTGGACACCTCTAGAACCCCTGCAACAGTGTCCCCAGGTGACATATCTTGTGCGATTCTGGCTAAATGCAATCTACAATATGGTGATCCTCACATCCCGCCAAGATCAACCGAAGGCCCATTACCCCCTCTTTCAATATGACCTCCCAGCGACCCCCACCCCCGTTAATCCCCTTTGTAGGCCAGTCATCCAGCGGGTGAGCTTATGACGACTAGAAGGCATTGCAGCCTCTAGGGCAGAACCCCCAATAGGACCAAATGGTATGTAATCCAACTAACCTTCCAAAATGAGTTATATTAACTAAACTTTCTTCATTTATGCTACCCTGAATCTATATCATTCGCCCCTCTGGAGCCTCTCACTCCACAGCAATCTCAATCAGTACGCCGATGCCCCAATAGCTTTAGAAGTTCCACTACCCGCTCCTTGGCCTTCATGCGCTGCCTCCATATGGGGGGTTTCGCCAGCCTCCCCCGAGGTCGTTTCAAGCCCTGCCAAGGTGGATGAGGACGAATGTAATTACGTGAATAGGTTTGTGGGCCAGGTGGGACCCATGAACAAGTGTATATCCCAAATTCCGGTAATCCGTGATCCTATGTATATGAAATGAATAGCCACAATTGCATAAGTACTATGAATAACATGAGCAACTATATATGCACCAGCCTAACATCGACGTATTCCACATGACTAGTATGTATGCCGAACGTGTGAATAACCCCCACATCCGCTTCTTGATCTAACATACCGATCAGCAAACCCAATTCGATAAGGAAGTGACCCATATCCTCCATCTAATCTCCACAGATACTCGTAAACCTCTCGATTTGCAATATTTCGGGTAGCATTATAATGGTTTACTGAGATCCGGGAACAAACTCCGGTGGTGCAAAGGATCGGTAAGTCGGGCTATAGCATTTGGTATATTAGGAAATGTTATAATTAGCTGGGGGGGTGGGTGGGTTATGTTGGAGAATCATTGGGTGCTAGGAAAACGTTCTGGGAGTTGTAGATGGGAGTAATTACCCGGCTGTATCCAAAAGCAGCTAGGTAGGCATCCCAGCTGCTACGTACTTTTCCTTACAGGATAGTGAAATATTTAGCAGGTGGAACCGGCCTGCTTATGCTGTGGATGATTAAGGTCAATAGTTGGCATGGCAACAAAAGTATCACGTGACCGGATTTACTGATCGACAAAAACACATGCGATAGCTAAATTAGACGGATTTTGCGCTAGATAACCCATGTAGCTTGTTCCTAGTTATCACAAAGGTGAGATTTTGCAATCTCAGATTGATAACGCTCCTGAGTAATCATCAGCATGCAATGGCCATGGATGCGAATCTGGGAGTACTATCAATAAGGCTGGTAGAGTGATGAGGATGGTGCTCTGAAAGGTCACAGTATTATGTCTTGTCTTGCTTCCACTATGCAGTGTTTGGGCCTCTTTATGCAGGGGTGTTTATATATTTTTGCCATTTAGCTGTATTCTATGTCTGTACTGTATAAACATTCTGGGTGGAGATCTTCCTGTTCATATTGAACTCGCTCTGCTACATTGCATGGTTGGAATCCCGGACAGCACCACATACGCTGTGAACTTGTCGCGTATAAGTCTAGATTGCGGAGAATTTAGTAGAGCCCCGATGTACGGCCCAGCATTTTAATAGTGTCAAATAGATTTATTTCCGTTAAGAAATACAAATATAGATTGATTAACCATTTTGTTTCTTTTGGTCAATCAATCAAATACTCGTAATTATAGCGTTGGTTGATTTGTTTGGAACGCAACAGAAACGTATTGCTCCAATTGGGTGTCCACCGGAAATCGCTGCCTCGCAGATCAACCTCCTGACGGTGGAGGAATATGGAGTTCAACGATGGAGCACGATCTATAGCAGTAACTAGATGCCTGTCGGATTGTGGTAGATAAGTATGAACGGCAAGTCGTGTCGCTCCGGTAAACATGAGCATACCCGCCAGCCACTTCGTATGCGGCGTTGATTGTAAGTACTTTGGGACCGGCTACACGCTATGGATGCAATCAAAGAATCATGCTAGTATGGAGGTTTAACTAAATCAATTATACCGAGTGTAGTGTGCTTGTCAAGAAATATTTGAAAGGTTCTTTGCCTTTGGGAGGCAGGGCGGGACCCGGTGTGCGACTGTGACAGGATGCACATGTTTGCTTCTCCTGGTCGGCCGCTTGTTTGGCTCGACTAGCGTATATTGGAGGACGCATATGTGTCACGGACAGTATTGGAGTTATATTTACTCATACCTGCGTTGGCTTTGATCGAGGAACGATTGCTGCACCTCAGTGGTGTGAGTGTGGTAGAGGCCGGGGCCCGAAAAGTACCGCCTTGGGGCTGGGGGGAAAACGGATGTAATGTTGCGAATCTTCTATGTCTACATTATGCATAGCTTGGGTGGCGTGTCTCTCACGAATCCACCCAGGGTTCCCGATAGCACGTAATCCTCCTCCTGCGGGATAACACATGGCCTAGACGATCCGATTCTAAGGGTTTCTAATGTGCTAACGTTAATACATAGGAACCTCAGCGTGCAACTAGATGACCACAACGATCCACCACCAAATAGGTGATTCGAAAGCCCCGGGATTTTGCAAAAAAGACCCATTTCTGTCTGTGATCTTCCCAGTTTAAACGAAAACAAAAGCCTTGGAGCTTTCGTTGAAGTGTTTATAGTATCGTGCTAATTGGTACTTTTTTCTATTTTGTGGCTGTCATAATCGTTGGACATATAGGTATGCTATGCCTTCTCCCCACGGCACTGAAGTCTGATATGGCTCAACGCGTGTTTACATCGTTTGCCATGTCACGGCTGGCCATGGATTGAGACTATGGCCATATCTGGGGCCAGGATGCCAACAACTCATTTAAAGACAGTCTACCCACATTAATTACAGAAAATTCGCTGGGACGTTCCTATAACTAACTCGAGAGAGTAGTAAAACGGAATTTTGGTGGACAAATGAAGAAGTGTTCAATTTACTCCTAGAGCAAGAAAAAATCCGTGAGAAAAAATGTAAACACCAATAGGCAACTTCCAAGGGAAACGATGTTGTGACCAAAGAACAACACCTTCATCCTTTCACCACATTTCTCATGCTCTCATCGATCCTGGTCATTCCAAAGATAGGTATGGCTCATTGAAACACTTTTCAAACTCCCGCTTCAACCGGTCAACAACAAAGGAAACTCCCAGCATGGTTGAGTTAACTCTGCGGTCGTGTCGGGTGATGAATTCGCACTGGATTGGGGTGATCAACCCCGCATGTTGGTCCATATAAGCCTCAAAGCCATCGAGTTGTGTCAATGTAATTGCGGACTCAGTGATGTAGCGGGATTCGTGAATTACTATCTCATCGCGGAACTCTTGGGGGGTGAAGTGGAGCTTCTGGTGAGGGATGCCAGCTGCCTCATTCTCTTTACCCTGGTTTATCTCCTCCAAGAGCTTGTCCAGGGTTCCATTTGCAGCACACAACAGCTCTAATGCTACCCCATACCGGCTTCGGAGCTCAGCCCCGACATTTCTCCCGTTAGGGAAGGGCACAGGGTCCTCCGCAGGCTGAGCAAAGTAATTCATAGCCAGTCGATTGATGTGTGTCATTATGGGTGGCTTTAGGTATAGTCTTTTGATCGGGATCTAGAGACGATAGGTCAGGCTCTGTGCATCCAAGAGGTTTGGCATGATACCTACCAACCTACCCTAGAAGGAAATGTAATGAAATAGCCAAAAGGGTATGAAGGATGAAGTAGGAAGCTTGCGGGAGTTATTCTATCTATACCCACGATTTGGTTGTGTTAGGGGTGATGGGAGGTGAAGGTACACTGATGATCTGGCAGTTTGGTGGAAGTTTGTAACTGGGATGACAGGTTCAGGATGAGTGTTTGGTGCAGTAAGAGGGTAGGTACGCGCCTTGAGGATCTCATTGCGAGGTCCTAGCCATTATAACAACCCTCACGCGTGTTGTTATGACTCTGGTGGTGTAACTATGGCAACCTATTGCTGCCATAACATTGACGTGTGCACACTCATAACTTGTGAATCATACCATTTGACGACAACATTCAGTGGTCCAAACACGGGTGCTTGAGATCTCTTGAACTGCAGCATCATCATTGGGCTGTCCCCTCCACCCCCAACCATCCTCAACTATATTGAAACATATCTATCATCTTCCAGTGAGACATCCTCTGCTCCAGCCACTGTTCGGTGACTACAATCCCACTCATCAACCGTACTGGGCCTTTACCTGGTATTTCGTGATGCTATTACTGACGGAAGAATCAGGTGTAGTAGATGCCCAGGAACAGCAGTGTCACCACGATTCGCTACAGAAACAGGCACTCAGCATACCCCAGTTGCACCTCCCAGCCAACATACAAACAATAGCAAACGGTTTCGATGGCACCTCAAGAACGAGACCGGAGGCGGGAGCGTAGGGTCATCCCTGTCTCGGCCGATGTTCAACCGGGTTGGTATCTAAGTGTGATCAGTTTGGCAACTTTTGGCAACACGATGGGCAACGTGGGCCAGGGTGTGCGAGTTCAAACGATACGCGACCAAACTGCACGGGAACAGATGCTGCAACGAATAAACAACCAATACTTCGCAGAAAACTCTAGCAATAACGAATCCGATCACGATCATTGCAGAGCAGCTTCGAGACAAACTCGTACCGTTAGGTTTGACCTTGGTGATCAGCTGCCCCCGGAGTATCGACACGTGACCATGGCACCCAGTCATGAGAACCAGACGGATGGTGAGGGTAGCCTAGCTGACCTCGTGGGCACACTCTCTGGACTGCGTATCGAAGAAATGGCAAGCTTGGCGGGTCGGTGTGAGGCGGTGGAACTCGTCAGCCACTGTGATACGGAAGAAACTGCGATCGGTAGCATGGGAGAGGCAGATTGGGCACCCGATCAGAGTACCCCAACTGATACATCGCGTGACCTCCAGGGTGGAGATATAGCTTTGGGGTCAAGGCATGAGTCCCTCGCCTCGGGCGATAACCACTCGGAAGCCCTCCGAAAGGACTAAGTCTTAAGAAGCATTCCGAAGGGACTACATTTTGAGAAGAAAATTAGGCAAAAATAATGAGTTCATGGGCGTGTCGATCCCGAATCGGGGGATGAAGGTATTTGTTGTTGCGCGGAGGGGTGACTACGAACATCACGGGCCCCTCGCCATTGAGTGGGATATTATCTAGTTCTGATTCCTCCAACCTCTTTGTGTTTCTCCTATATCCCATGCCTGTCAATCTTAGTGCATTTGGATTTTTCCGACCTGTTTTTAATTTTGTGCTCTCCCTCCTCTGAACACTACCTACACAGAGTTTCTCCTCACCGAATTCCGCTTTTTCCTTATTATGTGACCACGAACCCTGTTTTGCTCTTCTGAACAATGCAATACATGGGCATGGGAGCCTGTACTGCTCCTACTATCGCGTTCAACTCGGTCCGGTTGTTATTTATTGCGAGATGGCCTCTCAAATTAAATACCACATCTATAGTTGTGACTACACGGATGCATCTGCTGGAAGTGTGCAAGTTCTTGAATGTAGGTGACCGCAAACATACCATATAACCTCCCAAGAAACTACCAGTACGTAATATCCTAGTTGGGGGTTCCCCGCAATTACTAACGCACTGTGTCTGTGGGTGCAGACCATGTCCCATGAGGCCCCAAATGCGCATGAAAACCTGAATTCCGACGCTGATGTCACGAATAGGCCTGGGCACTAGACATGTCGGCAAAATCTTTCTCGAGACTTTTAGCAACATTTTTCATTGGCTATGTCTTGCAGATATCTGTTTAAGACACTGCGGCAACCACTGTGACAGTGTGACAGCGCCCACTTGATATTTCCGTGTTTAAAGAATTTTTTCTCTCCACTCATCTCGGAAGCTATATAATACATTCTAGCACCTGCATCTGGAATCTTGCGATCTCAATGAGCCAGAATACTGTATCTTCTACCCGTACTCCAGACGAATATACTCTGGAAACGTTAATGGAACACTATGCTGACGTGGTTCAGGATTATACTCGGAGGCTGTTAATACGAAAGTCGCTGGAGAATGATAGAGCTCAACATGTAATCTGTTGCACATATTATACGCGAGGTTGTTTTGTGTTATCTTTTATATACTCAGATACTCAGACACTCATATGGAAGCCACCCGTGGGGCCATGATCAGCCAGCCGGAAACTCAGCTAGATTCAGAGGCCACCTAGATTCTCCACTACCAAAGCCCGTTGACTGAACGGACCGGACCGTTGAATCAAAATCTACTAATTCTAGCCTACAGCCCCGGCATCTCCGACAACGACAGCCTCTGCTTCTCACCGGTAAGGAAGTGTAAGATTACAAGGTTACGAACGGAAGAATCTGGAGAGAGAAATATAGATGTATTCGTCAGGGCTAGCTAGAGATCGCTATAGTCTTGAAAGCTATGGTTCTAGTGTCCTATCTTCCTCTTTATTTCGCCAGCGGATTCCAGCTCTTTTATCCTCCTCGAGTTATCCCAATAGGCCATTTTAGGCTTCCCTGTTCATGTCCGCATATCCCAAATGTACATTCTCGGACTCCTGCGTTTCCCGTGATATCGCACGTGAGAGTAATTACTACAAGAAGAAATCCCACCGATGGAAGAACTACGAATAACATGTAATTTCGAGCGAAGGTTATCAGAAGAAGGTTTGGAAGGGGACGTTGACTATGAGGCGGGAGATGATGATGAGTATGTTCCTAGCGGCTACAGTATAGAATATGATTATGAGTATGACTGTGTCATGTGCTCGAAGCCCAAAAGCATGGAAACTACACCTCTACAGCCTCGTGGCCAGGCCTAGTCACAAATTTATATTGCCTACGTCAATTGCAGGGGGTCCAGGCCGATTGTAGGTGGCCTAGACCAGTCAGCCTTTCTGTGATTTGAACAGGAGGGTCCGAGGAAGGCCGGTGATATTAGCCTATATCACCGCACAACAGCCACATTGGTGGTTCCGTGACATGCGGGGTATTTCCGGTTTGTGCATCTACTGAGCCGATCAAACATACATGTAGTTGAGCAGAGTGTAACTGGTTGGTGCTGTCTAATTTCAACACTCATTGAGAGGTTGGCTCACTGGATTAGTAGCGTGGAACATACAGGCACTGTAGGCGACGTCGTTCTATGCCCATGAAGTCCGATTTCTCTCCAATCCTGGTCCTCTTCTGGCATCGTATGGCCCAATTTGTTCTCCATGTAGGCGCTATCCATCAAATTTTTTTTTTGCACACTCATTACTCTTATGCGGCCCCGTTGGGGGAATATCATACGCTGCCCGGAGGCCCGAGTGGATTCAAGGTGTGCCAGGTTAATCAGGTTCTCCTGCGGGGGCTAGGTGCAGATGTAGAGTGACCCAGAACAGGAAAAGGAGATGACGTGGTCTTAAAGGGAATGTAGAGAAGCGATTTGGCAAAAGGGAAAAGGGGTACAAGTGTGATGTTCTTAGATGAACCGAGAGTGTGGCAATCGCGTCGTAGGTCTCCTCTCCTTGTCTAACTCCGGCGACAACGGTAACTCCAGTCTGCGGGTGCCTGAATGGTTTGGGCTTAGGTGATTTCCCTCTTATGTCCACTCTGGCGTGTCAAGTCTTCCCAGGAGCTCTTGACCACTAACAGTTCCCTTCTTGGGTCTCTGAGCCTCTAGCAGGTGAAGGTAGTGTGCCGGCCGTCCTGTATCGGGTGCCCCCACAGGAAGACTGTTAGGCACTATGTAGGGGAGCTGTGGGCCCACAGGGTATGAGAAAGCACCCGCCCTCTACGCCTGGGCACGAGCCGACCGAGCTCGAGCCTGCTTCGAAAAATCACGAGCCGGCTAATGCCCAGGCCTACGGCACTCTCACTCAGCCTACCGCGCATTGGCAGCTACCTCTAGTTACCCGCGAAATATTCATACTTACTTACAAGATGGATATTACAAAGATAATGATAATTTAGTATTATTATGTTCGAAATCAGGCAGCTCCAATGAGCACGGCACAATACAGAGTGCATCCCAATAATAATGATGTTAGTCAGGAAATAGGAACAATGTTCAAACATGCACGATGAATATCTTATAGGCATTCGCTCGTGGGCTTAGCCTTCGTTTTTGCTGTGCGAGGGACTCTTTGCCTCGGGTTGTTCACTGTGAAGTTTGCGCGGACAAATGGCGCGCGATACGCGCATCAGTACGGGCCTGCTTTTCGGCCTGGATGCGCGCTTGCCGCACGTTGACAGGTTCGCCGGACCTGAAGCCAGTTGGGAGGACGGCATCAAGGTCCCCAACCCATGAGACAGATACTCCATTGTGGTCTGAGCGTCTGACGACGTGTCTGGTAAGGGAGGAACACCTCGGGTCCCGGAAAATACATCTGGGTTTGTCACAGCGAAAGACGTTCCAGGTAGGCATATCCGCTGGCTTAGGGACACGGTGGCCACGAGGCATCGGGCGATTCACCCGTCTTCCGGGGTCCTGTGCGTTAATGGGTGCCACATCGTGGGAAAATGCCTGGGGCAATGCCTGTGACGTGCCAGATAACATGGTGTCGTCCTGGAAAGGCATGGGTGTATAGTGATCGGGAGCCCATCGTGGGGTTCGTTTAATGTAGGGGCGATTACGCCTATTCTCATCTTGTATACGGTGGTATTCTTGGTAAACCTGCGGGTAGAGACTAGTGAGCGTAGTGGCAGGAGGTTGGGCTTGCGCAGTGTGGGGCTTGGCATCCATGCGGGTAATGTCAGCGCGGAGGCTGGTCGTTAGGAGGTCTACGAAATCGGAACTCAGTTCATCCTGCGCTTGCTGCGCTGGACTGCAACAAATGGAGCGGAGCTCCCCATCATAAAAGTAATGTCCCCCAGGTACCTGTGCGGGTTCAGGGTAGACATTTTCGGGGTGTTCAGGTTCAACGTCGCTGTGGGCTTGGAGGGTGATATCCTGGGTAAATGGTGGGAGAGCAGGGTAGGGATTTGGAGAACGTACCTGAGGTGGGGTGGAGGCGCCAGTGGGCTCTCGCCCCGGAATGCGGTGGGGCCCAAGAGTGGGCTGGGGTGTCTCTCTGATGGGGAGCAGGAGTGGTGGGTCCCTGGGCAGCGGGGGTGAGACAGGGGTGCCATGTCCCGGCCGCATGGGGAGGCAGAGGGGTGGCAGTGGAGTCTTGTTACTGTGGGGTCTTCCAAGGGGGAATGGCATCGGAATCCTGGAGTTTAGGCTAAGCGTAGGCTAAGTTGGTGGTTAAAGTATGAAATGTTAGAGGTAGACGAAAGTGTGAAGTTCACGAAATGCAAAAGGGATAGGGAGAATAGACGGGAGAGCATTATCGTTAGAGAAATGTCATGCTACTGAAAGGCCATGTGGTGCAGGAAAACACCGCGCATGGCCGGTTAACATGCTGGCCATCGTTAAGTTGACCTGGGTTTGGTACTTAGAGCGGTGACACAAGCCGCCTACATACCATGTTACAGTGATTTTTGAATCAGGGAAACGGGGGTTACTTCCCTTTACATGAGAGTAAAGGAGCTAAGAGGTGGTGGGAGCATGCTAGTTTGAATGTGGGTTCGACTCCCACACGTGCAACCTAAATGGTATATTATCCAGCCCCTTACATAAACCCCTCATCTCTCCTCTTTTCTCTTTCGCACTCCTCCCCCCCCCCCCCCCCCCA
>Ga0307511_10002595_pt1 | contig 18857 bp, 16 predicted proteins | sample 13_EM_MG_FD_200266 | JGI IMG/M metagenome (GOLD analysis project Ga0307511, IMG submission 200266) | Populus trichocarpa ectomycorrhiza microbial communities from riparian zone in the Pacific Northwest, United States - 13_EM | ecosystem: Host-associated > Plants > Roots > Unclassified | place... | reverse complement strand
CCCTTCGGTGCTCCCTGCAGGGTGATGACTATAGTTAGCTGTGTGCTAGGAAAGACCCAGCCGCGTCTTGCACTATTTGTTTAGGTAGCTGTTGCGGGATAGTAATGCAGATTCAAAAAAAAAAAAAAAATTCTCGAAAACATCCACCACGCACTCCATACTCGCAACCACCTCCTCATCCATATGCGGGTGACCAGTCATCCTGAGCGAAGATATCCTCTTCCCAACAGCTGCGCGATGGGACAGGAAGTTCGTCAAGGGACTCCAATCACCACCTCTCAAAGTGGGCTCGGCGATCTCGATATGATCCAGACCAGGTAGGAGTTCTCGCGACGCGTGAGGCCTGCGAACAACCAGCTCCGTAAACCATGTGGACGGGTCGACTTTGACGAGATGAAGATGGGTCAGGTTGCGCATCTCAACGCACTCCTCCCGACGTAGGATGGGAAGATTCGTTTGTAAGCTCGTAACTTGCTCCCACTGGATGATGTGTGCGATGAGGTCGAAAAACAACCTACCTGCTTCTTCATCCTCCAGTTTCGCGCTTGTGCCTGCCGATATCCTCACAAACCAAACCACATTGGTAGGATCATCGCCTACGCGCGTATCCCCTACCCGAAGAGAGAAAACGCTGTTGTCATATTGGGTTTGTTGGGCCAAAAGTCCTATTCCGCCACCTGGAATCCTGCCTCGACGTCGAACACGGTCCCCGAGGTATGGTCCGAGAGTCTGTGAGAGGTCTATGGATGAACACTCGGATAGGGACAGTATTATGGTGTCCATCTTGTCGGGAAGTTCCAACCGGTTTAACAACGCGAAGACGAGACGGAAAGGGGCTTGTAAGTTGAGTCGTTCCAAGTACCGTAGTTGCACATGGATCGTGAGCGCATCTTGACCGGCGATGTAGGAGCCCCGATGGTGGAAAAATTCGAAGCCTTGGAGGAGAGGGCTGGAGGAGAGGATTGAAAGGAGTTGTGGTAGGGTTGGGACGGGTGACACATTGTCCGCTGTGAGTGTGAGGGTGGTCAAAGCTGCGGTTTGTGATTTCAGCAAACCCCAGGATGATATCCGACACCCAGAGAGGTAGAGGGAACGCAATTTCTGGAGGTGGTACCGGGAGAAAAAAGCGGAGATATCCACAAATGAGCCATAATTCACAACTTTGAACGACTCCACGCTGTTTGACCGGATTCCGTCCCCCTGGGTGACTATTGCGGGGAGGACGGACTCGAGAAGTCCTGCCTGGGCGCTACGAAGGTGGATCCGGCGTATGGTATCCTGTGCGGCACGATCCCGGAGTGCGTCGAGCAGTTGATTGCTCGGTTCATGCCACGGAGTGCCCGTTTCCAACACCAGATCAAGCGGAGCGGTTCTGCAACGAGCATGCCGATGTTCCCAATCTCGCGGGGAATTGCCCCAGAAGCTCCAAAGCTCCGGAGTACGCAAGGCGACTTCGAACCAGTGGTGGCAGACGAGGAGGAAATTGTACGATCCGCATGGCAATCCGTCAAAGTCTCCATCCGGGATGACGTTCCAGCGGAAAATGCTCCCCAGTATCTCGGGTGGAAGGAGGGTCGAGATTTTCAACAGGGAGTTCCGGGTGCGTTTGAGTTGGATTATGGTCTTCTCGTGTCCCTCGTCACGCTGTTCTTCGATCTGCCTTTCCAACGCCAGGATGGAATCGAGGTTGATCTCCCGGTCCATTTACTGTTTATGAAACTGGGTCAGGGGTTATAGAAGCCTCAAAGTTTGGTCACTCACATCTGCAGCAATGTTAGCCCACAGATTGCAGTCGTTCGGAGTTGGTGATGTAGAAGAGAGACAGCATCAGGAAAAACCCAAATTCATAATTGATCGTAATTAGTGATTACGGCGTCTTGACACGATAGCGCCACTAATGGGAAGTAATGCTCGGCACATTTACAGCTAGTAAGGCTGAATTAGAGAGGTGGCTTTTTGGTACGATATGTACAATGAGAGACGGTGTTGTTGAACGAACCCCGGGAGCGCTCACTTCCGAGTTCCCCACCGACGAGAGAAAGCATCCGCGTGACCTGTGAAGAGTCTCGCTGTCTTGATCTCCGCCCCCGCTTACCAGCGCGAATGGTATCTGAAGTAAGAGGTGGACGCATCGTACCTACCATCAATGTTTGTAGTTCTCCCTTGATTTATCATCGCTTTCTAACACGTCCGCAGCAGGAGCAAGTTGTATACCTGTTTCCGAGGAACTTATCAGTGAAACTCGGACTTCACGCGCAACTTTTTTACAGCAAGCTATTCCGCCTCCGAGATGGGTTTGCGGCCGCGTTCGAGACTGCGGGTGGGATCACTTCTGGGAGACGTTGAAGAAGGGAGGTTTGGTTGCACTGGGGAGTTCAGAATCAACGCATCTTTGGTCATGGTTAGTTTGCACTCCGAGTCTTCCTCACGAAAGTTCTCAGATTCTGACACATTGCAACAGAACCTGTCACGTACGGGCACGGTTTGTCCCCTCCCCCGGTGTTACTTCGAGGTTTTCAAGAACTCCCCCCACTCGATCAGATTATCATCTTTGTTCTCGAGTGGCTATCGCTCCACGGAGGCACATTAGGTATGGTGGCACCCTTTGCTACGACTGTCGAGTGGTGCTGGGAGACCAACCAGATGGAGCGAGAGATGTGCTCGTACCTTGCCTGGGAGCTAGATGTGGAGCCAACGTACCCAAGGAGTTTGGGTCGATGGTTCAGAAGGACTTCAAGTGGTTGGGTCCCTACCCAGCTCACTATATGCTGCTTACACCTTCTTCAGGGCCTTTGCACACCTGAAGCCAAGTATGAGCAACATTCTGACCACCATCCCTTCCTTCGGTCCCAGACCTCCATCACCATCAGCCACACCTTTGATTCAATTCAAAATTTCTCCACAATGGTCATTGGCTGAGTCCTACCCCCCCCAATGGATGTACTACAACTTCCCACCCTTCCATCCTCCCTCCCATTTACACCATCTTCACCTATTCTGTATCTGTGCCTTAGCAGTGTAATTCTTTAATCATTTGACAAACCACTCTTGATGATGCTGCATCATTTGGGGTGGCAGTGTGGAGATAGTATCCTCTGCCACCTACAATTATTCCTCATGATTCTATGGACCAAACACCTGCATACCTGGTTTCTTGCTATCTACAGACACCTGCATACCTGGTTTCTTGCTATCTACAGAACACCTGCATACCTGGTTTCTTGCTATGGTCTAGTATACTGTGAGGTAACAATGTCGGTCTGATAATGAGTTTACAAAGAAAGTTTGGCATTCCTCCAGTACTGAATGAGGCCCCCAATTCCTTGGTACAACTGTGCCAAATTGAGGGAAAAGGTGAATGCTTCGACGGATGTCAGAGACTTCAATAATTGAAGACAGTCGCTTCCCTTGATGGTAAGCCCTTGATACTTTATAGAGCCTGTGGTTTGGGTCAGGGGCAGTGGAAAAATTTGTAAACCATTCAACATAGGCCAAGTGTCCTGGAGGTGCCATTGATTTGAAGAGTCGGTCATTTGCCTTGGTTGGTATTTTGAATACAACACGGATCTGACCAATACGGGATGCTATGAGAATGGTGAGAATGGAGCATTATAGGAAAGTGCAAGGCTACCTGTTACACCACCTCCAGGGTCAGCAGCAACATCAATTAATGCTGTATCAAAGCGCGCAGGAATTTTGACACCCTTCTTTGTCTTTACAATTGGCCGACAGTGAATAACATCTAATGTTCTCTTCCCTTCAGAGATGTTCAGAGGGTCATCATTCCATAGCTTGACCTTATGGAAGACTGGGACCTTTTGGAATGGGAGGAAAATCTTGAATGCCTCATTCTGAAGCTGGCGTCGAGAGAGAGTTGGTTGATTATAAGATGCAATAAAGACAGTGAGAGCTTGTCTGAAGTCAACAGCACCATATTCTGAGACAATTTGATTAAAATTCACAGAAGAAACAGAAGGTGTTTTTGTCATGTGGATGTGTGAGACTTCATTTGACTCATCCTCATTTATTGATGGTAGAGTTGCAGAATCTATGCTGGGTGCTGTGGGGGGGATTGGAGGGGACTTGGGGGTGGAGATCAACTCGATGAACACTTGATGGATTAACACCTTCTCTTTCCTCTCTAGCCACAGTGTCATCTGGGAGAACTCATCCTTTCGATTTGTAGCATGATAGGCATCTTTAGCAAAATCGATGTGGAGTCGTTCAGTGTTCTCAGTGTTATAATTGTCAGTGGTGCCCAGAGATTCAATGCATGAGACATAGTGTTGGAGGGAGTGGAGTTTTGGAAGGTTGAAGTTTTTACGGACACCAAGGTCAATGAAGATAGATTTGTTACTATGGAAGGTTTCCAGAGCAGTTCGAAGGTGTTGGAGGGTCTTGTTTGTGTGGGTTGGCAACTGTGCAAGATAGAAAAAATCTAAAATACTGCGAACAGCACGGAGGAGTTGCACTGGTGACCGGTTTCCAGGAAGCTTCATCCCAATAATGAGGCCAAGAATAATGCGGCAGATGTCACTGTGTTCCTGACCAGTGATTCGTGAAAGTGATGTGATGCCTTTAGAAAAGTGGCGAAGGTTGTGATTAGGTGGTAGACGTCTGCATCGTGCATCAATCTCAGCTGCACCAAAGATAGATTTGATCCAGTTTAGAAGGTGTTTAATGACACCTTGCTGGATTTGGTGTAGGACATCAGGAGTGATTGAATCAAAGATGTTGACACCCTTAAGGTCCTCCCAAAATGGATGTAAAACTGGCTTGATCCCTGCAGCCTCACAATTCTTCCTGTAAGCAGTTGGACCAGTATCAAGGGTCTTCAGGGCTGCAAGGACCTCTTTCAAATCACGGAGAGGGTAATCTTTTCCATCACCAAGATTATCAGGTGGGACAGTACACTTTGGGCAAGTACCATTCTTGCAACATGCCCCAAGCAGTTGCTCAGGATAATCACTAATGAACCCAGCAAGGAGAGGATGACAACGGTGGAGATCACCATTTCCCAGTAACATCTCAACACCATTGACACTGGCAGGTCCAAGTGGCTGAGTAATCTTCCCAACACATGCATGATAGAGGTTTGAAACTGCCCGGCGTCGGCCAGCAATACTATCAATGTGCTCTAATTTTGTGGTTGGGAGATATGCAAGCAGAATCTGCCCACGACGAGAGGGTTTACGTCTGATGTCCTTTGGAATGTTCCCAACAGTAAGATAGACTGGGTATGCCATCTTTCCCCGAAAGGGTGTAAGCTGGGTTTTATCAGAAGAGATAAAAACTGGAATGACTGTGGCACCAGGCTGCTTCTTCTCCAATGCAACCTATAATACAAAAGATCAGGAGTGTGTGACAGATAGAACCAAAACCCAACCAACCTGAATTTTCCACCACCACTTTCCAGTGTGGACATCACTATAAACCCGGTTTAGGTGATCCTTGTCGGTGTAGTGCCTTTCAGGTACAAGCTTGAGCTGTCCAGCAAACTCAGGATCACCAATCAAGGTTTGGATGCACTCCAAGATATCCCGGTGCCATACATCAAACACTTCACCTGCCACTGTGACTTCACTTTTCTTGAACTTTGGACGGCCTGGCAACTTATCAACAATAGTATTGAGCTCCTTTGAGGTCTTGAATGATAGCCCTAGACTCTCGTGGACCTGGAAAACCAATTGAGCCAGAATCAAATTTAGGAGATCTCAATCCTCACACCAGGAATATTCAACAGGTCCGTCACAGCCGTGGATGTTGGACCACGCAGTTTTGCCCACTTAGCGAACTCCCAATCAATCTGGGATTTGAATGGCGCGTAGATATTCGCAGGTTGGTTTTCCTTGCCAACATTTCCCTGGTAGACACTGCTCGTAGTTGGTCCACCAGTTCTAATTGGCTTCCCGGCCATTCCACCGAAGTGCTCCACCTCAACCGAGAGGTTCGGCACTTGGGATTGCTCGATCTCGGCTTGCTGCGCCTGGTTTAGCGCTGGAGCCGGACCAATCCCGATGCCCTCCTGTGTAGCGTCGGCCTCAACACCGGCTGCAATTTCAGGGCGCGCTGCCCTGAGATCCGTCTCGTCTACCCAATCCTCTAAGTCCTCATCCTCATCCTCAGATGATGGCAACCCGTCACCCTCCGACTCCTGGGCATCAGATAACGACGAAAAATCGTCTCCAAGTCCCTCATCTCCAGGGAGATCGTCGGATTGCAACGCATTATCTGGTTCTAGCTGATCATTAGCACAAATTTTCGTAAGGTAGATATGGAGACAGGTTACCAGGAACACTGGGTCCAGGGGCCGTTGAAAGCGGAGGCCGGTCGCCGTCGTTGGCACCGCCAGGAAGGTAACTCTGCTGCGCAACATATAATGCCTTGCAGTTCGCGGCCTCAGCGTGCGATATATGTCTCCAGTATGCACTGGAGCCCTTGAATCGTTTGAAACACCCGCTGCAGCGCATTTTCAGGGCACGCTGAGGTGAAGGATTCGTGATAAGCGATAATCAGGAAAAGGTGCCGGTCTCACGTACAGGTGGTGACTCGAATTCCCATGGCCCGGGTTGGCCGAACCTTGAGCCTAACTATCCCAGAGCATTGGCGCTGGGAACAATATATAAGTCAGTGAAGAGCGGGCGGCAAACATCAGGCCCTTCGCCCCCCCACCTGTCCCTTAATCTCTCGCATTATCCCAACCTCCTGTCACTCGTTTATCTTTCAATTTTTCTCTATCTAGTTGCCCCCCTGTTTCTCTCATATCATGGCTGGAAGAAAGACTCCATCTACCGCTGCCCAAACCACCAAGACGCGGGCTGCTGCAGCCTCCGCTGGCCCAGCGAGGATCAGTCGTAGGCCGAAGTCAACAACCGAGAATCGTGGTACGTACCGAGGACTTTTGGCATGGAATGCTGGCATGCTGACATACAACCGTGCAACTTAGTTGGGGCCAAACGTCCAGCCAGTACCAACGTTGGCACCGATCGAGCAACCAAACGCTCCAAGACGGTTCCGGATGCGGCCACCATTAGCGCTGTCGAGGAGAGGATCAACCGTATCGAAACTGACCAGGAATTGAATAGTGACGATGATTTCGTTGGCGCATTCGACAACGACTCGGACGAGGACATTGGGTCGGATGAGCATGAGGATGAGGTCGATGAGGATATTGTTGTGAGTGCATTTCAGTTCTTCTCCACACGTTCACCAACGTTAAGTCCATCCTTAGACTCCCCGATGGTCTAACAACCGTGCCCCTGCTACCCAACCACAGCCAACTGCACGCCATCTTGCCAATGCAATTGAGGAGGTCCGTTTTTTTCTCTCTGCTCGCCACCACCGCCGTGATCTCACAAGCTTATCAGACCCCTGTCTGAAACCAACCGGGGCCCGCCGCTCCCGCTCCGGACAACACCGAGGCCGACATCAGTGATGATGACGAAGAAGGCGAGCTCACCATTCACGAGCGGGAGCATCACGAACTCCATTGGCCACAGGAGACTAGACTCGTCCACCCCGCCAGAGGGAGATGGTCTCTCCGAGTTCAGAACAGCTCCGTCAAGGCTGCCATACAAGATGCCTTCGTATTGGCCCAGCACTACGTCGCTTCCATCAACGCCTTTCCAGACCATCGAGAAAAGGTGAAGATGGGACGGGATGTCCTATACCAGGCCGCAACCAATGGTGAGCACGCTGCTATTGCGGATCGCCTATCCCGTGATAGGTGGTACGGCCAGTGGTTGTCTCCGTTGGTACGTGATACGTGCCCTTTTTACTTTCAACATTCACTCAGGTATCCCACAGGTCGATGCCCGGGTTAGCATCTTTCGTGGGGAAGTGCGCTCGGTGGCAGGTGGGGCTATCACATCATACGGTATCACTGACGTCGCTCAAGCGGACGAGTATCTTCTTCCGGGCCTAACATATATTTACCCGGTTGACCCTGTCGTGAGTACCCCTTTCCCACTCGTTTCAGCTCTCGCTCACAGTTTCCATAGACTAAGAAGCTACAAGAGGACAAACCGTACCGCCACCCCGCCATCGAGGCAACCGTTCGTGCTGCTTTCTTCGATCGTAGGGATGGCGAAGATTTTCTCGCGCTTTGCCAATCATCCCTCGCTGGGTTGGAGGAGCCTGAAGTTCCTATCCCCATGGTCGCGTTGTCTGCTGCAGCGGTAAGCGCACATTTTTTGGCCCGCAGAACCTACACTCACCTGCACCAGATTCATGCCGCCCTCGACGACTTTGGGGAGCCAAGGGGGAGTTTCTCCGCTGAACTCTACAAAGACATCTATCTCCGCCATGTCGCAACCTTGGAGAACATCAAGAACTCAAAGCCACAAGCGTTCCATGTCATCATGGCTTCCCTGTATACCCGCTGGTGAGTATGCATCTCTCAACAATCTATGCGCCGTGCTAACAACCTTCGTAGCGCGAAACCTGGTGGACGGCGGTCCATCGAGCCGCTTCCGATCAACATGGCGGCGCTGCGCACCACTTTCGAAGACTGAGAACCCCCTCCTTGATGCACTACCCGTTGTCACTCCTTCCCATTAATTAGTTCGCAATAGTACCCACAGCCCGTGATCTTTGTTCTCGTTACCCGCGATCCTATCTAATTATCTGCTGCCTCGACTACCATACCGAATACATTTGCTTTAATATTACATCTCCGCGTGCTTACCTATCAAAAAACAAGGTCCAATCTTCTGGATGCGTCGCAGAAATATGCACAACTGTCCCTAATTAAGGGAAATTAAAGGGGGGGTAATATAACACCGTCTAACATAGCTAATCTGTTAATATCGTCTAATAAATGATCGTTAGAATTTTCGGTATTTCCTGATGAGCCGGACTCAGCGGAGACGGCTGTGTTTGTGTCATGTGACGCCCTCCCTCACGATCACGCTCCGCCTCGACCCTCCTCGAAGAGACTCATCGCTCGATATGCCTGTGGCCATGTAGTGGCTGTCGAATGGAACTGAAGAAGAGAGTTCTCGGGCGGTGCGGACGGTACAGGCGGAACGATCCCCGGAGATTCTGGTCGATCCAACTGTAAGGCCACCACCGTCAGCATCGTTCTGCAATGCACACGCAGACACCTACCTACGGGTACTCACATGCACACGCGCCGAATACAGTCTAGAGAGTGGTGGAAATATACCGGAGGACCGGTCATGAGTGCCTGCCAACCCCGCGCCCCCAACAACAACGCGATAAATTGTGGCACGATGCAGAATTCACACCGGGGGGACCTTTTGTCTGGCTGGTTGAGTTATTCAAAGCGATCTGGTTAATAATCGATAATCAGGGGAGGGGAGGATCGAGACTCACCTGTGAGTTCCCCTTCTTCCTCACGCGGTCCACTCCCTCTTACCCGCTGACGAACCCTCCTGAAAGAACCCTCCGAGCAGATTGTACACGCCCTACTCCACGAACGGAGAGCCATTCAATCGCTGGTCACTGGTCGCTTTGACGTATCCTATTCTCGAGTGATCGCCCCCACCCGAGATCGAAACACAACGATCCTGTTCGTGTGAGGTCGGCCGGGGTCGGTTGCGACCCACTACAAACCCGAACGTCACGAGCAGGGATGTCGAGCGTGGGCAATCACAGCCTCGATTATTTCCGCGACGGAACTGAGAATGTTGAAGCGGTTGGCTGAAGATACATGGGATACGTTGAATTACGCGCCAGAGAATGGGATCCGGAGGAAGTCGAGAGGAGGTTTGGGTTTTTTTGTCTTGTAACCGTCAGCCTCACGTGCGCTCCCCAATAAGTCGTCTGCATTCCCCAACAAAGGTTGCTGCTCTTTACCGCTCCCACCCACCTGCGAGCTCCCTTCTGCCCCCGGAAAACCTGCCGACCACGATGGGAGCCGAGATGTGTAACTGTTGTTCTGTCCAGATGGAGAGAAAGGACTTCAAACGGTGTTCGGGCTGCAAGTAAGCTCAGTCTCGCCACTAGTTGATAATCGCTCCTTCTTACATCCTGGCCTCATCACCTCAGGATCGCCTTTTACTGTGTCAGTTTCCCCAGATCCACAGTATCCTTAAACTCCAACGCTGAACCTCTTTCTCCAACACACGCGTCTTGATGTACAGTCCAAGGAATGTCAAAAGACGCATTGGAAGATGATCCACAAGGCGCTCTGTTCCACCGTTGCGACTGCCGTCCAAAATCTCGGTGAATCTCCAGAAAAAAGTGTATTGTGGAAGAAAATGAAGCGTTGGGCAACTGCCTGGAGCCCTGCTATACACTGTTGCTTGCCCATCGCTCTGGATCTGGCAAACCACGAGTGGGGTCGCTACGAGACACACGTGTACGTCCCCTCCGGGCTTTAACTTCGCATGTTCTGATTCAACCCCGACGAGAAGTCTCGTCATATTCATGGAATCCACGGGTCTGGACGAAGATCATCAATCGTTTAGGGTTGGGACATTTCATACCACTCAACGCTTCCGCATGAAGTCTGACTCTCCCGTTATCGCTTAATCTTACCGCAGGTGACGGATGCGGCTATCAAACCAGCCGCAGACATGGTCAAAGTCGTGACGGACATCGAGGGTGCAGCGGGCGACCCACCAGACCTCAAATGGCCACGCCTCCGCTGTTACTTCTTCTTCAAAGGCAAGGATACCACCAGGTACCAGATTCGAACCCAAGCGTGGTGCCTGCCGAACCTCCGAGAGCAATACTACGATGTGGACAAAGAGTGCTCCCATAAGGCTTCCAGGCTGGCGCTCCCCCAACTACTGAACGAGATCAACGTCATGAGACAGCCTCGGTATGCAGCGGGGAGGTTCGGGGTCATGGCTTCGGATCCGGATCTTTTTCGGGCCCTCATGGAGAGAGCTAAGGAGGATAACGGCGAGATGTTGGTCTAAGTAGTGCATTGAGCGAATGCCCCATGCAGGTGGTGGGGAACACGGTGGACTGAATCTTGGGATATATACATTATACAGTCGAAATCCTCTAAATGCATAGGGTCTGATTGTATAAATCCTGAAATGCCTTAAGGTTGCAGTGGAGCAAATAACATACAGCAAAGTATTCAAGACGTTGTATCTGCATAATCATGTAAATGCATAGAACTTTCGCGAAACCGACGTCACGTAGTTCGAGGATTTTGACTATATGGCCTGTTGGGGCCTTTCCCCTCCACGAGAACTTAATTTCTGGAGACCGGGGGACATTGCATGAGCATCGATACGCGACTGACCGAGATGAATTGAGTAAGTGAGGCAATCGTAGCAGGAGTAAATCAGAGCGACGTGTTCAAAATAGGCCGGTGACCATCCCCACTGAGCCACTGTAACCTATTCTCGAGGGATCCCTTCTACCCCGGGATCAAAACACCCTCGTAGGACACTCCTGGAATACGATGATACCGTTCGCGTGAGGTGTGTTGCGATCTGCTACGAACCAGAACACAACGAGCGGGGGCATCGAGCGTGGGCAGCCCCCGACCTTGATTGTTTCCGACAGCCGGAATCGAGCACGTTAGACAATTGGCGGAAGATACACGCGTATACGCCGAAGCATGTGGCGCAGAATGGGAACCGGAGGAAGTCAGGTGGAGTTTGGGCGTTTTTGTCTTGGGCAACTGTGTCCAGTAACTTGCTGGCAGTGCTAAACATAAACCGCTCTTCTTGTACTGCAACTGCTTCGAGACTGTGAAACTCGATGGTCGTCAACCTTCCTCATGCTCGATCGTGTGCTAATACTTCTACCCGTATTTACCTTACATCTGTTGTGGGGAAATGCACGTTGACATCGATGCGGGTCACAGGCGACCAAGGCCTTAGGCCTTAGAGGCTGCGTGTGACATGGAAGCGGATTCTCCCCCATGGAGCTCGTTGGCTTGTCGCGTCCGTGTTACTCCACCACATCCTCCCCCACGTGGCATCTGTATTTATTTCACGAGCCGAGATAAAATCGAACGTACACCAAATTTCCTGTCTCCCAGAAGTGGGAATAATTTGTCAGATTCAGTTGATGAACCAAACCAAGACGATCATCACGCGTTTCTGAGTCGCAATCCGAGTTGTATCGATTCACAACAAAACAACACTATCGTTACTCTACTATCTACTGCCACGGAACTCGGTGACCTTCTAGGGGTGGAGGGGGCGCGAGCTGGGAGAAAGTTGCCCGGAGAAGGCTCGCGCTTGGCCATGTAGTGGTCACCCCTATTTGTTATGAGTCTTGATGAAGTTGGTGACTGGTTGGGGGTTTACGGGTTTGGGATGGTGGAGTGTGACTTCGGGGGCACGTTGTACGACCTTGCTGCCAGTGCCCCATGGGGAAGGTTCACGCTTGGCCGTGTAGAGGTCACGGGCGAATCCCGCCCACTCAGCCCAGTCCTCGGGCTCACGCGAGAGCAGCTCGTATGTAAGATCGCGCCTGAGCATCCAGGCCGCGAGTTCTTGGGCTGTTGAAGGGGGTCAAGGTCAGGTCGTGGTAAGGTGTGATGGAGAATGATCAGGGAAACTCACACTCTGGCTCAGGAGCAGGGGAGCGGGCGACCGGCACGATCGAGGCGTTGACGGAAAGAGCCCCGACGAGGAGGAAGGTAAGAGCAGCTTTAGAGAACATGATGATATGGAGTGTCGTGAAGAACAGATGACAACGGCACCAGGCCTGAAGTTCGGGAGGTAGAAGAGGTGAACTGCACAGCGGCTGAGGAAACCAGGAAGTGCACCTCGACCCTTTTATAAATTTGTAGGAAACCGTCGGTATCAGGTTCCGACCCATCACTTATGGTCGGCGGCGAATGCACCGGGCCCAGCGCATTCCATCTGAGACCACGGTGCCCGCTGCATCGCCGAACCGTGCCCGCCGCACCGTTGACACCACAGTACCCGCTGCATCACCGGTACCACAACACCCACTATATTACTGACACCACGGTGCCCGCTGAATCACAAATACCACATCGTTTGTTCATCACCGACACCGCATTGTTCAGGCGCGGAGGAGACTAGGAGACTGATCGATCATCACAGGCGCTTTGATTACGATCCGGATTGCAGGCGCGATCCGATAGCCTATCGTTTGAAGTTTCACGAGGTTTGTCCATATAGTAATCTAAAAGTCACCCTTGAACAAATCGGAGGCTAGGATTGTGTCCCTGATCGACTATCAGCCGGAGTGTAACGTACAAAAGATCCACTGTCCTTCTTCTGTGCACGAGAGCAATCGAATCTCAGATTGTCACCGGACACGAACAAAGTCACACCAAAAGGATACTCGCGTCGTCTACGAGTTCCAGTCCATCAACTTCGTCCTCCTGGCGATCTCCGGCGAAAACCAAGATCGTTCCTTCTGACTGAGGTCCCACTTCTCGTGGCCAAGTTAGACTACCCTTGAGTATCGTCGTCCATCTCGGCATAGCGGTCTTGATCACGAGTCCCATGGTCGAATCGGGACGGGTTACTTCAACCGCCTACGAGGTACATGAACACCGAACAGTACAACGTCCAGAATCCCGCTCTCACCCGTAATACGACAATGAAATCTTGCAACGGCATCTTCTCTGAGTCATGGATGTGTTTCCGAACATTCAAAACCTTAGTTACTTCTTTGTGGGGGTCGCTATCTTTCCCCTTTACGAGCAAGAGAACCGAGGAAGTATTGCATCAGCGAGCCAGGAGGGACTAAACGTGGCCGGCATTGCTCACGTTTTGTTGTAATCGCCTCTATTCCGTAGAATGTTCGTATTCTTATGACCTCCTACAGAAACTCCGTCGATACCCGTTGTGGACATGTCCGAAGCCGGGAGGGTCATCAATGTGTTCCTTCGGTGGATCTACCCAGTGTCGAGGCGGCCATCGAGGATCCCGAGTTGCTGGAAGCATTGACCTCCACCTTGAAGAAATACGAGATATGGGGCGTCCTTAGTACGTTGGACCAGCGGTACACGGCAAAGGAGGTCTGGAGAGTGCCCGTCCCGGTTGCCGCCTCCAGGCCCAAATGCGTTCTCAAGGCCGAAGAACAAACCCAACTCAAGGAAGGGATCGAGAAAGAGATCGAGAAAGAGATCAAGAAGGCCCTTCCGTATGCGCCCTGCATGTCGAATCCGCCTCCGTCGTGTATTGCGGAGAGAGCCCTCACGAGTTGTCGCCAGTTGCTCGAGGAGCATTTTTGCAGGTTTGAAAACGATTGTTTGTTCGTGGCCTGGGAGAAGAGTATGCGAGGGAGCTGATGGGGAGGCAGGAGTTTATCGTGGGAATCAACAAACCCTCCGAACTAAGCGAACTCATTGTCGCGTTCGAGGATTTATGAGGGTAAAAGGAACACCCCGGATGAAATGTCACCAGATCAAACGGAGCGGTTCTGCCACAAGCATGCCGACGTTCCCGATCTCGTGCGGGATTTCCCCAGAAGCTCCAAAGCTCCGGAGTACGCGAGGCGACTTCGAACCAGTGGTGGCAGACGAGGAAGGGATTGTGCGATCCGCACCGAATTCTCCATCCGGGATGACGTTCCAGCGGAAAACGCTCCCCAGTATCTCGGGAGGAAGGAGGGTCGAGACGTTCAACAGGGGGTTCCGGGTGCGTTTGAATTGGATTATGGTCTTCTCGTGTCCCTCGTGTTCTCCGATCTGCTTTTCCAACGCCAGGACGGAATCAAGGTTGATCTCCTGGTCCATTCGCTGTTTGTGAACCCGCGTCAGGGGTTATAGAAGCTTGGTCACTCACGTTGGTAGCAATGTTAGCTCACGGTTTGCAGCAGTTCGGAGTTGGTGATGTGGAAGAGAGACAGCCGGACCGGACTCAGATTGACGGCTGTGTTTGTGTGAACCCTCGGGCTCGAGGTTAGACTTCGCGATCGCGAAGATAGCGAAGTGGAATTCGAGCTTCGAGGTAAACACGCGAGAAAGAACTGTTCGAAAGCGTCCTTGTTTCTCTACCTACGACAGCTTCCTTATATACAGTTCTAGTAGTAATTTGTAATATACCTTTAGCGAGGCTCGAGTCCGGGCTCGAGCGAAAGTACCATGTGGATGTTCAGGTCCGGCCGAACGTCCATGTGGGTTCTTGGTAAAATAAAGAGTTATTCGTCTACCTACGGGTTAGTCGGCCATGGACCGGGCCGGCTCCGTTACACGATCCCAGTAAACGCGGGGTCCTCGTCGATCAAACTATGTCTTTACTCCGCTTCCTTCGGTTCCACACCCGTTTCGCTTGTAAATCTTCCGTGTCCGGTCTTACTTCGCCTCCCGCCAAGTTCTCCTATTTGAATAATGAGAACAAAGGACACAACGTCGATGACAGGGAATCTAGTACTATTGCCGAGCGGGTACGCTGAGTGTACCCACACTTACATCCGCCGGGGTTTGACTCCTAAGCAAACATAACAATACCCCTAGGTATCGTCCAAGGCTAGCCGCGATAGCCTGGTTCCAAGTTGAACAGAAAATGGCAGATGATAAGTCGTCCATGCGTGCGAGATATGGGTCGGCCTTAGTTTGGGCGCGGGGGGTGGGTGAATCCAGGACGACGTATGCGAATCGTTCAACATGGGAGTCTCAACTTCAATGAGATGCGGTTCGCCTAAAATGATGACCTATCAATCCATCCCATAGAACGCGTCAGCTGAGTCCACAGGCATAAATCAATACACGCACCTCCTGGGAGATCCCTCCCATCGTAGTCCCAGCCGTTGGCTCTGGAAGGTGACTGGAAGGTCTGGTCGTACTACGATCCACACCACTCCGACGGTACCGCGGTCCCGTTCGTCGGTGGAGCCGAGAAAGAGAGATAAACAGAGTAGAGGGAGTGGCGGCACTGTGGGATCGTGCATCTTGCTACTTGCTGTCTCGACCGAACCGTGACGCCGATTGCTTGACAGCTTTCTTACGATTGCAACGGCTCGCCAGGGCTTGGGGTACAGACTCACGCATTATAAAATCAATTGTTTTGGCCACGCTGATTGCATGAGTTTGATGGATCCCAGGATTGTCATTCAATGGTGCGGAACGCGGGTGGATCCGGTTATAGTGCAGCCAGTCCGCCAATATCAATCTCCAGGAATACACCCTCTCATGAGACGAAGAGGAATGGCACTTCTGCAATGCTACGGTCTCCAATAATCACCACATGTACCCCCTCCCTCGCCTGGACCCCGACCGAGCGAAGAACGTGTCTGCTGGCCAGAGGTGCAAGACAACCGTCGGTTTGCGAGTCCGCAACCCCAAATCTCTGGCAACATGCCAATTTTCGCTCCTCCAGAAACCTCCTCCAAAAAGGCTCATCCGGACCCGGACCCGAACGTGTTACAATTGTTGCGACCGCTGCTGGCGACTCGCGGTCTGGACTCGGGGCCAAACTACTTCTCGGCTTCCTACTGGCACAGAGGAAGGGAAAGGCGCCGGCCTAGATAAGCGAGGAAGCGCTACACTGCAAAAGTTCACCTCAACCATGTTCCCTCCCACCCACGATCAAAAGGTTGTAAGCAACGTTGTGTCGACGCGAGTGGCTTCCTGCAAACTGAGATAGGCAACCTCGAAGACATGGCACGGAACACGAGATCCTTGAGCATGAGAGGACGTAAGCAAATAAGGTTTCAAACTCCGGTCCCAACCCCCCCGCCAGCCATTGGTCGAAAGGCTGGTGAGGGACGGAGGAAAATGTAAGCTGGGCCTCGGATCGAGCGACCCCGGTTTGCGAACATCAGGCCTGTGGTTTGCTGCTCCCAGAGCGTTCCGTTCAGGTGACCCGCGCCATACAAACATCAGCGTACCAAGCAGGGACCAGGGCAGCTCGGTGGACACATTCGAGGTTATGGTCGAGAGCGTTTCAAATAACCATGCAGCAACGAGCTCGGTGTTTATGTATTGGAGTTGTCTGATTGTGGTGAATGGCGTCAAGCTTGACAAGGAATGGGAACCGAGATGTAAATGACGTCGACGAGAAGTAAAGTAGGCGCGACAATTGAACGAAGTACATTCGAAAAGGCTAGTGAGGGCATTTACTCCCCGCAAGCAGCACCGCCGCAGTCCTCGTTCTCGGGTTTGGCTGCCAAGACGATCATTGAACCGATCGTACGAGCTAGTAGCCGGCGAAAGTTACACACCAGAACCCTGTACGTCCAACTTCCAGATGGCAACGTTATCACGCAACAGTTGCACGATGAGGGGTGAGACCTTGCAGTTCTCCTCCGAGAGGGAGTTAGGCTGAGCAATGGCGTCGTCAAACGCCTGCATAGCAAGATGACAAGCACGCTCAGTAGACTTGAGGATCTCGTAGTGGAAGACGGAGAAGTTGAGGGCAAGACCAAGCCGGATAGGGTGTGCGGGTGGGAGGTTGGCGACTGCAATATTGAAGGCAGCCTCATAAGCGTTGAGTGACTTGTTGGCGAACTCCTTTCGCTCACAGCCGGTAGCAAACTCAGCGAGATAACGGTGGTAGTCACCCTTCATCTTGTGGTAGAAGACCTTGGATTCACCGGTACTTGCAGAGGGGATGAGGTACTTGTCAAGGACTCCGAGCATATCCTTGCAGAGTCTGGTAAGCTCTGACTCAATCTTTTCCCGGTAGGCCTTGATTGCGGTAACTCGGGCATCATTTCCCTTCGACTCCTCCTTCTCCTCGATGGAGGAGATGACCCTCCACGAAGCGCGGCGAGCACCAATTACACTCTTATACGCGATGGAGAGCAAGTTGCGCTCCTCGGCGGTGAGCTCCTGGTTGGAGGAAGCCGCGCGCTTCATGCTCTCGGCCATCTCTGTGGAGTGGTGGTCAGCGTCAATGGGTGCGACAGGTGAGCAGAGCTAACCTTCATATTGCTCAGCCTGGTTGGCAAGCTTGGCGAGGTAGATAGAATCTTCCCGGGTTTGGTACATGAGGGCAACTGGGGAGTTACGAAACTGACGCGCTGGCGGCGCGCCCACGCGGCCAGTCCGGTAGCGGCAAATTGTGACAAACGCCGTCAAGCACCCTGTATAGTTACAGCCTAGACTCGTGACCAGTCCACCATGTGCACGGTTCTGCGATTTAGGAATCGGCGCGCAGTGGCGGACTGGTCGATCTCGGGGCTCCCGAAGGGAGAGCCCCGTCAGGTCGAGCTTTCCTTTTCGGGTAACTAGTCTCTACTGTGGTCTCATTAGAACGTGTCGTTGCCCCTTGTGGTCGGTAATAAAACAATTGGATTAGAGGGAACGAACGTGGAAAACCTATCCCGCTCTCTAAATAAGACAGTTCATGCTGTACAACCCCGCAGCCGGAAAAGCGAAGAAAACCCCATCCCGAGGGAACGCAACCGCATCTGACCATCCCGCAAAACGGCCACATATTTTACTTTCCATCCCAGACACCGTGACCGCCCCCAAAACCCACAATCCGAGGTCTCAGAAACCCTGTACGATGCCTCGGCGTCAGAGGTGTGGGATAACAGGAGTAGCAAAGGTGGCACTCCAACCACCCAAGCCCCATTTGGCCAACTGGAAATAGATGGTGTGGGCTACGTCAGGCTCGAGCCACACTCCCCGCGTCACGAGGGATATCCGTGTGAACAAGAAGAGGTGTGATTGTGGATTTGGTACGTTGCATTGAGATGGATTTGAACAGTGGCTCGTAGGGCTGGGAAGACGGAGGTACGGTGAAGAGGGTACTCATTGGAAGGAAAGAGAAGGCGGACTTTGGCCTTCCGGTGGGAGACGTGTTTGGAGGGATGGATGGGGGATGTTGAGGTTTCAAGTAGAGGGCTATGGACACTGGGGGCAAGGGCACCTGGAAATGGGTCAGAACATCTCAGGAACATTGAAGGGAGAGGCACAATTTACCTGGCACATTTCTGTCAGGCACATTTCATGCCCATTCTAAATGTAACTCAACCATGCACCCAACATT
>Ga0307511_10002593_pt1 | contig 18866 bp, 19 predicted proteins | sample 13_EM_MG_FD_200266 | JGI IMG/M metagenome (GOLD analysis project Ga0307511, IMG submission 200266) | Populus trichocarpa ectomycorrhiza microbial communities from riparian zone in the Pacific Northwest, United States - 13_EM | ecosystem: Host-associated > Plants > Roots > Unclassified | place... | reverse complement strand
ATGCCGCGAAGCCGGGCTGCCGGACTCCAATACGATCAAAGAGTAAACAACAAATTGGGCCTATTCTGTGGAAAGCGGTCTATCGAAATTACAACGGCTGTCTCATCTCATGCACACGACTCCAGATGATGGCCACGCACGTCCCTCGGGAAAAGTTAGCGAAGCCACCATGGATATCTGCATCATCGGCGGAGGTGCTGCAGGATTATCAGCCCTCCAGGTAATCATGGGAACTCCTCAGTACAAGTCTGGTCACTGGAAACCAATCTTATTTGAGGCTAGACATAAAGCTGGTGGAATTTGGTATGTCCACCATCTTTCATACGTTGCTCCAATGGTGGGATGTGACCAATAGACGATTGCAGGGTCCCATCCCCTCCGGATGCAGCGGATCCGCCGCTCACACCGCTTTACGATTCGTTGACGACGAATATACCGCACCCCGTAATGTCCTTTGCGATGTTGCCGTTTCCTCCCTCGACTGCGGTTTACCCGAGGGCAAAGGTTGTCGAAGATTACCTCGACTCGTTCATCACTCATTTTGATCTGTCGTCAAACATCCGGCTAAACACGATGGTTGAGAGTTTGGAACGGGACGAGACCAACGCCTTCTGGAGGGTCAGAATATCTGGCCCCGGGAACGAGTGGTTGAGGTTTGATAAGGTGGTTGTTGCGAACGGCCATTATCGGTCCCCTCGGTTCCCCAATGTCCCCGGACTGGACGAGTGGTTAGCCGCAGGGAAAGCTATCCATTCCGCCAGATACAGACGACCAGTGCATTCCGGAAGCACTCCCCTCGTCATTGGCGGAGGCCCAAGTGGACGTGATATCGCTACTGAGATTGCCGACCTGCCCTCCACCTCAACCGTCTACTTCTCCGTTACGAATCCCCCACTCGACCAGCCCCCCAACAGCAAGCTTCAGTACCGAGCCAGAGTCGCAGAGTTTCTCCCTCTCGATGGGAAAGACAAAGGAAAAGTACGATACGAAGATGGGAACGAGGATGAGGTGGATTCGTGCATACTTGCCACAGGTTACAACATGGCCTTCCCCTTCCTTTCCGACTCCCTCATTCAAACGTCCCTACCTCCGACCCCGATACCGCCGATACCGAGGGACAAGTTATACAACTCCACATACCACGTCTTCCCTCTCATCAGACACCTCTTTCCGGTCACCGACAAGTACCCACCTACCTCGGTGGCCTTCCCAGGGCTGCTCATCCGGGTCGTGCCCTTCCCATTAGTCGAGGCCCAATCGCATGTGATGGTAAAACTTTGGACTACACCCGAGCTGCTCGATGTGGATGCAGAAGTCGACGCCATCATCTCCCGGTACGAGAGGCTGAAGGACAAGTTTGAGGGAGACGAATTTCGAGTTGCCAAACAATACTTCAGGTTTGATCCCCACGAACAGTTTCGCTACAGGGACGAATTGTATACCTTCGCGTATGGGGAGGACGAGGAAACGTTGAAGAAGTATCTTACGCCTGCTTGGCACGAGGAAATTTATTCGCATAAGAACATACTAGGAGCCGAATGGGAAAGGATGGAACGGACAGGCGAAGCTGAGGAATTTGTCAAGGGGGTGGGAGAAGCAAGTTGCAACGAATGGAAGAAGTTGATGTACAAGCTGCTGGAGAGGGTGTTAGGGAAGGGAGAGGTATCAGAAACCGACGAGAAGGAATAGGAGAGCCGGTGTTGTATTCCTAATAAAGATGTGGATTTCGCAAAGAAAACTACAGGATAGAACAGGCGTGTAGGGTCGGACTAGATCTATGACATCTGGCTCGCGGGGCCTAATATGTATCTTGAGTGGAACTCGCCTTGTGGCCATTGGCGGATGTGTATAACCTCCGATGGTTGTGGAGGGGCAGTAGTAGGAGGTGGGGTATTCCGGAGAACCCGCAGCCGTGGCAATGCTGGTAGGCTCACCACATGAGTCCACGAAATACTATGTCCTTCCGAGAGTGGGCCCAGGCAGGATACCACAGCGAGGTTCTCATTCACTCAGGAAACGCACCCACATCGCATCGGTGATACCGAGAATTCGCGTGAATGATTGAGGTGGGCCAAATTGGGGCGTACAATGGGGGACGGGGGAAAGCGGGTCACCCAGACGGAGTGCACGCTCAAAAGGTCCCAAGGATGGGTGGGCCACTCGGTGTGACAATGTCAATCGCAAGCGCCCCAAGAGGTCCATGTAGTCTGGAAGGACACCACGCAGGATCGTAGCAGAGTCCTCGAGGGTGTTGGGAAACCTGGTATTAAACCGAGCACACTGTGGCCCAGGCAATCGACGGAGGAAAAATGGACTGTATCCCAGCTGTAGATAGAACGGTCCGTCAGGGGTGAAGAAGAGTAAGAGGTAGCTTGATGTCTCTAAGACTGATACCCGTACAGCTGTTCTCTAGAGAAGAGCCATGTGTTTGGACCAGATCTTCAGAGCCCGGATCACGTTGCTGATGTGAACCTTCGGCAGGGCATTCCGTGATCGCTGGAGGGCGATTTCGACCATGGAAAGGTGACAAACAGAAGGGAGAGGGAAACCTTCCAAGGCGCGGACGTGACGCCGTCGCGCATGAAAAAATACCATGAGTGCTGCTGATAGGAGTCGACTCACGGGATTACCGCAACCTCGAATTAATGCAAGCTGCAAGCGTGCCGAGAAGTTCGTCCAGCTGTAGACAGAATCACGGATACCTGTACGCGGAGATAGGGTGGAACACCTACACCTCTTCAAATGATGTTCATGAGCCTACGATGAAATTATCTGACTGAGCCGATAGGAGTACAGCTCAGTTCCTCTGGTCATCTGCCGTAATGCGTAGAGGCAGACAAATTTGGATCCATGTATTCCTGGTGAGCTGGGGCGAGCACGTCACGATGGCGGATGCGTCCGCGGGTGGCTCGAACATTGGAAGGAAAATAAGGCGTGGCGGCTGGGCAGTGGTGTCACCGAAGTGAGCAGTAAGCATAACGATCAGCCACATCTCGGCCACCTTCAAATCTCGTTGGACGACAACACTGATTCTCCCCGTCCTTTCATTCTAATACGGGCACCTCTTCCATCGCCCTTTGGTCGGGCCCACCCGAGCCCACACTGATTGCATCAAGCTGATAAAATTGGCGTTTGCATCCCTATTGGGACGCGTGGCTGGTTATTTCCTGCGACCTCCAGTGTCGTCAACGAACATTCTTGGTCGACCTCCTCATGCACACGGCTCCAGATAATGGCACACCAAGGGGAGGCACCATGGATATCTGCATCATCGGCGGAGGTGCCGCAGGATTATCAGCCCTCCAAGTAATCATGGAAACTCCTCAGTACAAGTCCGGTCACTGGAAACCAATCTTGTTTGAGTCCAGAGATAAAGCTGGTGGAATTTGGTATGTCCACCATCTTTCATACGTTGCTCCATCGGTGGGAAGTGATCAATAGACGATTGCAGGGTCCCATCCCCTCCGGATGCGGCGGATCCGCCGCTCACACCGCTTTACGATTCGTTGACGACGAATTTGCCGCACCCTATAATGTGCTTTGCGGTGTTACCGTTTCCTCCCTCGACTGCGGTTTACCCACCGGCAAAGGTGGTCGAAGATTACCTCGACTCATTTATCGCTCATTTTGATCTATCGTCGAATATCCGACTCAACACGACGGTCGAGCGTTTGGAGCGAGACGATACCAATACTTCCTGGAGGGTCAGGTTATCTGGACCTGGACGCGGGAACGAGTGGTTGAGGTTCGATAAGGTGGTCGTTGCGAACGGTCGCAATCGATTCCCTCGGTTCCCCAACATCACTGGACTGGATAAATGGTTGACCGCAGGAAAGGTTACCCACTCCGCTTGGTACAGGCGACCAGTAGATTCCGGCAGCACCCCTCTCGTCGTTGGTGGAGGCCCCAGTGGACACGATATCGCTACTGAGATTGCCGGTCTCCCCTCCACCTCCGTTGTCTACTTCTCCGTTATGGAACCCCCACGCAACCAGCCCCATAACAGTAAGATTCAGAGTAAGATTCAGTACCGAACCCGAGTCGCAGAGTTTCTCCCCCTCGATGACAAGAGCAAAGGAAAGGTACGATACGAAGATGGGAGCATGGACGAGGTGGATTCGTGCATACTTGCCACTGGTTACAAGATGGTCTACCCCTTCCTCTCCGACTCCCTTATCCAAACGTCCTTACCCCCGACTCCAATACCGCCGATACCGAGAGACAAGTTGTACAACTCCACATACCACGTCTTCCCTCTCATCAAACACCTTTTCCCGATTACCGACAAGTGCCCACCGACCTCGTGGGCCTTCCCAGGTCTGCTCACCCATGTCGCACCCTTCCCCGTGGTCGAGGCTCAATCGCACGCAATGGTGAAACTTTGGACTTCACCCGAGCTGCTCGATGTGGATGCAGAAGTCGACGTCATCGTCTGTCGGTACAAGAGGCTAAGGGACAAGTTTGGGGGAGACGAAATTCAAGTCGCCAAGCGCTACTTCATCTTTGGCATCCCCCAACAGATTCAATACAGGGATGAATTGTATACCCTCGCGTATAGAGAGGACGAGGAGACGTTGAAGAAGTATCTCACACCCGCCTGGCATGAGGACATGTTTTTGTATACCTCCCTGTTGAGAGCAGAATGGGAAAGGATGGAAGAGACAGGCGAAGCTGAAGGTTTTGTCAAGGGGGTGGGAGAGGGGAGCCGCGACGAATGGGAGAAATTGATGCACAAGCTGCTGGAGCGGGTGTTGGGGAAGGGAGGGGTATTAGAAACCAATGAGGGAGAGCAGGAGAGTCCGGTGTTGTATTTCTAATGAGAATATGGATCATGCAAAGACGGTTACATTGTAGGCGGTGTGTGTTAATGAATGGCCGGGGGAACGAGTAGGCGGGCCGTGAACAAAACTCTAGCACCGGTTATAGAGACAAGGATCATACCAGTATCATAGCAAGCAGCGAAGCCAGAAGGACAGCGATGAGGTCGGCGATACACCAGTCATATTTCACCTCCTCGGTATCGCGTACGCTTCATGAGGCTTCATGGCATCGTCTAACCTGTCACCTGGGCGCAAGCGATCGACACCTTGCTACCACCGATGTCTGTCGGCAAGGTGTGGCCGCGGAAGCTACATAAGTTCATCCCCCGAGAGTAAAACGTCCACATGACGGATATCAGAGATTTCCCCAAGCTCTTTCCTCGCCAGCACCAAATTTCCGGGAGGGAGCCTTTGTACATTGGTGGAGACGTGAATGCTATCCAACGGTGGTAATCGGGAATTCCAGCGATTCGTGCGTCCCGCCCGATGGAACGTACGGCGGGGGTAAGGAAATGCAACCTCGGACAGCGAGCACAAATGGCTCCAGGAACAGCGAACTGATATTGTAGTGGACGGGTGGTCCATTGGAAGCGGGATAATATCGATCGGAAGCACCCTAACAGGTGCCAGGAGCTCCAGAAGGGCGTCGTACGGAAAGCCCTCGAGACACGTAGTTGGACCAGACCTGCAGAACCTGGGTTCGCACCGTTCGATACGAACCCTTCGCGAGACATTTCGCGACCACTGGAGGGCGGCTTCAATCACATGGAAGGGTGACAACGGGGGGGGGGAGGAGAGAGGTTCCAAAGGAGAGATCGGATAGTGTAGCTCACCTCCAGCACCTGTACACGGCACTGAATGTGGTCCAAGGGGGGTTGCATGGGAACCTTCCAAAGCGGGGACGCGAACCGTAGCGCTCGCGGGAGAGAATACGCACCGAACTTCTGATCAGCAAACGCGAGCGGCGAACGTTCTCAGAAGTATGTCAGGCTGTGTGCAAAAATTGTACACTCTACTCGTGGGGAATCCATTTAGCGATTTTAACAAGCGGGCAACTTTTCCTCCGATCTTCTGCCGTGACGCGTGGAAAAGTTCCTGAGCGGGCGATTCGGAATTTGGCTTGGTGGGCTGAAGAGCATGCATCACGTCGGCGGAGGTGCCTTCAAGAATCAGGCGGTCGCAGTGTCGAGTCGAGGTGAAGCCTAGGTGCAGCCAATCGTGTCGTCGGAATGAACGGTAAGTTTAATGATCAGCCGCCTCTTGGGCACCATCGAAACTCATTGAGCGGCAACTGCCCGGCCTTTTCATTCACAAGCATTTTTCCTGCTCGGGTCCACCATGATTCCATCAAAATTGGTAAAATTGACGTTCGCATCCGTGTCGGGATGCGCAGATGGTCGCCCGTCATCAGCCTACCAACTTCCAGCTTTCGATCGACTTGACTGAGCTCTCCCGGTCATGCACGCGGCTATAGATAATGGCCGCACAGACTCCCCCGATTGGGGCGCGGCTAGCGGGGACGCCATGGATATCTGCATCATCGGTGGAGGTGCCGCAGGATTGTCAGCCCTCCAAGTAATCATGGAAACTCCTCAGTACAAGTCCGGTCACTGGAAACCGATCTTGTTTGAGTCTAGAGACAAAGCTGGTGGAATTTGGTATGTCTACCCTCTTTCATCCGTTACTCCATCGATGGGAAGTGATCAATAGACGACTGCAGGGTCCCATCCCCTCCGGATGCAGCGGATCCGCCGCTCACACCGCTTTACGATTCGTTGACGACGAATTTGCCGCACCCTATAATGTGCTTTGCGGTGCTACCGTTTCCTCCCTCGACTGCGGTTTACCCGAGGGCAAAGGCTGTCGAAGATTACCTCGACTCGTTCATCACTCACTTCCACCTATCGCCAAATATCCAGCTCAACACGACGGTTGAACGTTTGGAGCGAGATGATACCAATACTTCCTGGAAGGTCAGGTTATCCAGTCCTAGACGCGGGAACGAGTGGTTGAGGTTTGATAAGGTAGTTGTTGCGAACGGTCACAATCGATTCCCTCGGCTCCCCAACGTCCCCGGGCTGGATAAATGGTTGGCCGCAGGAAAGGCTGCCCACTCCGCTTGGTACAGGCGACCAGTAGATTCCGGAAGCACCCCCCTCGTCGTTGGTGGAGGTTTTAGTGGACGTGACATCGCTACTGAGATTGCCGGCCTGCCTTCCACATCCACTGTCTACTTCTCTGTCCCGGAACCCCCATTCGACCCACCCCGCAACAGCAAGGTTCAATACCGAGCCCGAGTCGCAGAATTTCTTCCCCTCGATGGGAAGGGTAAAGGAAAGGTACGATACGAGGACGGGAACGAGGACGAGGTGGATTCGTGCATACTCGCTACAGGTTACAAGGCGGTCTACCCCTTCCTCTCCGACTCCCTTATCCAAGCATCCCTACCCCCAACCCCGATACCGCCGATACCGAGAGACGAGTTATATAACTCCACATACCACGTATTTCCTCTCATCAGACACCTGTTCCCAGTCACCAATAAGTACCCGCCAACCTCATTAGCCTTCCTAGATCTGCTCAACCGCGTCATACCCTTCCCGTTAGTCGAGGCCCAATCGCACGTGATGGTGAAACTTTGGACTTCACCCGAGCTGCTCGAGGTAGAAGCAGAAGTCGAGGCTATCATCTCCCGGTACGAGAGGCTGAAGGACAAGTTCGAGGGGAACGAATTTCAAGTTGCCAAGCGTTACTTCATATTCGACATCCCCGAACAGTTTCGCTACAGGGATGAATTGTATACTCTCGCGTACAGGGAGGACGAGGAGACGTTGAAGAAGTACCTTGCGCCTTACTGGCACGAGGAAATGTATCTGTGTACCTCCCTGTTGAGGGCAGAATGGGAAAAGATGGAGGAGACAGGTGAGGCGGAGGATTTTGTCAGGGGGGTCGGGGAGGCGAGCCGCGACGAATGGGAGAAGTTGATGCACAAGCTGCTGGAGAGGGTGTTGGCGAAGAAAGAGATATCAGAAATCGAAGAGGTGAAACAGGAGAGTCCGATGTTGTATTCCTAATAAAAACGTGGATTATGCAAAGACGACTACAAGGGAGACTATAGGTGTATAAATCAAAAGAGTGGGAGGGAAACGAGCGGCCGAAGTGAGAACGAATCTCGCAGCACACGTGGTGGGGACAAAGATCATATCAGTATCACGGCAAGGAGTAAAACCAGAAGGACGATGACGAGGATGATGATACACCAGCCGGATTTCGTCTCCTCGGTATCACGAATAAACTTGCGCATACGCTTCATGGCGTCGTCTAATTTGGCACCCGACCGATCGACACCTTGTTCTATGTCGTCGAGCATCCTGGAAGAATACGTTAGATTAACATTACAGCCATAGACCGCGGGCACGAACTCATTGTGTTCGACGATTTCGCGACCCATTAGGCCAGCCTGTTGGGCCAGTGTACTCAGCGTCCCAGCAATTGAATCAATGGCGCGGTCCTGTTCTCTGATCATCATCTGGGAAACATGGTTAGTGGAGGGTACACGAGGAACGAGAGGGGAGACACACTTGCTGTTCCGCTCTAGCCCACTCTGATTGTACATCCTCATTCACATCTTCTGTTGTATCCGTCGGTGGGTTCTGCTTGGCCGTTTCCTGAGGTGCGATCCAGGATGATGGTCTTGACTTTGGCTGGGAGATCCTCTGAGTCTCACTACAAGCAGGGAAAGAGCGTGGACGCTGACCTTCACAACCCCGGTTTCTAGTTCGGATCGAATGGCCTGTCCTTACGGTAGGTTGTCAGCCTGAAATGCACGAAGAATCCAACAGGGCGAACCTCGATCTCCTGTTTGACATGGTTCACGTATCCTCGCCGTTCCATGACATCAGACCCTTCGAGGCCGAACAAACGGGGGCCGGTCTCCTCGACTATCCTGAGCTGCTTTAGCTCATGTTGGGTTCAAACTGAGAAGATCAGGCTCACTTCACGCTTTCTTCCAGGTCCTCCAAGTCTGCCTCCATGGCGGCAAGAGTCGCCTTGAGCTAGCATAGTAGGCGGTGAATTCCACGCTCTAGAATAGTGGTTTTCGCGTGCACCTCATTCCGTGCCCATACGAGTTCCTCACTTTCATCCCGGGCCGTACTGCGGATTCGAAGATATGAGGCACGTAGCGTGGAGGCCGCCTGTAGTGAAGTCTGTATTTCTCGTTGAACGGCGTGGTATGGGTCTTGAGACATCGTGATGGAGAATGTTCGGAGTGTGTGGTGAATGGAAGGGAGAGCTAAGAGATCGGAGATGCGTTGATGACCAATTTACCTCATCCGCCACCGTCCATCATCGTGCAGCCAGCCACTGGACGTCCCACCAACCCGTACGACGATGTCGGATATAATTCCAGCCATAGAATCCTTCGCTAAAGTGAGCAAGTTACGCTTGGTGACGGCCCGGGTGTCCACGCGTTGAAACCGCTCCGCCTCCTCACAAAAGGGTGCTTTCGCCACTGCTGCTGGCTTGTCGACGATAGGTCTGTTACAAACCCCCTCGGCTCACACCGCCATCGTTTACTCAACCCCGACCCGGAACAGGAGTCGGCTTGCTCTGGTACGGCCAGAATTATCTAATTTACCCCGCATCTTTCCCGGAAGGATCGAGGACAAGTACGTGTGGCCCGACCCCGTTCATTTCGCGCTAGACAGCTGATACACGTACTTAGATGTCCCTGTGCCCACCCAACACGACTTGCCTTACGAGGATCTCACCCTTGTCACCAGAGATAATGTCAAGATCAAATGTTACCTCTTGATGCAGCGACCAGAGCTGAACCTCGCCACTAAGACTACGTTCGAATCACTACAAGAGGCCAAGGATCCTCCCGAGAAAGTGGGCCTTACCTTATTTCCACGTTTTTGACAAGCTCACGATCCCCGAATGTAGTATGCCACCACTCGACCAACGGTTATCATGTTCCATGGGAATGGTGGAAATATGGGGCACCGGATACCGCTCGCAAAGGTCTTCTACGTAAAGATGCGTTGCAATGTAATGATGGTCTCTTATCGCGGGTGAGTTTACATTTGAGCGCGTGACGTCAGTTTCTCAGTGTACCAGATACGGCCTCTCGGAAGGCTCACCTTCGGAAGAAGGTACGCATTTCATCTCTGTGTGGCTGAGATCTCACAACCTCCGCCGCGTTACAGGGTTTCGATTCGATGCTCAAACCGTCTTGGACCATCTCTTGAACCACGAGGTTTACTCCAAGACACAGATCGTGAGAGGCTCCTGGTTCTGTCGCCGTTTGGTCGTTGACAACCCCCACCCCCCTAGATTCTGTACGGACAATCCATCGGCGGCGCCGTATCGATTGACCTCGCCAGCAGGAACCCTGAAGCTGTAGGCTCACCCGTCATCTGAGGTTCCCTTTTTGTTTCTCACTTTATCTCCCATCCAGATCAGGGCCCTCATCCTTGAAAACACGTTCATGACCCTGCCGAGCCTCATTCCCTCAGCGCTACCCTTTTTATCTCCCTTCGCATTTTTGTGCCACCAGAAATGGGAATCTGCGAACAAGCTACCGAAGATACCGGTGACTACCCCTATCCTGATGTTGAGCGGGTTACAAGACGAAGTGGTACCTGCGGAGCATATGAAAGGCCTTTGGGAAATTGCTCAGAAGAGGCGAACCACGAGGTCCAGCGCATTTTTCAAGGTGGGCAGTTTTCTCCTCCTCAGATATCCAGTATCTGAAACTTCACACTCACAGGGGGGAACTGACGGTGGACACGGGGAGGCCATCGATGGGACCGGGAAATCGAAGTTTATCGAATTCCCAGAGGGTCACCACAGTACGTTTATGTGTGAACGCCCTCATCCAATGACTGACCGGCGGCGAACAGACGATACCTTTATCCAGGCTGGCTACTGGTCGGCCGTCGCAGAGTTCGTCGCAAGTCTATGATCCCTAAGGCTGGGCGGTTACCATGGCGCAGTTTGTCATCCCTTGCTTTTGCTACCGGATTCTTTTTACGTCGTTTGTAACGTAGTAGCATCTTCTTCGCACCGCCGGAAGGTTTCTACATAGCGTGGTGCAAACCGATAGAACCGCTTCTTGGAATATCAGGACGGTTTTTTTTATTTGCGCTGTGACATTCAAACGGGGTTTGCACCAGTTGTCGGAGGCGATGCGTGCCCGGACGCCGGAGTTAGAGCTGGACGCCGTGCTGGCTCATCAGACGGGGTGTCGCCTGTAGACGAGGACATGGGAAACATTGGGATTGCTGGTAGCGAGCAACGCTGATCAAGTCGATCTCCGTTCCAGTTCTGCACCCGAAATGTTCTGTCTGCGTGCCACGGCGTAACCAAATAAATCCTAAGCTCATGTTCAAAAAGCGGTCTACTGCCCCGCAACGCGCTTTCGCTGCTGATGGTAGTCTCAGCAGACCCACGGTCGGACGCATTGTCGCCCATAAACGAAGTCGATCGCAATGAAACCAGGTATAGCTCCATCCGCAATAGAAGTCTGCCAGCGGGCGAAATTTGCGCTGTCAAAGACCCGACGGAGTGGTTCGGATCTCTACACCTTCTTTCCGACTCCCCGCATGTTCGCTTATGTGCACTCAGCTTACGTACACTCCCTCTCACGGCCAACACAAAAAAGCTTTCCGTCAATTGCTTGCGGGGGTTTCTGTGTTGATCCCCCTTCTTGGCCGGGAAGACCAAGCTGGATCCAGGCTCGAACCTCATCCGCGCCTGATATGTAACTTCCATACACGGTGGGTCGTGTGGCTGACTGGCTCAGAATGCCGCCAAAACTCCGTGGGAGTTCAAACGGTCAACTTCCGTTGCGGTTCCCCAAGGTGACGCGGGCAAGCCTTATTTTTGTTGCGGACGCTTACACGTCAGCATGCCGCAATCGCCACCCTCCGGAGAGTCACCATTCTAGCACAAGGAACGTCGATCAAACGACTAGAAGTCGAAGACCTGATCTCCGTTACTGGGCTAATCTCTCAGAGAGAGCGGATCAAGAACGGCACCACCCTCTCGCCGCTCTCCGTCTCGCTGAACCTCTGGAGGCGCAGGCGAGTTGGTGGTATGAACCCCTCCGACCTTGGGAGTGCTTGGGACAGCATGGTCTCTCACGGAGAAATCTGGTGGCTTCTCTGGCGGCCGCTCGGTGGTTGTGTGCACCAGCTGCGGCTTGGCGCTCGGGAACCCTCAGCGCTTCTCGTGTTTCACTCCTATGTTTCCAGCGGCGTGTGCCCGCCTGTTCCAGACACCTCGTGTCGCGTCACGTCTCCGCGTCGGCCTGGCCGCCTAGATGCACTTTGGGCGGCGACTCTCTGGTATTTATACCAGTCCACACAAGCTGTGGAATTCCCCATTCGCCTCTGGTGATTTTCTCTCTTTCTCTCTCTTTCATCTACGCAACTACCCCCACACTCTCTTTACCACCCCACCCCACACTCATTAACAATGCGTTTCTTCGGTCTTTCTGCCCTCGCCACCTTGGCCTTCGCCATCTTCTCCTCTGCGGCCCCCACTCCCGCTGGTGTGCCCGTCAATGCGATCGCCGCTCGTCACGAAGGTGGACACACCAAGGAAAACTCCCTTGAGGTTGTCCTCGTCGCCGCCGTTGATTTGATCATCCCAATCACCACTGAGCTCGGTAAGCGATAACGCGTGTGACTGCCTCTAGCTGTGGCTAACTGTTGGTTAGGTTGCCTCAAGCCCCACAATGCCACCCTCGAGGTGATTGCCCCACTTGTCGTGGACCTTAAGGCTGCCATCGGGACCATCATCGTTGAGGTCGAGGCCCTCGCTTCCCTTCCATTGGACAGGATCCTCTGCACTGTCGTCGAAGGTGTTCTCAGCGCCCTTGACATCGCCAAGCTCCTGGCCTGCCTGTTCAACGTAAGTCCGCTCGCTCTGCTTCTACGATAACTCTCGCTGACTTCCTTACAGCTCATCTTTGGTGCCTGCGCATATGTCTTGCTTGTCGTCAACATCACCATCAGAGTCCAGATCTGTGCTCTCCTCGCTGAAGTTGGCTGCCTCGTTGGCTCCCTTCTCTGCGCTGTTCTCGCCCTCGTCACCGACCTCGTCGCCGAGATCATCGTTTGCCTCCTTCCCCAGATCGCTGGGTGCATCAACATCATCTTGACCTTGAAGATCGATGTTCTCATCAAGGTTCTCCACCTCGGGCTCTAAAGGTGAGGCATATCGCGTATTCTTGACTATGATTTGTACTTACCAGGAGTTTCAGCGGGATGTTCCTCGATATTTTAATTCTCACCGGGTTTCCAGCGTAGTTCTCATCTTTACCGTTAATGGACAATAAACTATTTTCGTCTAAGCTTGCGTGATCACAGCACCCCCCAATTCGAGACCTAAGTGAGTGCGGTAGGAGTGAGGTAGATCCGAGTGCTTGCACCATCTTCCAAATCAAAGTTTAGCGCTCCTGCCTAAATACTCGTAAACAATGAATGGGTCCCAACGTCACCGATCGTCGAACGCTATCTGTTTCGTAACGGTGCCACCGACTCTTTGATCTTTACCTTCATGGCTAAAGGTACAAGGAAACAGCGAAAGGGCGTGGCCAGCCACGTAGCGGTCGATGGAGAGGAAACTATCGTATCCCTTATTACGCGCCTGCCATTCGAACTCATTGCGGAGATCCTGCTATACTCGACGACTCCCGCCGACGTTCTTTCCCTTTCGCGGACTTGCAAGCATTTCTGTGCGACACTAGTGGAGAACCCCGCTGCCACGTTTATTTGGAAACACGTTAGGGCTCAAACGAAACCCCCGGTCCCCGATCCAACAAAACTCGGCTTCTCCGAGCCACAGCTGGCTAATTTCATCTATGGCGGAGGAAACTGCGTGGTGCGTGATGGTGCCACCTCCCTACTCTTATCGTACTCAACCCTTGTGTTCTAGGTGTGCGGAAAAAGGACGAACAACATGTATACGTCGTTTTCCGCGAGGGTACGCCTCTGTGGAGATCCTGTGTGTCGTGAGAATCATCTGTCAGTTCCCGAGATCCATTCCTTGGCTACTAAACTTACAAAGTCCGACAGGGGGCAACGCACAGTTTTTTACGGCGTTCCTCCTCCGTACGCGCTCTGGTTACCTTGGATCGAATGGGCGTACACCGAACAACGTAGGAAGCCTTCACTCATTTAGGGGCATTACTGACTCGAGGCAGCACTGCTTGAGGTACCCTTCGTCATCTCTAATGGCCGGGTAACGATAGCCGGGGTGGGGGCCAGCCTCCACTACGACCGCGATCGCTTACTAGAGGCCAGGAATGAGTATAATAAAGCCGCACTTGCCACAGTGACCCTTAACGAGTTCAAACAGGTAACCTGCCTCGTTTTTCTGTCGAAACCCGCTGAACGTCCTTCCAGAGAAAGCAGAAATACGTGGACGGACTTGGGGGCTATATGAACGTGAGTTTGTCACCTGCAAAGAGGGTTGATCTGATCCCGTTCTCCAGGGATGCCTAGAATTATGCAAGTGGAAGTGGAGCCTTACGGGGTTGCAGGGGACTACCGCCACATATAACCGCATGCAGTAAGCCGCCTCCCCAATCGCTTCCGCAACGTCGTCTCAAATTTGCCGGAAGACTTGAGGAATTCGCAATCATCAAGAGACAGCGCAAGAGCGACATTCAAGATACACCAACGGTCGTACAGCTTCTCCGGGAGAAGCTTCTCGATTTGGGAAAGATAACTGCCGATGGTGAGCGAAATATGGTTCCCAGAAGTGGCGATGTTGAGCCATACTCGTAGACCTCGAGCTCCTTTGGCCCATGATAGAAGCAGATCTCTCTCGGATCGAAAGCCATCGTAAAATCGTGGAAATCGAGCACTCCCGCACACGACGCTATCACGAGGTCGAGCGGCTGTACAGAGAACTCGATCACACCAAGTTTAATTGCTTTCCATCCCTCCCTCAATTCCGGAAGCTCCCAACGTTGCGGGCGTTCCAGGAGAGCACTTTGGATGTCAAAAGTACGGAGTGGAGAAACGAGTTCGTTGAGACCCTTATTAAAAATGACGTCCGGGAATGGGCGACGAAAACAGTTCAAGCGTTTTCGGAGCTCCTCGGACACCTGGAATGGCCATCAACGAAGGACCTCGTCCACCCCGTCCATCGATTCTCGTCCCTGTTTATATGTACTCGATGCTCGAAGTCCGGACCAAAGGTAGCGAGAAACAAGAGCCTCTCCTTCCGCGATGCAGCCCACCACATCTGCTTGATCCCCGAAGAGGGGAATAAGGATCGATGGTCGCCAAAAAACTTTATCGTGGACACCAAGGTGTGTCTGCTCGTTCACGTCCTGACCTGATGGAGCCGTATTGAACAAGCGGAAAGGCTACTGCCCTCGTTACCCGATTTGCAACTGCCGTTGGCGTGGACGCGGAGGAGAAAACAGCAGCAGATTTGTTAGCCGTTTCACGAGACATCATGTGTCTCTCGTGTTCAGCTCCAATCGTGATGGGCTTCGACGCCATGGTGGGTCTGGTGATCATACCCAAGGAAGTCCGCCTGTATTCACGCCGTGTGGACGCCACAGATACAGCATTCGCATAGGCATGACGATATGCAATTCATGATACTCGCAGATGAGGAACTAGTCAAGTTCTCGGATTATCCGGTCCTTCCTGGCGTCACTGCAAAACTAGTGCGGACAAACGACAAAGCAAAGGAGCAGAGAAGGAAAGTACGCATTGGATGCAAGCACTGTATTTCGAATCCGCGTAAGTCCTCAGCCGCGTGGTAGGAAGCGTTGTCTCTTACTTGGTTTGCCCTTAGTCGCCGCCGGAGAGACAAAAGTTGGCTCTGACGGAGAAGTCTCGAAGTCCAGCAAGAAACCAAAGAGGTTCATGTTTGATGGCTTACGTTCCCACTTGAAGGAGAAGTAGGTGCCGCATGGTTTCTTATCAGACCTTTTTGTTTACTAGTCTCTACAGGCACAAGGTGGTGGAGATCGCGGACGAGGACTTGTTTGTATTCGGCGAGCATCTTGAGGAATTGGGGTATAACACTTGACCGACACCTGTACCTTCCCTGCAAACTTGAACACCATCAGATGATGTCAACCGATGTCAGCCATTTTGAAGCCGTTCTTGCGCCAGCCCGATCACGTTTGGAGTCGACTTCTCGTCCTTCGAGTGTCATCCGAACTGGAATAAAGGTCGCGTTGGCTGAGTATAAAATGGCGACGTGTCGCCGAACGGGCTCATTCCCCCCCCTCCCACAACCACACACTCGTTCAATATGGTGTTCATCACACCTCTCGCCACGCTCATTTCACTGTCTACTCTCTCTACTATGGCATCTGCGGTTACTGTTCAGAAACCTTTCCTAATGATGTCAAAGGATGCGGATGAGAATCGTCTGGCCGTCAAGGATATGTTCCTAGACTCGTACAACACATACCTGTTTGTCCTCCCTTGTGGCGCGGCGGTAGCAAAAATCCTGACGGTCATCACAGGGAGCACGCGCGGAATCACGATGATGTGACTCCGGTCAGCCAAGGTTTTTCTGACGACCGCAACGGATGGGGTGCAAGCGTCATTGATTCTCTATCCACAATGGTAAGCGAATTTCTCCCACTTCTCCTGGTGTGACGGCCGTTGACTACCGCGTTCCATAGCATATCATGGGGCTCGATGTTTGTGGCGGAATTTATGCGTGTCATACGACAGTCTAAATCAATTCCTCATCACAGGACCTCTTCAAAAAGGGCGTCGATTTCGCGAGTACGGTCGACTTCACCAGATCGCGTACGAATGATCGCGATACTACAGTCAGGTTCGAACCGCTCCGGTCACGATATAATTCGCGAAGGCTGAGTGATCTCCCCTGCCATTTAGCGTATTCGAGACCACCATTCGTTACCTCGGTGGTCTGCTCAGTGCTTACGAATTGTGCGACTACAAATACCCTGCCTTGCTCACAAAGGCGGAGGAAGTTGCTAAAACCATGACGTTAGCATGGGTTGATGTAGGTCCGGTCGCAGTGTGCACCAAACTCTGGACTGATGGGAGGGAACTACAGGGACACGCGATACCATACGGACATATGACCCCGGATAATACCCCCATAGTCGATGTGGTACGTCTGACGACTTATGGGCGTGCGCTGTATTAGCTTATAACCTACCTGGGACAGTCGAATATCGCGGAAGCTGGAACTGTGAGTCCGCCGGTCGCACGAGTGTTGATGTGGTTTACTGAGCAACGTGGCGCAGCTCTCGTTGGAGTGGTACACATTAAGGTCGGATTTTGAACGCCTCCGCTTGAGCGACACATTTTCAATTTCGTCCACAGCAAGTACACACGCAACCAAACGTACGCCAACCTCGGCGTGGGTGCAGCGAGACAGGTCGCGACTCAACCCCACCCTTTACCAGGTGCGGACTCTTGGAATCAAGTCGCTCCCACGGAACTGATCATCGACGTGTGTAGGACTTGCTGCCCAGGGGATCAACCCAACAACCGGCGAACCTGTTGGTGACTACGTGGTATGTCGAACGCTCACCGGTGCTCTTTCCAAATTCTCAAACCACGGAAACGCAGACCTGGGGAGGTGGATCGGACAGCTACTTCGAGTACCTCATCAAGTACGCACGCCTGACCAACACGGACGATCCCCTCTGGACACAGCAATGGGCCACTGCGGTCGACAGTTCGATCAAGGAACTTGCCTCTGTAAGTTCTGTTTGTGCCGGCTTTGTTACCGGGTATTCATGGTCTGCAGAGGTCTGGAGTCGGTAACTGGCTATTCCTGGCCGATTGGCATGGGGGAGGAACCAAACGACTCATCGGCTCGCACTTGGCATGCTTCCACGCCGGGAACTTCATCTATGTAAGAACTCCGAGCCCCTTTCGTCTCCTACGCGAGGCTGACCGTCCACGGATGAAAGGGCGGAAGGTTACTGAACAACCAAACTATCGTCGATTTCGGGTTGGAACTAAACGAGGGATGTTGGAACACTTACGAAGGTTCACCGTGAGTCCCAGGTTCTGTTCGTGTGTGGGAGCTTGCTCAATCGCATTAGGACTGGGATTGGCCCCGAGATATTCGCCTGGAAAACTGCTGATGGAAGCTATTCCGGACCCCCTCTCACCGCAGAACAGGAAGGGTACTATCAGGTGACTTCCAACTTGCGACGCTGTATACTGTGTAAAACGACTGAAACCGCCCTCAGGAACACGGATACTACCCATCCACTGACAACCGATATTACTACCTCAGACCGGAAGTTCTGGAATCAAACTTCATCGCCTGGCGAACGACCGGTGACCAGAAATTTCAGGACCGTGCTGCCAGTGCTGTCAAGAATTTCCAGAAGTACTTGAAGGTCCCCACTGGAGGATACGCTGGAATCTGGGATGTTACCAAACCCGGTACTAGTTCCCGCATCGATATCACCGAGAGCTTCTGGTATGCCGAGGTGCTGAAGTATCTGTGAGTTCACTCTAGGCTACTCAGCGGGCAGGATATAACACCCCGGGTCAGGTACTTGACGTTCGACAACCCAGAAAACATCAGCCTTGATAATTGTGCGTGAAATGTCGATCTGGGTTTCCGAAAAGAACGCTGAACTTTGTATCTACCAGACGTTTTCAACACCGAAGCGCATCCCCTCAGGGCACCACCATCCAAATCCACCTACGGCGACGGAACGCTCGCGCCCACACCAACTGAACCATACCATTCCGACAAGAAAGCTCCCGTCGCACAAATCAGCCCCGGTCCCGTGCTGGGCGACCGCCTCACAAAGGTCGTTACCTCTGTCGTGGGTATTCTCTTCGGAGGGGTGGGTCTGTAGGACTTCTTTCTGTATCGTCCATACACAACGTGTGATTACTCAACGTAATCCTATCCACTCATTTATCGAATCTATTGGCTGAGAAGTATGGAATAATGTAGTGTACATCAATTCGACCTCTTCCTCAGTTTTCCCACTTGGACCAAGGCCGTTTTACCGGTGAGAACCGCGACAACTCCGAGACCGGCGCCGTA
>Ga0307511_10002591_pt1 | contig 18884 bp, 17 predicted proteins | sample 13_EM_MG_FD_200266 | JGI IMG/M metagenome (GOLD analysis project Ga0307511, IMG submission 200266) | Populus trichocarpa ectomycorrhiza microbial communities from riparian zone in the Pacific Northwest, United States - 13_EM | ecosystem: Host-associated > Plants > Roots > Unclassified | place... | reverse complement strand
TGAGCATGGTTAAATAGGACCATATATACCTGCATGTATCTCTTATAAAGGTTGACTTCCTCTAGATGTAGAGTCCTTTGGAAAGTTGTTGCGGAATTGTTTGCCCATAAAACATCCTTCACATAAGTAATTTGGATGTATAATGGATGGTAGACCCTTCAACATCTTCTTTTGTGTAATCATCTCCAAGTTATCAAAGTTTGCATGCCTAAGTCTCATATGTCAAAGTCAAGTCTCATTTTTCACACGTGTCTTTACGCATTTAGGCATATCCATCTCTATGTTTAGCAAAAACTTTTTATTCTTTTTCATGGTTACTTTTGCAACCATAGATTCATGAGTATCAAGTAATATCAAAGTACGATCTTTCATCTTAATCTCATAACCCTTCTCCAATCATTGTCCCAAACTCAATATATCGCTTTTTAGAGTTGTGATATAATAAATATCACCAATAAATTGATGACTACTATTTTTCAATCTAATGAGAATCTTACATTTCTCTTTGATGGAAACCTTTGAATGATCCATGAAGGTGACATTACCTTTAATCAATTCATCAAGCTCCATAAACTTGTCTTATCTCCACACATGTGATTGTTGGCACCATTGTCTAAATATCACATGTGTTTCTTTGGCTTGTATTTGTTCATCATGGACTAATAATAGGTTGGTTTCTTTCTCCTCTTTTACAATAAAATTGACATTCTCTTCAACCTTTCTGGTTAAATTCTAGCAATCCCTGGTATAATGACCCATCTTTTCATAATTGTAACATTTAACTTTTGTTTTGTCAACCTTGGGTCTCGGATTGCCGTTGTCAGTTAAATTGGTTGATCAGTTTGCTTCATTTAGTTGACTAGTTGACTTGTTGAGACTGCCCCAACCTCCTCTTCCAAATATGTCTATTCCACCTTTTCATCTGCCTTGTTTATGTCTTTTATCCCCTTGAGTATATCCAAAACCATCTTGCTTCTCTTTTGGATAGTTTTTTTTTTTTAAGTATTTGTGCACCTATGTCTTATTGAATGTCATTGACTCTTTCTTAATGGGCTTATAGTTTTTCCATGAGTCCTTGAATTGTCAAAAAGTCCATATTTTAGGGTTCTTTTATCGCAACTGCCATTTAATAGAACTTCTTTTGCAACAAGCATATAATCTTTTCTACCACACGTATTTCCTTCATCTTCTCTCAATATCTCTTCGATTGATTGTATATGGCTCATACTTTAGCAAAGTAGTTTGAAATACTCTCTGATTCAAGCAAATGTAGCTTTTTGAAGCCACCTCATAACTTTTGTAGACGTAACTTTCTAACATTGTCAGCTCATTAATTAGATTGTTGCAAAATTTATCATACTTGTTTGGCGGTTGCTACGTTGTCTACTATCTCAAAAGTGGTATCATCCAGATATTGGTGGATGATTGTAAGTGCTTGTTGATTATTCCTTTGTGCCTTTTGCACGACCTCTTTTTGGGCTGAAGTCAACGTTACTCCTTTTATAAGCTTCTCAAAGCTTTTTTTTCCAACTGTTTCTCACACATCTTGGAAACCTAGCCAAGCTTTCACATGGAAACATCTAATTTCATAATTGTTCTTTGTCAAACGAGGACATTGAAGTGAGAAGTTTGTATTGGTCATGTCAAACAATAATAAAAAAAAAAACTATGATAAAACTTGTTGGAAGAAAAATTAGTGTGGTATGAGTTTATCGTTAACAATGCAACAAGCAAAACTAAAGAATAAGAAGAAAATTTGAGAGGAATGAATGTTTCATCAAGTGTTTTCTCTCCTATACACATTTTCTCTCTATTACACTTATACTTATGTTTCTGATTACAGGTCTATTTATAAACCTAAAGTCCTAGACAATTAAGGAATTAAATTAATCAAAGGAAAACATATTCTAAACAAGAAAATTAATTCTGCCAACTTAACCAGTCGATCAATTATTAAATTATCAATTCTTTTAATTTAACTAAGAGACCAATTCCTCTATTTTTTTCATAAATACCAAATTATGTTTACTTTTCAACAAATTAAAATGGACAAAAGTTACTGAAAGCCTAAAACGGCTGCGCCAGTGGTAAAGCATTTTAGGGCCGGTGGCACGAGTCACCAACAAATGGGGGGTTCACTGATGTGCTAGGGAATTAGAATATGTTGTAACATAATGTGCCTCTATAAGATTATAATATTATGATTGTATTTGTTTATTTGGGTATACAAGTATACACAAATTATTCAAGATATATATAAATGGTGTCATTATAATTCTTATAATTTTTTAATACTTACCATTAAATATCATCCCCTCGCCACAAATTGTTTATCCATTTTCCATCAATACTTTTATTTTTGGCTGTCTTGAAATATTTATCTAGTCATATTCATATTATGAAGTATTTAGTTTTCCCATTATATCTCTAACTGAAACAATATTTATGGTATTTCTCTCGTCTTCATAAAAATGTATATAAAAAAAAAATACAACTTCGAATGATGTATCATTTTTGGATATACCTCATGATCATAATATTTATTGTATTTCTTATTATTTATGAAAAATCAAAGAGAACAAACAAATTAGAACAGAGGGAGTTGACAAGTGTTCCTATCCCTCTGTTAAGAAGCCAGAACTAGATAAACCAAAACACAAAATGAGACTGAAAAATATATTAAAATAATAATTTTTTTATTTTAAAAAAATCATTTTTGATGGTATAGAAACATTAAAAACAATAATTTTAAATTAAAAAAAAAAATAAACTTTTTAAGAAACGCCGTTATTACAAACGGCACCAAAGAAGCCGAGGCAGGAAGAACATTTTGGTTATTGGTTGCCATAGTCTCTGAGATGATGCACATTTAGTGACCCGTAAAAGACTCACATTTCAGCGAAGAAACTCATCAACATTTTCAATCTTATGCTCAATGCCTATATATTACAAACCACATGGAACTATATCATATTCTACAAAACTACTTACATAGAATATGTTCCATGACACAAACCGGCTATAACATCACAGTAAAAAAAACGGGATGATGATTGTACAAAAAATTGAACAACGTAAAAGAAGAATTTAAACTCAAATACAAACAGATCAATCACACTTACATGCGGTCACTTGCGCTGCTAGTTCCCTCCTGAGGATGTAGTGCGGAGGTTCTTCGAAGAACATTTCCATTACAACTTTGTTGGTGAAGGACCCGATAATTTTTAAGGCCGGATTTCCTGAGCCAAAATCTCCTCATTTAAACATCAGCCAAATGGTGAAGGAACAGGCCCTGCGAGGGCATCTGATCTCTTAATACTTCCCATTCCACAGATGATGCATCCAGGTGCAGAGAGAGCTGAAAATTTGGCTCCACAGAGATCGCAAACATCATATCCGATTGTTGAAAGACGGCTGAGTGTGGCAGCACAGAAATGGGAAGGATCTTCCAAAGGATCAATAGACTTGTTGGATGAACCCCTCTGAACACACATGTCAATCAGGCTTCTCAACTCATCCTGCTTACTTGATGGAGCTTTGGAAATGAGGAGCTCAAGCATCTGCTTGCCATAAGCAAAGTTCTGCACTTCCATGTTTCGCTTAATGGCAGTTCGGATGCAATTTATTCGGTGCTTTGCCAGAAGAGGCAAAGAACCCAGATGCCGTGACAATCTTGCCATCTCATCTTTTGCACTGAGTGCACTTGGCCCTTGTACTTTCTGCAGCCGTGCTATTTCCTGCCCAGATGATTACTAAAGCATTATTTTTGCTGGCATTAGGAAAGGGACCTTGAATGCGAATACTAATTGATGGAAAATAATTGTATACATGCATTGCTGGAGCATAACTTGACAAAAGGTATCCATGAGAGAAAAAAATAGTGTTAAGTAGAACTGAAGTTCAATTTCTTTTAATCATCATTAATAAATGTACAGCAATCACAGATCTTATTTTAACAGGCTCAAGGGAATGCCATGATTATATTCCTGTTCATTTGTTTCAATTTAAACCCATCTAGCATTACTTAAGCTTGAACTTGTCAGCTGGTTAGGCCAGTCAAGGCCTATAACAATTCATATTTTTTACTAACAAACTTAGTTTTTTGGGTCCAAGATTTAAATGATATCTAAGTACCTTGAGAAGAGTAACTGCTATCTTGTACTGAGCACAGATGGTTGCTTGAGCTTTAATATCAGCACCACGAGAGTTATCCTTAGCTAGTGCCAGGAAAGCTTCATCAAAACATGACAAGGCATCAGGAAGTTGATTCTGTTCAAGGTGTGCAAGTCCAGTCTTGAAACATACTGGTGCAGCTGCTCCTCGGGGAACCTATAATGAGCCAAGCCACAAGGGTAAAGAAAGAGAGCAGGATAAGGCAAGCTAGACTACAAACATGTCAACTGAGCATAGCCAATACACATAGCAGTAAGTTATACAGCATGGGGGAGTACAATCAAATGCCTGCAAATCAATAACCTCTCAAGTGCCACCACTCTCTTATATACCCCACCCATAGTTGGGTGAAATACTTGGTTACTCTAATATTCTATGAGAAGCAATAGCATACCCTGGCAGAAAAAGGAAAAAAAAATCAAATATAGGAAACTAAAGCCATAAAAAGGCAGATTCACCTGTCCAGGTCTCACAGATGATGGCAGAGATGCAGGGGCAGGAGTTTTTCCTGAATCTGTAACTCCAAGAACACTAAGATCAAGAGGTTGTGTGGAAAGGGGAACCTGAGGCGCTTGAACTTGTGGCTGAGGTGGAATACCAGCCTGAATGGAAGCTTGAGGTGGGACACCACCATCAGCAAGTCCAATGGACGCAAGTGGGGCAGCTAGTTGAGTTGCTTGTGGTGGAATACCACCATCAGGAAGACCAATATCACTCACAGAAGCAGCACCTGGGTTGGGAATACCACCTGCATTGTTGCTTCCAACCCCTTGAGAAACTTGATCCAATTTTGCAAGGTAAGTTCCTGGAGGTGGCAGAGATGCTGCAACTTGCAGGGAGGGTATTGTGTTCTGGAAGAAGTCCTCTGGGATGGGTCTAGCTGTAACTCCTCCACCCATAACCATAGGACCTGGTTGTGATACTGGCGCAGGTTGCATTAATGAATCAGTAACAAACATATCAGCAGAGGCAGAAACTGGGGCAGTGGTTGCAGGAGGTTGGGATAAAATTTGACCAAGGTCCTGGGAACCAGTTAATGACTTTGTCCTCATGGGTGGGCCTAAACCATCACCAAGTTTAAACTGTCTTGTGGCTTCTTTGATCTTATTGACATCCACGGTAGTAGATGAAACTGGCTTATCCCGAATTCTAATTTGCAGCTTCTTTGTTTTTGACACTCCTTCCTCGTCACTGCTGCTACCATCATTAGCAGTTCCATACATAGTTTTCTTGAATTCCTCTTCTGCTTTTGCCTGTTCATCAGCAGCAGATGTACCTGCGTTTTGCTTGGTCAGAGTTTCCAGACCCAACAAAGAATCAAGCTTCATGTGACCATCAGGCAGCCCATTTGACTTATTGGATATGGATTTGGCTAAAGCATTTGGAAGCCCATTTGGCTTATTGTCACCAGCAGGGATAAATGCTTTGACCAAACTGTCTTCCCTTACTTCAACAACATTCCCTCTTCCTTTAATTGAACCCAGGTAAACACCAATATGATCTGTAATGATGGCCGGGATGGTACCATCATCAGTCTTCATGTATGGCATCACTTCTCCAGCCAGCTCCCACTGAGGTATACTCTTCAAATTAGTAGGAGTTTTAATTTCCCAGTTCCCACCACCCCATTCAGGACCTTTGGGAACCATGCTCTCAGCAGCAAAGTTGGCAAAAATGCCTTGTGTCCACCCAGTAGAGCGAACTCTTAATATCCTCTCACAGTACCGTCTCAATTGTGAATCCAAACCTTCTTCTTCCAGTTTCTGAGCAAGGCGCCGCATGGCACTGGGGTTAAGGTGGCATATAAACAAATCAAGCATGCCTTCGTAATCTGCAATGACTTCAAAAGTTTCTTTTGCACTATCGAACTGGCCATACCTGCAATTTGATATTTATCAGTAGTTTAAGAAAAAAAAGTGGGCTATTTAACAAGAACTATACAACCACAACAGGTAACCATCATTGCATCTTAAATCACAACAAATCTGCACTTCAAGAAAATGAGAATCTTAGTTGTAAGATGGAACATAAAACCACCTATTTCTAAAAACTAAACTTGTATTCCACAAACAAAGACAAAGCAACAATACTCATAGATCTAATGTTTTAGGTAACCCATATTTCAATCTGCAAAAAGAAAACCATGAAATGTTCAGAAGAGAGAATAATATTGGCTACAGATTTTTTCCAGCAATTTAACTTTATATTCATTCTACATCGCATGCAACACTAATTATTCCAATTCTCTGTTATGCTCATGTGGAGGGGGAAGAAAACAAGAATGAGAGAACAAAAACCAGCTGTTTTATCATGAAAGTTGTGGGGAGATGCAGTGAAAGACTAATACAGTTAGAAAAATGTGAAGGAATCTTTAAAATATTGTTCTTCGCTCAAAAGAATGACCAAGAAATACAATTCCTCACATGAATGTACTTGGTAGATGACTCAAAACTCAAACCTGTCATCAAAGACTATTTTAAGATGAATGGAAAGATTAAAAGCATGCCAGCATCCATGTTTTGTAGGATGGCATATTGGGTGGCTAAAAGTGTTCCATAAAACAGTTTGGAGGAGATCCTTGAAATGTTATATTAAAGTTACAGAAACTAGCATGCAGGCAATATAAAAGTTGCTTAAGTTACCAAGAAGGAAATAATAACCCAGAGAACTGAGATGGATTTACCAAAAAAAGGTTCAAATGATAAAAGAACAAACAAAAAATAAAATATAAGAGTATTGACCTCTATCCAAAAATTGAAAATTAATATATTTCTAAATATCCTCACATGAATGTATTTTCTCTAGATGACCTTAAGACTTGAATTTTGTAAAATTAATTTAGGAAAAAGAGGAGAAAGTAAGGTGAAACCAAAAATCTTGTTGACACATGCAGAGAATGCCAAAAAAGCTATTGGAGTGAGATAGGAAATTGCAGAAAGTTGCAAAAGGGAGAAAGAATGAATGATAAGAATGTTACAGGAGTTTAGAGAAAATCAACAGCAAGAAAGTGTGGTGATTGGCATAATTAGGTCTATAAATGAGCTACAGCCTACAGCCTCTCGTAGGTTGTCCACCGAAACATGACTTGATAAATGACATTACACCTAAACAGTTTCACCTCACAAACATACATAACAATCACACAGTAAGTACCAATCATTGTACGGATAAGAGATAGATGCAAGAGGTGTATAAACACGCACAGGCAAAGATATTTTTCATTTGCTTACTTGATGCAGGCATATCCCAACTGTCGAAATCGGTGGAATAAGTGTGATGTTGGAGGACATTTTGGATAATCTCTAGAACGCAAGAACTCATCCTTCAAAACATCTAAAGCAGTAGAAAAACGGAGAGCTTCGATAGCATAAACACCCCGCAACACCTGTGTTTGCCACCCAACATCTTCAGAAACTATTCAGATGAAAAACAAAAAAGTGGGGAGTACTGCATCAGATTTCACTCACCTGAGTGAACTGTGGACCAGCTTGGGATAATGAAACTGCAAGATCTCCACAAACAGGAGGACCTCTAGCAAGAATATCAAGAGATCTTGGTGTAATACGCAAGCTGTCAAACCTTCACTCAGATAACACATTAGAGAAGTCAGAAGCCTAGCATTCATGTGCAGCAACAAACTGGTATCGCAGAAAAGTGTATGGAAAGTGCAAAAGGTCCTTAATTAATATAGCGTTGGGAACAAGGTTTTGTTTCATAATGCAGTGAAATTCCAGTGGACACAAAAGATAGCTTGTGCAAAAGAGAGGAAGACCTTGATGTTATTTGGTACAGTATTTCTGACAGGTCAAGCTTCTGCTCAAAAGTGTGTTGCATTGTGGCAAATCCGATAAGAAGAGGTTCAAGGAGTCCAACAAGACAGCTCTTAATCTCAACCCCTTTCTTTTGTCTGGGATTAACATCTGTTGGGTTAGCAAGCACCAATCTATCGTTCAGAGCACCAACCAAAACTGCACAGAGAGAGTTAATATCAATCACCAGGAAGATGATAGTGCATGCTAGAGTTGTAATTAATGCCATAAACAACTTCTGAGAACACCAAGCTATGAAGTAAAAAGACTAACCATTCAAAATATAATAAGATATGTACCTGCATAGGGCAAGCTAACAGAAAGAATTGTCCTCACAATTCCATCCCAACCAAGCACACTAATCGCAGTGGCAGTAGAAAAAAGAAGAGCAGGTCCAAGCCACAAAAGGGATCTAAAGTGCAAATAAGTTAAGTGTTCCAAGAAATATGTATAATTCAATAAAATCATTGAAATCATCATTAAAAGGGACAAGTTTCATCCAAGAAATTTTCTGTTAGGATATTGAAGGAAGTCCTTTATCAAATTTTGTGGAACTGCTTGCCAGTATATCAAGATCCGCTGAAACCATAAGCACCCTGTGTGTGGTTAATATCCCTGCAACATAGCCTCGAAGAGTTTCTTGCCAATGCACCTGTAGCAGCAATTGACAGTGCAATGTTTTCAGAAAATAAATTCAAAATTTAAAACATCAAACCAAATAACATATTACATCTCAATGGTCAGTGATTAGAAAATTTAGACTCAGGTTTAATTATACAGTGAGTTAAAAGTCTATTTTCTTGATGCAACTATATATACATATTTATCATATGACAGGCGCAACATATATTAGCAATGAAGGTGATAACACACTACTCTCTTTATTACTTTGGCTTATGCGTGATAGAACTTGAAGGTGGCAGTTTGTTCACAACGATAATGGTATTTTATTCTTGGTTTCCCTTTAATTGATGCTTGTAGAAAAGAGAAAATGCATGAGAGACTACAACAATATTCATTACATTCATTAAATACAACACAAGTTCCAAAAGCATGAGTCGGTATGTAAAATATTGTCTTATATTCCATCAAACTAAGCACTCAATCAAATGCAGTATGCCTGAGCCACTGCAATGACCGAGCATGTATTTAGCCAACCATAGGCAGTAACTAGAATTAAAACTGCATATCCTATTATAAAACCTACTAATAGTTATGGACTGCAACCTGAACAAATCTACTACAGAAACATGTACCAACCATTGGCCCATATGCACACAGTTAAGTCAGGCCACCATGTCAAAATAATGTGTTTTAGGACAATACAATTCTATAGGTTTTTAGCAATGTACACAAAGGATCTTTTAACTGTAAACAGCTACGATCCAGCTTTCACAGAAGCACCGCTACTGTTTGACATTTTGCTTCAGAAAGCACTCCATGTGGGGCACAGTTCAGTAATCACGATAAAAAGGAGTGGTAAAGAGGTTTACTTGTTGGGGTATAGGAACACGAATTGCTTCTCAATTAAGACTCAACTCTATAGCATGGTCCGTTTTTATTCTTTGCCATTTTGTTTTTAAACATCAAATATATGTATTGCTTGGAAAATTAACCTATTTACCTGGAGGACAATCTCATTCACTTTCAACTTGATTGACTTTTTCCCTTCAGTTTTTGTTGATATATAATTACCATCTGAAGTTGAGAGCCGGTATCCTTGCACCATCTTTGCAAAGCCAATATGGCTCCCGGTAGAAGCAAACATCAAAGTTGACTCTGCAACAAAGTGTGATTTCTGTAAATATCATATTCCATTAATGAACATGATATCAAATAAGAATGATCTCATTTCCTCAAACACCTAGTGGCGTGGTAAAGATACGATCAACTTCGCTTTCAAACAGGAACTGCATAGGACCCCGAAGAGAGGCACCATTTGTTTCAGCAAAATGGTTTTCTTCGAGTAATAAGTTTTTTTCACCAGCTTCTTTTGAAGCTCCTCCTGGCAGAATATACAGAGCCACTCCAGTCTTGTCTTCATCAAGAATTGCAAATTGACTTTCACTTGGACCAATAAATGCTGCATCTCGACCTAGAAAAGTCGAAATGCAGTGAAGTTAGTCATTGGCGGATTGTTATACCTTCACGTGCACAAAAACAGTGGGCAATATCAGCCACAAACACATTTGACAGATGCATACCTTTGATTGTGCTTCCTTTGTTGTTGGCTGGCTGAGCATTAGTATTTTCCCAATATAGTACTACTTCATTTGCAGAGCCACTGAATTCATAAACAACAAGAAATAAATGTTGTTTTATACTGTACACCATGTGCTTCGCTTGGTATTCCACGTTTCCAGGAATCTGAAAGAAAAACTTGATTTAGCAGCTCAAATTATGAAATTAGCTTGCAAAAAGGATCTGATAATTGAAATTCAAGTTGCAATACATTGCCTCCCAATATCACTAGCAAAAAATAATAGCACTTAGTTTTAACATTACCGATGTGTAGAGTTTCTTGTATATATTATCCACACCAGAGCAGAAATTATATGCCATGAGGTTTAAGCCATCAAGATAAAACGCCCTGACAGGATAATGAAGTACTCTGTTCTCTTTGTTAAAGAAATTTAGCTCCAAATGAATAGGCTGTCAATGAAGCCAACATAGTCAGATGCAAGATCAGGCAAACGCAAATCAAAATAAATAATTAATTCAGTTACCTGGCAAACAGGAATGTCCCTCAGATGATGTTTGGTATCCAAAATAGTGATGAGAGGCAGCCGAGATATGGGAGCACTTTTGGCATGGCCTTCCATGAAATGCTGTGATTCATGAGTCAGCATTAGAGCAGATTGGAGATACAGTTTATGACCCAAAAAAGGATATTTGTAGAGACATTTCTGGCCTATGCAATAAAGATATGCAGATGGATAGCATAGAATAAAAAAAGTAATATCGAGCATATAAATTCTGATTCACTTGAAGGAAGTGTTATAAACCAATAGGACAATGGTTATGGACTCAAATATGAACTGAAGGAGATCTGACACATAAAAACACAAGTCACAGTCATGCAATTTTAGTTAAAACTTTTAACATCCCATCACAGCTAGGCCCAATGATAATTACATAATGCCTTCTACAAATTATGAATTCAATCATTTACTTAATGATAGTCATAACACAGCAAAGAGGAAGGGAGATAATTAGGTAGAATGTAAGTCATGTAAAGGCCAGGTTCTGGGAGCAGTGACCTTTCTTTTCTAAATGAAGAACTGACGATGGTCCAATTATTCAACATTTATAAAAGAAGGGAAAAAGAGAATGACTGGATAATAGCATTAGTGTGGTAGGGAAGCAACATACACTGTAAAGGAATGCCTTCCTTGCAATGTCTGAAATTGTCAGCTGACTTTGGCTGCCACGAAGGATAATAATTTGTCATTAATCATACAACAAAATAAAAAGAATAATAAGTGTTTTTATTATTATTTTACATAGTAGAGAAGATTGCATGCTAAGCATTGATAGCATAGCACAGAAATAAAAGGAAGCCATGATGAACAAATGCTAGCTCAAAATGAATTCTGAAAATTCCAAACAATCACCATCAATGTGGCCCCTTTAAAACCATTTTCACTAACCCACCTAAGGGTGGAGCCAACTATTCCAGAAATCTACATGACCAGCCTCCCTTCTGTTGGTCAGAACCAATAACTAGGTAATTGTTCACACTTACCCCTTGAGGTGATGCTCTTGCAGTTGTGCTTGAAGTTGATGGTCTGCCAGAATTCCTGATGAGCCCAATGATGAGAGCTTTTCTTTCAAAACAGAAGCTGCAAGTCACCTCTACCATTAGCATATCAAGATAATAATCACAAATCTACTATATCCACAATATGATAATATGATGGTGGCAAGATGGTATCAAAAAATTAATCATCCACTCTTAAAAACAGAAGTTATTGCAAAAGAACATAACTATCATAATGAAAGAAATAAAATTTCATTAACTGTTGTTGTTCCCATTAAACAACAACCAGGGAAGATTCTGGATAGGGTTATTACTTTCAAGATTTAGGAATCACTATTATATATAGTTAAGAACCTGTGGTGCCTGTCGTAAATATAAATCAATATTTTAACCGTACATTCGCACCATGTTTCCCACCATGGGTGATAATGACTGCCCTGCCAATACAAGCAATTCCATGTTGTTGCTGTTCTTGTAAACAACAAAATTCCATTTATTGTTCCAAGAGATGCATATGACTATTGGCGGGCTCAGGGATGGAACAAGCTAAAGTGGCACTAGGACTAAATGGCAGGCAACTTAATTCTTAAAACAATGGAATGAAGCAACAAACAACACTGAACTACAAGCAAAGATTTAACAGTCGTCTAAGTTGCAGAAACCCTATGAAGTTAGATTAGAAGTTCCCACAAAGAGACCTAAAAATATTTTAAAAATTGTCATTTTGGAACAAACAGGAAGCCTCCAAAATAAGACAACAGATATTTGTTGAATTAATTCAAGGCATCAAGGGGTTAGCGCCCACTGTAGCTCTTAGGCTGCTCCTGTTAAACCAGGAATGCATGTTCTGTGTCAGGAAAAAATTAGCAACTTCTAGCACATCAAAGTGGGTAAAAGCTTTTTCATAGTCCTGGAGGCTTCCACTCCATGAATGTCAACAGGCTTCAGGACAAATTATTATAATTTGGGAATAAGTAAAAAGAGAAGAAAAATTAGAACAGTTGTTTGATGTGGAAAGAAACAGTGAAGTTCAGGTCATTGATTTGTTAAGGAAGAAGTCACAAGCGTTAGATATTAGATGATAAAACACAAAAATTAGCATCCAGGTCCCACAAAGCAACATTCTCCAATACTTGGACATCAAAGAGATAAAACAATATCATCTATATGGATGTACAAAAATGTTTCTACCATTTTGCATTATTGTGACCTTTTCCAGTGCTAGGGTTCTGATTGTGCATTCCTGTCACTTATCAAATTCTGTCCAGTTCAAATGACAACTGTACTTCAAATAGTAACTGTAGTTAGACTCAAAATCACTAGGCTTAGTCCAGTGACCCCTGCCCCTCTTAATAGATGGAGACCTCACGTTTGAACCTGAGACTGGGTCGGATGGATGAGTTAGGGGAAAAGGATTTACTGCTAGGCTAAAGACACTGAAGAACAAATAAAAATTAGCCCCTTGTATACGTCACTCAACTTTTATATTTTTCTTTAAATAATTCAACAGAGACAAAAGTCTTCTCGCTTAACCTTCCTACAAGGATTTGGATCTAAAACGAGGCACAACTCTGACTATAACTTTCCAAATGTTAATAAATCAGTGACTTTTATACACACACATAACACCCTGCAAAAAGAAATGAAACAACTTGAGATAGAATCTCATCCCAATGAAAATCAACCCACAAAACACCTCACAAAGCCCCCAAAGTCTTCTCACTTAACCTTCCTACAAGGATTTGGATCTAAAAAGAGGCACAACTCTAACTATAACTTTCAAAATGTTAATAATCAGTGACTTTTATACACACATAACACCCTGCAAAAAGAAATGAAACAACAACTTGAGATAGAATCTCATCCCAATGAAAATCAACCCACAAAACACCTCACAAAGCCCCTAAAGCATCACACAGTAAAAGGGAAAAACTATCCCATTCTAGAAAATGATCATGAAGATAAATCATTCTATTCCACCATATAACTGAAGAAACAGCTGATCTCTACAATAATCTTACAATCCACCAAAATTCCATTAAAAATGTGTTTGTTTACTCAGTACATCTCCCTCCCACCTATAATAAACTCTTGTCCTCTTCATTTTTCAGCTTTCCTGGTCATTGCACACTAATTTCCATACTTCTACATCTCTAAATTTTATTGAAGCGTAATCCTTGTCCATAAAAATAAAAATTCTCTGAAATTCATATATTAAAACTACATTGTTTGCAGCTAGATAACCCTGCAACTGGCACCTAGAACTCAACCCACCTAATATCTGTTGAATTACTGTCAAATCACAAATGTTCAACCCCATTTCAATAAACAATTAACAAAACCTAAATCCATTGCTGTCCACCACATGTCAGTACTCCTATGTATCATCTTTCATAAAACACATAAAAATTAAAATCAGAATAGGCTATTGAATAAAGAGTATAAGCAAGATCATTTTGCAACTTTGAAGAATAAATATCCCAATGTGCTAAGAAAATCAGTTGAAATAAATTGAAAGAACCGATTTTCAAACAAAAAAAGATGGAAGAGTTTCCAGACAGATCCAGGATTCCAGATTGAACAAATCATTCACCTGATGATCCCCTTGCACTTTGCAGAACAGCAAAAAGCTGTTTCCTTCCATCCCTAGTGTAAGCAGTCCTACTTTTTACATTGTCAACACCAGTCATATTCTGTCACGAAGAAAAACAAATCCACTTTAAGCTTCTGGTATAAGAATTTGAATTTGACGAACAAAGATGGTTGTGCTTAACTGCAAATAAAAGAGCTGCTAAATTTAGTTTGGGGTGAGCTTCTAAGGCTTTAATTTTCGGTAAAGGGTAAATTGCTTCTCCACCCTGTTGAGATAAAATACGCGGGATGTCAATTGATTCAATTCCTGTACAGCAGCATTCATAAAGAAGAATCAGTCTCTGACTACAATTAACATTACAAGAAAAATGAACAAATTAAAAATATTGAAACATCAGTCAAAATTCATCTGAAATCTCTAGATCTTAGGTGTCTTTTCATGACCTTTCAACTCTTCCATTACTTAAGCCTCATCCCCTGAAAATTTTATAGATAACATCCATTTCTAGCCCACAAGAACAATTTATCTTGTTTAAAAAATGTACAGAATATTTAAAGAAGCAAAACATTCCACTAACTCCATCACATTGCGACAAATAACAAAGAAACAAAACATGCTGCAGAAGTGACCTTCCTCGCTAGCATCAAAAACTAAATTCAGACCTTGGGCATTAGCTCAAATGTATGATGGTGGGATGGGAATGAGATATGTCTAATGTTTAACTTTTACCTCTACCACCAGCAAGAATTAAATAACTTTCAAGTACAACTAAGAGAAGTTTATGAAACCATATAGAAAAAACAACATGGATATATCAGTGTATTCTTTTGATATTGAAGCAGAATGGTTGTTCGAAAAGACAGTGACTAACCAGCAGGCTCGAAAAAATTTGCTTGCATTGGAGGTCTATTGGGATTCAGTATCACTCGTGTTTTCCACGTTTGTAAAGTCCCATCCTTGGAAACAGTAACAAGTAACCGCAACGCTGGAAGCCAAGCAATTGATGTGATTGGTTGGGAGCCCACTTGTGTTCTGCAATTGCACACAAAGCAGATCATTAGAAATGAAGTCAAATAGAACAATCAGCTGAAAAATGGAAGAATCAAAAGCTTCTTGAACAATTCATTAGCTTATTTCCAATTATGGCCAAAGCAGAGTAGGGTTTGGAAGAGAATCAGTAATAGATAAGGCCATTTAGCACTCTGCATCAAGTAACTACTCTGGAAACTCAAACCCATCGTCACACCCTAGCAATACCAATTCAAAACTTCTTCCTTTGCACCAACTAATAGCCTAAGGTCATATGCAATATGAGACTATACATTTAAATTATATGCACTTTTGGCTTTTAGTTTTTTCTTGAAAATAAATGTATGCTTCTTGTATTGACAAACTATGATGAGGCTATTGCCTTTTGGAAGATGGAATTATGGTATAAAACTTAAGAAAGCTGAAAGCATCATGATTAAATAGAGCTGCAAGTGTACCTCCATCGTCTGGGAAGGTCCACTCATCACTGAAGTGATTTTATTAGATACCTATATGTTCATTTAGAGGTGCCGCATTCAGGCATTTGATTTTCCACTTTGATAAAGGTTAACTTTTCTAGTTATATTGTAATATTTTCAAGCCCTATCTTTTAAAATCACAAGAACAACGAGGGTCTAGCTTTCCCAACCCTTCATTGCAAGACAAAAAAAAACTGATAGTTGCAATTTATAGTTTACAAAAGAAAGGTAATGGATTGCATTTTTATTAGCTAGTCCAAAATAGATCCAGGTGTTGTGCATTCACCACAACTATACTAAGAAATTTCCAATGAGTGAAGTCACTAACTTCCAATCAATGAACTACCAGCAACTGGAAGACACCAAAATTCTCTTAGCAGTAATTTCTATACATATTAGTAAAGGGAGAATCAGTAGTCTCTCCATTAACAATTTCTATTAGCAAAACCAAACAACAAAAATTAGGATAGAAAGAAAGATGAAATGCATGTCAAAACATGTTGGTATAGCCTGTTAAACATACAAGAAAACAGAATAACTGCAGAACAACTAACATTCCAATCATACTAGGTCTCTCTGTTGAGACATCCCATGCCAGAAGGGTACCACGTCTATCACCAACAAAAATCCATTCCAACGTTGGATGAAAAGCAAATGCACCAGCACCAATTAGCTTAATGGAATTATCAACTGCAATGTTGAACCAAAGAAAGAAAAGGTGAGTGTAATGTGTTTGAAGAAGGCTAAATAATGAATCCTCTAAAATAAATACTGGTATTATCAATAATCTTACGTTGTAATGTGTAATGAACAGCATATGAGTGAATATTGTAAGCTCGAATCAAACCATCTGCATAAGCAACATACTGGAAGAAATAATGCAAAATTAAACCAAACAGTTGGTAGAACTTCTACTGAACATGAAGTAAGTAAGCTTAAAGCTTAGACACAGCATTCAGTAGGCAGACACAAGCAGTAATCAGGACTTGCACTGGATCAGACCTCAGCAATGTCTGAATCCAATTTGATCTGATAATATAGATTTGATTGAGAAGATTTTATCCATTAATTTCTTTACAATCCAAATGTGAATGATCTGATTGTTAATAAAAATCAAATGTGAACTTCGTAATACAGCCCTCCCCCTTTTCTAATGGAAACATTTGAGATGTAGACTGTCCCCACAACTTATATATTATGCAAGTCCACGTACAGCTATCTTCACCATCCGCCAATATAATAGAACAGATCAACAGAAACATATACATAGCTACATATTCAAACACAAGCTGGAATCTCAAAGTCTCTAAGCTCCATCAGTATTTGTCTCTACTCCATGTCTAAAAGGACTATGCAAAGCAGTTGCTCTTATATGGTCAACTACTTCTGCTCAAACCATGACTCTGTGTACTTCTATCATATTTACTATTCTCCCTCGCTAGCACCATCAGCAGGATTGAGAAATATATGCTTATTTTCATGTTTGATAAACAAAGAGTATACTGCTCTTCTCCATCACTTTATTCTTGGGGTCATCAAATAACTAGTGTTGAATGTGAGAATCAATCCATGGATGATCCCTAAGCTTATAATGTGAATGTTCATAGATCCTCTTCACTGATTCATTGGATTACCAGATAAAATGGGATTTATTTTATTTTATTGCATAAACTATAAATAAATTACCAGGACAGGATGGCGCGTATGGCAAGCAAGATTTACAATAGGCTTCTTCAGATCAGTCTTTATTTTTGTGGGTGCTCTTCCTCCATCAACCGTTCCAACCACTTAACACAAAACATTTTCACAATTACAAAATTGCTGCAACTTATAACAAACAATAAGGAAATAAAGAGTGAACAACATGAACCAACCAGTTACGCTCATCCTGCGGTGGAAGCCGAAAAAAACAACAGGTTGCAATGGGGTCAAAGCCATATGAACTTCCGTATCAAAAGATAAGGGTTCCATTTTCTTTTCAGGCGAATGCAAAACCCAACTTTGCTCCGTATCAAAATCACACGACCGAATCGTACCATCCTAAGATTAAACAAATCACAAATCATCACTAAATGCTCTCAAAATGCTAAACGCGAAAATGCGTGCGATTTGGACCAACCTCAACCATAGCAATAACAGCATGGCTAGTATTAGGACTGTAAGCCATGCGAAGAACGGATGCACCAATGTCAATGGAAGATAATTTGCTTCCTGTTACTGCATCAAATTCTAAGGAAAAAGAAAAACACTAAATTATTATTATTATTATTATTATTATTAAAAAAGCATGAAAAATAAAAACCTAACAAATTACCGATGATGTAAGTTCCGATCGCGGCGGCAATGAGAGTTTGAGTAGGGTGAAAAGCAGCAGCATGAGGTTGTAATGGTCTGTGAAAACCACGAGCGACATGTCGTAGATCCAGATGCTGCACAGTTGTCCACTCCATTCTCTTAGCTTTCTGGTGTTTCTCTTCACTGTTTGTATAATTATAATAGTATCAGCATCATTAGACTTCAAAATTTTATATCTGCTTAGATCTGAATATTGAATTACAACTTTGTAAATGGTGAGAGAGGAGAGAGAGCAGTTGAAACTTGAAAGAAGAAGACCATAATAATAGGCCGGCTATAGACTTTAGTTTGGGCTTATAAGAAGTTTTCATGTTTGGGCCTATCGTGGGCTCTAGTCTAGCCCTCTAAGATTACTGGTGTGTGATATCCCTTTTATTCAATATCCTTTCCTTCCTGTGAAAACGTTGAAATGGTATTGGTGTAATAGTGTGGTGTAGGAAGTATTTTAAAGTGTATTTTATTTAAAATATATTAAAATAATTTTTTTTATTTTTTAAAAATTATCTTTAACATAAATACATCAAAATAATAAAAAACACAAAAAAATTAATGACAAAACAAACAACCATAACGTTAAGCAGGTACTTAGAGGATATTTGGGAGTATGATAGTGATTTCGGTTCAAAGTGTTTTTTGCTCAATAATAAATCAAAATAATTTTTTTTTATTTTAAAAAATTATTTTTG
>Ga0307511_10002590_pt1 | contig 18885 bp, 25 predicted proteins | sample 13_EM_MG_FD_200266 | JGI IMG/M metagenome (GOLD analysis project Ga0307511, IMG submission 200266) | Populus trichocarpa ectomycorrhiza microbial communities from riparian zone in the Pacific Northwest, United States - 13_EM | ecosystem: Host-associated > Plants > Roots > Unclassified | place... | reverse complement strand
CCAAAAAAAAAAAAAAAAAAAAAAAATTGCCAACGGAGTTGACCGGAGGGGCAAAGAAATGGACGAAAATGGGAGGAAGAGATAGCGATCCGCACGGGAGGGCGGAACGATGATGCGAAAGCCTTGGGCAAGTAGTACGTACCGAGAACATAGAAAGAAGGTCTTTCCCTTATTAGGACCCGGCTTGTTCACGGTATAGAGCTTGGCGGGTTCACAGTGGACGTTGCATTTTGGGGGTTCGACAGGTGCCATGAGCTTGGACCACGCAGCTTTACTTCTCATGGGGACTGCATCTGCGGGGCAGGTGTTTAAATTGAATCCCAAGTCTGTTGCAGACGAGTCAGCCAGGGACAATGTAGTCTGGGAGGGTCTAGGCGTGCATAAGTCATCGTCGTCCTGACAGTGAGAAATGCCTGATAAGCGGAGAGCTAGTTGATAATCTGATGCGAGAGAGCTACTAGCCGCAGAAGGATCAACGTCCGGCAATGGCGGATCATCGGTAATCTTGTGCTCCTGAGATTGTGATGGGGGTGATGGGGGTGACGGAGATTGTGATGCTTGTGATGGGGACTGGGACTGGGATGACTGAGTGAAGAATGCATTCAGCGTGCCTTTTCCCGCCGCTGAACCTGCTGCTGCATTTCTGAGTTTCTTATTAGGTTTAGCCCGCGTTGTGGGTACATCAGCCAACTTGCGTTTTGGGGGTGTCTGTCGTTGTTGCAGCAGCAGTTTCTCTTGGGAACCCGATTTTGGAATGCCAGGCGATTTGGCTTTTGAGGATGTGGTCCGTGGCGGCCCAGATTCGCAGGATGCGTTGGGCAGATCTAGGGTCCCTGCACAGTCTGGCGGCACAGCCCCGGTGGCCTTTGACTCAGTAGATGAGATAGCCGACGCATGTAGAGGCGACGTGGACGGCGATCCCGATGCCGAATCCGAGACACCCATGGTTGTTGTCACCTTTGCCCCTCTTGCGAAGAATGTGGATAATAACGTCTGTTTTCCGGAAAACTCGTCCCAACGGCGGGCTGCGAGCCGTGGGCGTGCTGCTACCCCGTTGTCGAGCGGCGGTGGGATTACCTCACGAAGAGAGAGCTTTACTCCAGCGTCGGTCGTGATTTCGTCATGAAGATCAATGTACATCGGACAGTGGTCAGAGCCTTTGACGGAAGGTTGGATGTCACCATGTTTGATCCACGGGAGGATCCCTCGCGTCGCCAGGATGTAGTCAACACGGGTGCCATAGTTCGTGTCCCGAGCACATATTTTGGTATTCCAGCCTGTGAAGATGTAACACGTATGTATGGTGGCCAAGAAACATAAAATCGTGCGTCGTACATGTGTACATCCCTTTCCTATCGGGCCAAAACATTCGTAACACATCGGACATGCAGCCGTTCGGGCCAATCCAGTCACGAAACCACGCGCGTGCGGGATGATCGTAAAACGTTGCTGCGTTACTGGCGAGATGACCGTCGCAGTGGTCGAGTGGAGCTGAGCATATGTTTATGTCACCCACTACGATAACTTCTCTGCCTTCGGAGATCAGTTTGTTGACGCGCTCCTGCAACAGAAAGTGGTAATTCATTTTGAACGGAAGACGGGCATCAGATGTTTCGTTAGGGCAGTAAACATTGATAAGGATGAACAGGCCAAGATCTAGCACGAGGGCTCGGCCTTCGCCGTCGAGAGACATCCAATCAGAGGGAATGTCGGCATTCTCATCTGGCATAAGGTTCATTTCATGGGCACAAGGATATGAACGCGAGATATGGTCCTCCAGACTAAGCGGAGGCTTTGGCTGCACGGACCCTGATAGACCCTCTTCCGCTTTGAGGGGAATGAGCCTGCGAGAGTCTGTGTAGATGGCAACACCACTGTACCCGCCTTTGTTGGCGGGGAAGGAGAAAAATCCGTCAAAGGGATCAGGTGTGCCAACGTTGCGGTCAAGACTGCTTCGCGAGGATTTCATCTCTAATTGCGCGCGTCGGATGGTCTGCAATGAACATGCGAAAAGAACGAGTAACGTATACCTTGGAAGCAAATGATGTCTGCCCGGAGATGCATTAAAATCTCCTTGAATGTTTTGAACGCGTTCCATCTCGTGCGAAGTTCTTCTAAGCTTCTCGAGGCGAGAAGATAACGAACCGAAACTCACGGATGGTACTGAGGAAGTGTCCTAACACCGTTCTAATGGCAAAGCCGCGGTTAGAGGATTAGTAGATGGGACCCGTGGCGGACTCACGATATTCCACGAGAGAATGCGCATGGCGTGTGCCAGACTAGTACTACTAGGATAATCAAGAGTAGTCGTTGTAGTAAACTTTGCTTCCTCACCGCTGTCACGACCCTGCAGCTCATCGGCCGCAATATCTCAACGAATCGCCCAAGGTTGTTCTTTATACAGCCGTTATCGTGCCGCTCACACGTCTGTCTGCAAGGTCTTCTCGCTGCGGCTCGAGAAGTCCATTGACACCGCTTTGTCTATCTACCACTGTTCGCACCAGAGATACCAATGCGATCTAGGAAAACGTGCCTGCCGAGCGTGTGCCCACACGTCTGTTCCTCCGCTCACGGTCTTCCCCACCACGTCTAGCGCGCCCCAGTCCACCGATCTTGTCAACTCTGTCCCAGGGCACCGTGGTGCGTTCACTATGGTATTTTTGCCCCAGCCCATGATGGCGAAGCTCGATGACAGTCTATCACAACTGTTGTCGTGATTTCATGCGCTTCGTGGACACGTTGTATCAGCACCTCAGATCCCATCGGACTCATGGTCATGGCGTCAATTTTCTTTTACGTTGACACTCTCTACCATATCCTGTCTTGAACAAGGCCACGGCCTCCTAAAACTTGTCTTTATGTACGCCGCAGACGTGCGTGGAGCGTGGTGGTGGTGCACCGAGATAGATTTTTAATTAACTCCTTGGTGAGTAACCCCTCACCGAAGTCACCACCATGAGCCAGGGTCGTCCTTTTCGGCTTGGATCCTTAAGGCAATTACGCGCTGGCTCGATTCGCTGAGTAGTTCAGGACCTTCTCGTAACACTAAGCACGCACCGGAGAGAAAAGGCGGAGGAATGAATCTCGTGTTGCCCATCAAACGATGCCTGCATGAGGAGCATGGCCAGAACAATCCAAGTTTCATCCATATTTCAAAGTCACAGCATCTTCATTCACCTTTCTTTCGATCCCTGCTTTAAGGCTCCAACTATTCTGACAAGGTCTTCTGCCACTACCTCCGGCTTATAACAAGTCCTTATCTCGCGGTCACCCATGAATCGAGGTACGCGGGAAAACATGCCACGGTCGCGGTCCAGAAGTGCTCAAGCCAGGTCTGCAGGCAACAGCCGCAGGGCTTTTCGCAACTTCCACGATTCAGCGTCAAGTCCTGGCACTTACTCTTCCCGCTTCGACGCGGACCCGAGAAGGAAGCAAACATTATTGAGCCTGGTGGACCTTCTATCAGAGTTGACCCAGGATGGTGGACTGGAAGCAGGTTCGTTACCCATTTTATATAGTCGTGAGGCTGACAGTGAACCTTGCTCCAGATCTTACTTCCCCTCCTCCAGCTACAGAAGACGAGTTGCGTGAGCGTGAGTAATGCCCATCCTCCTCCATCTATTGTGGCAACCTTTACCTACAGCTATGACGGCGGAGGAAAAGTTGCAGGCAGCAGGGGCGGAGCAGTTCTTCAAGTTCGAGAAGTAAGTCATCTCCCTTCACCCAGTATATCCACTAAGTGGTTTCAAAGGCGAGTGGAGAATCTGGATAAGGAGGTCTGTGTAGTCTTCGCCGTGTTAGAGTAATCTGACATCACCTTTGATAGCTTCGCAACTTTGCTAACGCGGCCCGTCAACTGGGGAGCTCTGTTGGCATCCTCTCTTCGGCATTTAAACTACGGGAACGACTTACGAAAATTTTGTTCTTGTTCCGAGAGAACGCTGCATCTCTCTTTCCTCGGAAAATTACTAGACATCCAAAGGAATCCCTTCTCAACCCGAATTTAATGGACCGGAAACGGCGTCACTCAACTTGGCGAATCCACCGTCCGCCCCCTGTTACGAAACTCATTCTAGAGGATAACCTTCAACCCGAAACATTACCGTCTCAATTTCAGAGCTTTGCCAGAGATGTCGTAACATTCCTCAATTGTCTGAATGAATTCCCAGAATTCACTGACGAAGCTGTTGACCAATCGATGAAGGCATTTGAAGGAGACTTGAAAGTGAGTGTCACAGCTCAATGCCTCCATAACGACAACTTAGGGAATGCCTGCCCGTTCAGTATTGGGCTTCGTGCCTCGACGAGTATAAAAGTTAGCTTTTCCTATACATTCTTCATCACGTCTAAACTCAGCAGCTCTGCGTTTAGGCCAGTTTCGATCAGCTGCTGTCCAGCGTTATGTACACGACTTGACCAGTGAGATTGGCGATCACGTTGACAATATTACTGTCACACTATCTATGTTTATCGAGATCGGTGAGTGAGGGAGTGCATCGTTTTCACTGTCCTGATAAGCTTTTATTTATTTAGGTGTTCCTACAATCAGGTTCCATCAGCAACACGCTGCAGCCAATCTATTGAACTTGTCAACAGTCGCAACATTCTTCTCGGCCGTGACTGCATCAACCTTGCAATTCTCATCTTCGAGCACAGGAACTGTGCTTGCGGATGCCGTCAATGCCTTTTGGTTTTCATCATTGGTGTTCAGCATAGCTGCGTCTGTGAATAGTCTCCTCGGACTAACGTGGAAGCAAGCTATGTAGTAAGCGGTTCTTTTACTTCTTTGCGTCATGTCCTGTGCTAATTGCATCATTGAGCCGCTCTCCTGGGCACAGGGTGCCGTGGTGGGTGCTCATATGGATTAAACGATCTCCGCTTGTCTTCCTTGTCATGTCCGTCGCCTGTTTCTCGTCAGGCCTCATGCTTTTCACCTACTCCTCTCATCAGGTGGGTGTGCTACGCCACTGGAGTTTTCACATGTTTGTTGAGACGTTTATCTTACAGGGACCCGTAACCTCAACCATAATCACCGTGCTAACGGCAAGTCGATGCTTGGTTGGCTCCACAGCCTCGTCTCACCCTTACTCCTCACAACAGGTCGTCACATCCTTTGGTCTTGCTGCTGTATCAGCATGGTTTGCGTCTGAGCGGTGGATATTTGTTCAGCACAGCGGTCAGAAGTGGCTTGGAGATGCAATTTCTGAGTTCGCCGGCCATATTGCGGACCTTCGCATTGTTCGAGCATTGCGCTTTGTCACCGATTGGTTATGGGGATGTATCGCAGCCGTCTTCGCAAGATTCAAACGTTTAGTAGACTGGGTAAATGTAACTCCAGCCCACCCGGAGAAAGATGAGCTGCCATTCTATAGCGATCCACATCAACCGCGGGTTCCCCGCCACCCAATACCTCCTCCACACTATCGTCACAACACACAAGAGTCCATAGCACCAATGCAACATCAAGAAATAGCCTTTTCTTCATGCTCAGATCTCACTGAACGTCGGATGTCCGCAGACGAACGCAGTGAGGACAGTGTGGCTACCGGACAGTCTCATGCCAGGCAACGTTTCGTGAACGCCATTCGCACTGTGATCATGCTTCAATCTACTCAGACCACTGGCACTACGCGTCCAATGTCTCCAAGACGAGATTCGGCTTGGGAAACTCCACAGCTTACATCGCCAGGTCGATATGCGGATCCGAACGTGCAAGCGCTGCGAAACCATCGTATGGCGACCAATATCGAAAAGCTGAAGATGCTTGGTCCTATTCAAGAACTGGCTGCACATCAGGCTCTTGTGCGTCATCTCCAGTTTTCACCCAACGGGAAATATCTGGCTACATCTAGGTGCGATTGCCTATTTTTTTCTTCTTCTTTGCCTTGCTCACATTCGCTGTAGTTGGGACAGGACGTCAGTCATATTTCGGGTAGGGCAGAGCGGGGACCTTGCCACCCACCGCGTTCTTGTTCACGTACGAGGTTTCATTGGCCAAGTCGCTTGGTGAGTAAGCGCATTATGTCAAGTTTCGCGTTTGCTGACGATAGTGCATAGGTCTCCTAATGGCCGGACGCTCCTGACTCGGCTCACGCGTTCCGTAAAAGTGTGGACTGAGGTAATGTGGATTTCTGCCTAATAGGGAGATAGCCGTGCTGATCGGGTTTTCTCACCAGGATGGCGTATGCAAAAAAACGATCGAACGACAGAATGGTATCCAGTCCATCGTTTGGCTCCCAAACAGTGACGGTAAGATCCCTGACGCGTTCCATGTTGAGCGTTTTTTCATGACGGGTCATGATCAGCTTTCCTTTCTGTCGAAGGAAGCGAGGTTGTCAAGCTGGTGCGTAAAATCGTCTGTGTTCCATGGTGATCTTAACTGACACGCGTTTAGGATTTGACCGGGAAGGTGAGGTGCAAGTGCTGACATCCTTCAGTAGCTTTTTTGTCTTACCACATGTCATTAGGTACTGGATACTTACAATCTTGGCCAAGTTCGGCTTCATAATGTCGCGGTCACGGAGGACTGTGTGCGTTTGGTCGGCGTGGGGCCGTCTATCGCATCCTCTGAAGGGCCTCATCCTAGTCGGCACACCAGAGTGGAGAAGCGCATTATAGGTATGGCTCGTTTATGACCTTCTAGTATCCGCTCAATATTCCCCATGACAGTTTACAACATGGAAAGAAAAAGAAAAGAGAGGTGCGTTTAGGCTTATGGGTGCAGACTCAATTTTTGATTAGTCGTTTAGCCAAACCCCATTCGCCAATGATGTTCGCGATGTCACCATGGCAAGGAGAGCTTCCGTTGTCCTTATATCTCCAGAAAAGGTCGGTATTGTCCCCGAATCCTAGCGACTTTATCTTCAACCTTTGTCCTCGTTTATCAGGCCCCACCTCAGCTTTGGAAGGTAGAGGTTGTCAGGGACAGAGATAACAACTGCCTCACTTCTCGCCTCACCCCGAAACATACATTCGTTCTCAAAGTTCATGTTGACTTTGCAGGCCCATGCTACTTTGCAGGGAGGGATGACCAGTTCGTATGGTGTGCCGGAAAAGGTTCGTTCGTTTCTCATCGCCTGACATATTCTGACGAATTGCCGCAGCTGGAGACATACACATCTGGGACCGAGATACTGCGGCGCTTCTCCACTGTATACGCCCACCTCCAAGTGCACTAGATCTGACGTGTATTGCGTGGAATTACGCAACAGACGATCCATTCTCGTTTGCGACAGGCAGTCATGACGGAGCAGTTCGTTTGTGGTCGACGTCAGCGCCACCGGAGCCTGATGCAAAATCAGAGAGTTCGTCATTTTACGACCAACATCCAGAGGGTGATCGGATGACAGTATTTTCTCTTCAATCTGGTTAGCAGGTAGATCATCGTCCAACGCAACTCTTGCGGGAAATACTTTGTGAAGAGCTATGGATTATTTATTATGTTTTGTGCAATAGGGGCTTTACTAGGTAATCTTCATTGTCCACTTGTACCGATAGGCTAATGTATGCTGCATCCTTGTTTACCGTTCTTAAAACGGTTGTAGAGAAATATGAAATGTATCAACGTTGCGGTGTGGTGGAGCTCGTCATGAGCTTCTAAGCATATCACATCACCGTTGGAGGCAGTGCACATGTTGGAAACAGAAAGCCATACATACATACATAGATATGTACTAGACAACATCATGACATTAATATACTCGATTCAGATGTCCGTTTGGGCCTCTCCTTGCCAAGACCTGCAGCACGTTCGGCCTCTTCCATAGTGTATGCAGGTTCTCTGAGCGCTCGGCACCTTTTCTTGTGTACCTTGCTCTTCCAATGTGAATGAAGTGCAGCATCACTTTCGAAATACCTTGAACAAGGGTGCACGAACGCTGAATCAGCGGTCTGGGCGTAATATGAATCATGCACTGCACCCAGTTCAGCTCACCTCGCACATTCTACGCAGTAGTGCTGCGCCAGACCGGGTTTTTCAAAATCGAGTGGTTGTGCCTCGAGTGCGGCACGATTCTGAGATAGGGCACACGCAACGAGAAATGAAAGTCAATACATATATGATCACGCATCATCCCACCGAGAGAGACTCTCGAGTGGACGAGTCAGGCTGAGACGTACATACTTTTGGATCGAGGTCGATCAGCTGTATCTGATCGAGATCTCTTGTGCGAGCCTGGAAAACGAGTGTCAAACGAGTCAAGATTCTGTATAAAAAAAAACACGAATGATTGAAAAAGTCCCCAAGGGACGATGCGCACTCTGGTACGGGAAGCCCTGTGGATGTCACGCTGCGATTTGTGGGTTCGAGAGCGACGTATACGGCCCATTATTTGTGGCAGCCTAACGTTTTTCGTGATGCGTCGACGTGCAGTGTGCAGTGTGCAGCGTTGCAGGAACAGGCCAAGGGACGATAGTTTGGGATCAGGCTTGCCAATGCATGCGGTGAAAAATTTGGGCACAAGGCCGCCACGTAAGCATGATTACTATACAGGATTGCTAATTGGCTTATTCGAATGCATCATTCCTTGACAGCATCTCCCATCCCATCTCCTCAAAAAATCGTCTGCCTCATGTCTGATGCCCAGCGGATAGTAGTAAAATGGTAAGTCACTTGTTGCGTGTACAAGTACCCTTTTTGAGCAATACCGTTGACATGTTAGTTCCAAGAGTCACTGTCAAGTCTTCAACATGGCTTGGTTCCTACAAGTTTTCGAGCAAAAGTAATCGGCGTCACTCTGTGGATAGCGTTTGCACAAGATACAGGGGGCCTTCAATTTCAATGTGACGGATTCCCTGTTCAATTTCGTCGTTTCCCCCCCATCAATGCTAGGATGGAAGAGAGTGATTTGTTTTGGGACTCACTCTCGGTGCTTGATGGAACAATAACCCGTGCTGACACCCGTTTTGTCTACGTGAACTGGTTTTCCACAGTGGGGGATGGCACATGTAGCAGCAGGCTTTGCGGCGGGTACATTTGTCTTTCCCGCTTTTGTGGTCGCCGGGGGAGGCGCCAGAGGAGGAGCACTGGGGGCGGTCGGCTCTTCTTCCGAGTCCGTCGGGTAGACACTCAGGTCCGTCTCCTCCTCGTCGACTTCATCAGATGCAGAATCGCTCGGCGGATAATCAGAAGAGTCATCGTCTGGTCATTAATATTCAGTAATGGAAACAACATAATAACAACAGTAAGTCTTTTCTTACCTTGGGTCACAGTCACTGGAGGTTTGGCTTGGGCTGCTTTCTTCACGTTGTGGCCAGAATTATTTTGGGATACATGATGATGCCGTACGACATTGGGTAGGTTTGGCTTCGCGGGTTGCTTTCCTTGTACAGTTGCTTGGTTACTTCCAGCGGTGGTTGCCAGTGCTGCACAGGATTTCGTACAATAATCTGAATTTCTGAACTTTGGCTTCTTTCCACAGTACTGCAGATCGTGCATGTGATCAAAGGTGATAAGTAATGGATCGTGACTGATCGGCACTTCGAGGACTCACAGCGCAGAGGATCGCTTTCTGGGGTGCGTTGGGTGCTGCCAGTGCTCGGTTAGTATGGCCGCCGGAAGATTGGGCCACATTGGGTAGCGAGCTGGCAGCAGGAGTCCTTGCTTGTTTCGCTGCTGCTTGAGATGCACATGTCAAGCCACAATACTTGTGAGTGCCGAATTTCGCTCTCTTGTGGCAGTTCTACTGTCCCTTTTCAGCTTTGGCGCAAGTGTCTCACAAATATTAGCACGTAGAAACTGCGCACCTCGCAGTCGTTCTGCGCCATCGAGATTCGATAGTATTCAGGTTTGTCCGCACAGGGAGCGAGTCGTCGATGTGGATAGGATTTAGACTCAGAAAGAAATCGAATCGAATCGATGAGCCTCATGGTCGACAGCCTGGAGGCTCGGCACAACCCGCAACGCCAGGCATGGCATGCAAGTCTATCCACATGGGCGGCCCGATGCAATAACCTATCTTGATTCTAAATCGGGTGCGGCAGGGCTCGTTCAAATAGATTCTGGCACAGGGATGACCCCTTCCGTCCTTGATCAGAACTCAGTATGTAGTGGCCCCGGCCCATCTGCCAATTAATGTCAAGTGGGACGACTTTTTTTTGTTTTGTGTTCGAGATGAAATAAGAACCTCCTCGAATTTGAATTTCTTTTTCAGGGACCAGATCAAAACGCGACGCGTTGTATCCTCAATGCCAGCCGTATTAGAGGTAGGCCACGTTACGGGATATGTTCATAAACGGAGGTATTCGAACCAGCAGTTTGCAACGAGCTGCCTATCCGGTAGTCGGTATCCCTTCGGGTTCCTACATACGACTAGTACCAGCATACCAAAAGAAGAAGCGTCAAGATCACGATTCTAAATGTATAACTTGGGGCAAGCTCCGCTCCACAGCGTAGTATGACAGGAGTGATAGTCCAGGCTGTGGCCCATTCATTCATTTCTCCCTGGTATACATCACAACGTATCTAGGACTGATAGCGGCCGAATCTCGGACTACCACTAGGTCGTCCATCAGAATCTGGGGGGGAAGGGCTTCCATCAGCAGATAGAAGCGTAGGGTTTAGGTCAACTAACTGAGTTGTTTTTGTTGGGCACTTGTGGTAGGACGACGTCGCATGCAATCATGACTCGATATGGGGAGCTCAAGCATGATGTTGCGTAGCGGTCTGCTCGAGAGGGATTGGTGCAAGAGTAGAGGCCATTCCCATGACTATGCGCGCATACAGTAAGATGGCGTTGTGTCAGGTATACGACGCACGCACCGTCCCTTGTTATGTGGAGCACCGAATGCCACGCCCTTGAAAGCGGACTTGATAATGTTGCAGATACCGCACGAGGACCAGGTGCAAAGAGCGGTTCCTTTGGTGCCCATGTCACACATGCATTGCGAGGCGTGGAATGTGCGCAGCAGTCGCACGCCCCCGCTCGACTTGAGCTTCTGGCTAATAACCAATAGTACATCATCATCATCTGGGGGATAGGCAAGATCGTGGATTGGCACTGACGCATACGATTCCTTTTCAGCGACGATTACCTGAGGCGAATACGATATTTCGAATAACTTCTCGATCGTTGCTGAACCTGTATCTCTCCATCTATCATTCCACTCTCGTTCGACTAGTGGTCGATGACAGTGCATCAGGATCAGCATGCTCGATTCCCATCAGATCGCGACCACGCACATTCTCTCCACACAGTGCCCGATGCGTTGATATCATGCATGTGCAATTCATCGGCCGCCTTGAACTGTGTGCATCTGGCGCACATCTGCCCGCTGGCCCCACCCTGGGGTAGTACTAGTACACTTCTGCACCGGACGCATCCTTTCACGAGCCCGATATCTACACCCTGCCTGTGGGTGCAAAGTGAGTAGTAGTACCCCCCCCCCCCACGAGGGGAGACGACGAGATGCGTGACGCACCTTGCATGATCGTCGGAGCAGAAGCCTCGAAGGTTCGGATCCTCCGCATTGTTAGTACAGCCCCTGATCTTACAATTGGGAGGGGATTTCGATTTTTTGGTGACAGCAGCAGCGCAGGTCCTACCGCAATACGAGTGTGTCACGCCCGAGATGTCTACGTACTTGGCTTTGATACCACAGATCTACCGTCCGCGTATTAGTACACCGTGGGATGAGTTCTTGCAAAACGCACCTCGCACAAGCCTGAGCTCGGTAGAGCCTTGCGTGGAGAGGCCATTCTCGGTGGTGTGTTCTTGGGCGGCACGCACGTGTTTGCCACACCCCTCGGAGGTCGTCGTCGCCTCGGGGATGCAACGTGGTCGCGCCATGCACCCGAGCGTTGGCATCATAAAGACCGTGAAAACAAGGAAAATTCCATTGAAAGAACAATGCCATTGACACCATCGATACTAGGAACTCGAACACACAACAGTGCCCCGTCTCGGTCTGCAACGCCGTCGACGTATCAGGTCGATATCGTACAGACTATGCGCGTCACGTCGGATGAGCCACTGACATCCGGCACGATCGACCAGATCAAGAAGCGCCTCGAGAGAGTGCTTCACCATGATCTCGGTGGATACACGTCAGGGGATGAAACCAAGCTAAGCATCACTCAGACGAGTCTGAACGTCGTGAGGGCAGCAGGGAGCCGTGACCGGACACTCTCATCCCCGCCCCCACCGTCGCGGGCTCTGAAGACTGTGGGGGCCCGCCCAGTCCCAGCTGCGCCTCAGTCTCCGAAGCGGATCCTGTTTTACCATGCTCATGATCCACACTACGGTTTCACCAACTTCTCATCGGACCCAGTCGAATACCAGGGTAAAATATACCCTACAAGCGAGCATCTGTTCCAATCACTAAAGGTAAGCAGATATAGAGGTATCGCATTCCGAACCTAATAATGCCGTGCAATACTACTAGTTTCTACCTCATCGCCCAGAGCTCGCAGAACACATGAGAACATGCTCCCAACGACCACGCGCCGTGTTCGATGAAGCCCACAGGTTTAGTCCCGAGGCCCGTCCAGACTGGCTCAAAGTCAGAATCGAAATGGTGCGTCGTTGTTGGATTATTATTCACTGATGCGGCCCATCATGATGTTTTATATAGATGGATTTGGCACTATGGCATAAATTCACGCAGAACACGCACCTCAAGGACGAGCTTCTCTCCACGGGGGATGCTGAACTTGTCGAGGTAAGCCGCATTGATGATCACTGCCGTTATCGAAGCTCACCGACAAATAGGACTCGGACAAGGACGCATTCTGGGGTGTTGGTCCTGACGGAAAGGGGGAAAACCAGCTTGGAAAAGCACTGCAGAGGCTCAGAACAAAGCTGCGGGACGTGGAAATGGGTCGAGCCAAGACTGCCTTGACAAGAATTCATTGATAAAGCTTTACGACAGCGGCATTCCGTGTTACAGTAGTTAATTTATCTGCGAACCGTTTCCATAAATATTCGCTCATGCCAAAACGTGGTCAGAGGCATTGATTTCATATCATTTCGAAGGGGGGGGGGGGGAAGTAGTATCGCCCCTTAGACGCGATGTCGGCCGAGAACCGTCTACACAAGACCGACAAAACTGTTTCCACAGAAGAGACAGCGTTCGACAGCTTCCAATAGCTCCTTCACAATCCAGCTCCGTGCTGCAACGGGCATCCAACTATCATCATCCTTGGCCTGGCTCTGTGACACGGGCAGCAACGCCTTGCGGCTACATCCAATGCAGGTTCGAACCATCGAAGTCGATAAAATGAAAGACGTCACCGAGCAACGAGCTAGATAGAAGAAGGAGAAAGGGAAATAAACCCACACGTTTTCGTACAAGTGGTCCCCACCGTGGGGCGTCCACAAAACGAAGCAAACTGCGTCCAACTCACCCCAAGTATGGCCCTTCAAACACGTCGCCTGGGTGATGTCCTGCAAAGGCACCCCGATGTGGCAGGCTGGACACACTTCATGCAGACCTGCTATGTTGGGATCGATCTCGACCACCGCTTTCACCCTGTCCGACAAGGCTTGGGCCTCGCTAGATAGATCTGGAGGTGAACCAGGAAGAAGGGACTGGACTACTACTCTCAGCACGAATGGAATATCGGCCGCTGCGGTCACATTGGCGAATTATGAATCAGCTTCTCCTCGTTCACATCGCGTCACAAGGGGAAGGGAGGACATACGAGTGAGTGCCATGACAATGGCTGCAAGGTGACGAACCATGGTGCGTAGCACGCGATGAGATATTTCAGCCAGGTATTGCTGGGCGACCTTGCCGCATTCAATACGCATGTGTGGATCTTCACACAGTTTCTAAGTATTGGAAGGATTAGGGTGATGCACCTTGTCACAGATACACCTACCCACCCAGCAGCCATCCACAAGCGATAAACACATTTGGAGCTGAAGCAAGCTATCCCAGCCGGAAAAATGCGTCTTGAAACTTGTGCGTAAATGCAACTGTCCATCTTCGCGAAGACCGGCGTGGGTACATTCAGGAACAACAATGGCCCTCCAATCGTCCGGTGGCAGAGCTTGAGTCACTATTTCCAACAAACGAGGGCACAGCTGCGCAAAACGGCCAGTATTGCCCAAGTGCAAAAGTGTTGGCCGGAGCAAGTGCATTGGAGCTGCCCTAGTCGCTGTGCATACGAACGACGCGTCAGTGCCCACACATGTATTGTGAACAGGGAAGGGGGGGCCAGCCAAAAGACCCCGTAATTACCGCAATGAGATCCAGCCAGTGTGTTCTGCGCCATCCTCAAAATTGTCTCATCATCAGGTGTCCAAAACGGTGCAGTGAGAAGGACGCATTCATGCTTCGCTTCGTGCTTGTAACTAAAGTCGTACGGTCTTAGTACCCTGTTATACAATTATTAAAACACTGTGGTTAGCTTTCTTTCACAGCCCCCCCAAGGAGCACGAATGTCCAAAAAAAAAAGACATGGTGGTTCACGCACTCATAGATCCAGGTCAAGGTGGAGCAAGCATCATACGAAACCGAACCGCTGGTTCGGTTGACGTCTGCATAGTCCACACCGGCATCTGCACTGGCACGAACGAAAAATGCACGAGAAGCCTGTGTGAGTGCTTCAGACGTGATGTTCTCTGCACCCTCCACTGGTGAGGGTGATGGGGCCACGCAGGACGGTGGCATCCAAGATGGCTCGACTGAGAAGGTATGGATCGCGTGGAAGGATCCGTCCGAAAATGTGATGAGGAGGATGTCGCGGTGAGCTATGTATGAAAGCCCCGAAACCGTTTCTAAAGAGGACGATCCGGCCGATGATTTTTGGATCTGGACCAGGAGTGTCCTTGTCCCGTGCCAGTGAGTAGGGGACGACGGGAGGGACCAGAGGTGCACGATGCCTGGCTTGGCCACAACGAGAATCGGCTGTGGCCAGTAATGAGGAATGTACAATTTTTCTTTTTTTCTTTTTCAGACGAGAGGGGCTTACATTTCGACCTGGAACGTTTATCCATTGGAGGGCGGTGATGGCACGTTTGTCGGGACTAAACGCGAGTTCTCGCAGTGGCTCGACACTAACATGTAGGTTCTCGTCGCGGTCATATTCAGCAACAAAGCCTGTAATGGCGGGAGGCGCCTCTAGCATCTGTGCCACTCGAAGTAAGCCAACACCGCCATCCGCCATCCCGTATGCCAGCATCGCTGCGCCTGGGTTAAAGATTGTGGTTAGGGTCGATCAGCAAGTATGACGTAGGACAGGCGAATCTGACAGTGATTTGCTTCCGTCGAGGTCCACGGCGACCACGCCAGGTGCGTGATCCATTGCTCGCTCAGCTTCGACAGCGTGAGGGGCTCCATTCGTGAGCCCTCGCTTTGATAGCCGCAAAATCTAAAAAGTTCGGTCGGTTTCCGACCCAACATACGAGGTTGGCCAAATGACGACACTACCTGTACAACGCAATCGTACCGCCACGGCTGCCGAGAGCGAGTATGGACGCGTCGACTGACGGACTGGGGAGTACGCCAAAATCAGGTTGACGAGACCATGAAATACCTGGCGAGCACAAATCAGCTGTGGAAAGCAAGATGCGCAAAGGGGGGTGACACTTACTAGTCGTTTGGATTTTCAAAACAGCCGACGTGTCCACTTCGCCGTCGTGTGTCAAGTTATCGACAAGCCAATCGGTCAGGTTGGCGATCTAGAAATGATCATAGGACCTTTTTTCTTCTTCTTGCATTGTCACTCAGAGAAACTTGCCATTGCCCACTCGCCATTGAGGTGGTTTTTTGTCGCTTCCCAGAGCGTGACGTCATGAACGGTGAGCACCGCGAGAATACATCTACGTGCACATATGTATATGCGTCCGTTACCCAATGATCTCCCCAGTTAGCGCGATGTAGAGAGAAGTCAGTACGTACGTACGTACCTCCCGCGGCTGGACAGTGCGCTCGGAGAACACGCCACAGCACGAACAGAAACATCCAGCGATCCGAGCGTGATAGCTCCCCAGTCTGTTGATCGACCCCCAAGCACTGTGTATCCCCGAGACACAAACAAGAAACAAAACAAAAAAAGACGTACCATCACATATCTCCGCCCACATCCTTTCGGGAATACGCGACGTATCGAACATCGTCCTGTACCACCCGAGCGTCTTCTCGCTCACGTCGTCGCCTATAGGCAACTTCAGCTCTGCAGGCGTGCTCAGGTTGATTCCGTGGTCGGGAGTCTACTATCCACATCATTGGGATCATAGCCGTCATCCATGCGTTTTCTATGCGATCAGAAGAAAAGGGTATGCGGTCATGCGAGGGGCACGCGTACGAAGATGTATACCGCTGATTTGGTGGCGAGGCAGAGTTGGCCGTCGTCTGTCCATTGGAGACATCGTTCGGAGGGATGGGGTATGATAGTGGGTACTTTGAGTGCGGTGTAGATGGGGGGTTGTGCTGGCATTATGGACGTGGAGAAAGAACGGGTTCTTAGCTGTTGCACATACGCGCATGGGAGTGACGCAAATGACCGTTGCCCGCTCTAAATCATATTTGAGTTTGGCGTCTGATGACTGCTTACGTCATACAGGTATCGATCAGAAATGGCGGAAGTTCAACTCAAGGTATTGCTACACTACCAATGTGGCATTCACTGAAGTGGAAGCGAATCTCATAGTATGCGGATTCCGGGGGGGATCCATGTACACTTTACTCAAGTGGGACTATGGCACAAGATTTGCCAGTACTGTAGCTGAGGTACGTTAGGAAGAATGCAAATAAAAAAACTTTCGTCGATGGAAAGAAATTAACCCTTGAACCATCTGGGACAATCTGTGGTAGATATCATCTTGCTTGGATTGATGACGGATTCTGCTGTAGCAGGCATGAGTTTCAAAAAACGATTTGCAATGCGGTCGATATCCATGTGCTCATCCGTCTATGGAAATGGAATGTCATCACCATCCATTGATCTAGGACGGACTGTCGCCTTGCTTGGATAGATGGCTCTGGGACATCGCCCGTCTACTGGAGACACATGTGCTTCCGAGGGATAGGTTATGACGGTTTGCACCTGTTGACACTTTCAAGCATGCGGTGTAGAACAGAAGAGTGTACTGATGTGCGGAGCGGCGATAGCATCTGCTGAAAAAGCATAAGTTCAATCCGGGTTGTTGCACATATGAAACAAGGGAGCATATCAGCGCCAGTAGACAAACGACAGGAATTGTTGACCAAGGGTGAGAGTACCAACTTGCCAGTCCGCATTGAAAGAACATGAATAGAAAGCTATGTGGATTCCAACGTAGTATGGGCCAGGCACTGAAATATTGCACCTAGCACGAAAGAGATATCATGGAACCCTACTTTCTCTGCCATCGCTCCGTTACTCGACGACGCCTGCAGGGGCACCGAGGAGTGCAACTCTATAAGCTGCATCGAGGGTCTAGTGTATGAAAAAAGAAGCAACGTTTTTCACTTATAGTGTCACATGTCACTGTGCTGTGACAGGTGTCACATTTCTCCCATCATCATCGTCGTCTCCTCCCCGAGCACTCAAGACGATCATCCACGCCGTCCGACACCACTTCAAGACAAAAAATGGGTTCAACAAGGTCAGTGCGCACGATCGTCGGCGTCTTCATGGATGGAGCTATCATATGGGCCATGTATCGAGGTTTTGGATGATGGATGGATACAGTCGAGAATGGATGGACCTCTTGCTGGCGTATTCCGCTTGAACGAACAGCGATCACTCACGCTCCCCACTATGGCAGACTCTACTGCAAGGGCCGCGTCCTTGGACACAAGCGCGCAAAGCGCAACACCCGCCCCAACACTTCCCTCATTCAAATAGAAGGTGTTTCCAACAAGGAAGACGCTCAGTTCTATCTCGGCAAGGTACGTACATCCACCATCTTTCGTGAACCGCTGTTTTGTGACCTTATTTTCTCCTTTCAGCGTGTTGCATATGTTTACAGGGCGAAGCGGGAAATCCAGGGGTCGAAAATCCGTGTTATCTGGGGGTGCGTTTACAATTCTCGAATCTCATTCACTAAACAAACTGACCTCCCGTGGTGACATCCAACAGTCGTGTAACCCGTCCACATGGGAATTCCGGCGTTGTCAAGTCAAAGTTCGGCTCCAATCTCCCACCACGAGCCTTTGGTGCTAGTGTGCGCGTTGTACGTTGTCATCGTCATCTCTCGCATTGCGTTCTTGACTTTTTTTTTTGTGCTTCAGATGTTGTATCCTTCTAACATTTGATTTATTCCCTGCGCCTTATCCTGTCAAACCGACACTTCTTACATCGCTTGGAGAGAGGTCCCCTACATAGGTGTATTGCCACAACATGACCATGTCATATGACACACATGAATACACACACAGATACTCAAAACTTGTTGCACATTAAGCAATTGACCTTGATCCTCGAGGGCGAAGGGGGGGTAAGTTCAGTATCACTGGGGTCACAGTGGCGGCGACTATCATTATCGACACTTTCGTCGCGACGCCCATCTGACACTGTTATCTCCGACCCGTTTTGCATACTCTCAGACAGGCCTCTCCATGCGTGGCAATGTGCCCACGTCGATTACTCGCTTTCAATGAGACTCACGTTCGTCAAAATGTGAGTCTTGTTGGGTTTGGTTGCGATCCCCAAATTCTTCGGCTGGCGCATGGTCAGTTGTATCGGATGTGATCCAAACGAAAGACAACCAAGTGCTTATTGTCTTCGATTCCATTAGGGCGCCAGAATAGGTGCATGGAGCACGAGATCATTTCAAACATGAACGGGGTGAGCTCTTAAAGTCTTATCCGGGACTCTAAATACGATTAGAATGCGCTCAAGGACACCGTAGAAAAAGCATCCAAAGGGTGATTGAACACCTGTGTAACGGTGCTCATTTATTGCTCACATTATCATTTGAGCGCAACAAGATGCTCCATAATATAAAGCAAGGGATT
>Ga0307511_10002589_pt1 | contig 18886 bp, 15 predicted proteins | sample 13_EM_MG_FD_200266 | JGI IMG/M metagenome (GOLD analysis project Ga0307511, IMG submission 200266) | Populus trichocarpa ectomycorrhiza microbial communities from riparian zone in the Pacific Northwest, United States - 13_EM | ecosystem: Host-associated > Plants > Roots > Unclassified | place... | reverse complement strand
GTTATTGTCTCTTTTTATATATATATATATATATATATATATATATATATATATATATATATATATATAAACATTGTTGGGTATGCAATGCACACGTCATGTCAATAAGGGGGAGAAGCCAACGCCTTTCGGGAGGCGCGTATTGGCTCCTCTGGCCATAAAACACTGCTTTCCACAGTGGCGTTTGAAGCAATGCACCGAGAGCTTCCCAGTGGTGGCGTGCGAGGTGGCAAAAGACGGGTGGTGTGGTTCTAGACTTCTTTCTTCTCCTTCCACTTTTCTCTTTCTTTTCTTTGGCAAAGTACACAAACTTCATTTCATTTGTTTTTTAATATAATATAACCCTTATTCTTTTGATTTTCACATTTTTTTTTAAAAAAAAATCTTTTGTAGGTTTATTTTTTAATTTTGTTTATATCATTTGCTTTCATTTAGTTTTTATTTTAAATTCAATCATCATTCTTTTGATTTCCCATCCTTTTTTTTTCTTTTGTTGGTTAATGTTTTTTTCAATTTCATCCATATTATTTGATTTCATTTAGTTTTTATTTCAAATTTGATCCCCATTCTTTTGATTTCCCATCTATTTTGTTTTTTTAATCTTTTGTAGGTTAGTTTTTTTTTTTCAATTTCATCTCTTATTATTTAGTTTTTTTTTTCAATTTTGATTCTTATTCTTTTAATTGCTATTTATTTTATTTTTATCTTTTTTCCTAATTCAATTTTGTCTCGTCGGATGTCGACTCGATCTGCCTTACCTTGAACGGGTTAGTGTTTTTTGAATAGTTACTTTACCTGATGAGTAATGAGTAGAGTATAAATATTATTAAAACATACTTGAAATCCACCTGAGCCTAACCTATAATGTATATTTATATTATACGAATATATTTATTGACTATTTATATTTTTCTTAATACAATGCGATACACATACATACACACACTTGTTAAACATTTACATTTTTTTAGTGCAATATGATATATACATATCCTACTATTGACATAAAATTATAATTTTATAATTTAATATATTAATTATTTTAATTTTTATTGAATAGCAAAAAATAGTTAGATGATTGATGCCCATATACCTAAATTTGATTGATAGTTTATGAATATCTAAATTGTTTATCTAGTGGGTAATAGGTAGGATATGAATATCAAGAAATTCGACACGTAGGAAATCATTGCTACCCATACTCAAAATTTGATTTTAATTTATTTTTGTGTTAAATTTTATCAACTTTTTTTTGTGCTCTTTGTTTTTTGTGCTTCCTTTTTTTATTGTCTTTTTTCTTTCTTTTAAATTTCATCCCTCCTTGTTTTGTGATTGAGAAAAATGCATATTTATATTATACAAATATATTTATTGAATATTTAGATTTTTTTAATACAATATTATATATATAATATTTATTATTTTATATTTTAATAATTTCACACACACACACACACTTCAAATTTATATACTAGTTAATTTGTTTTCTATTCAATAATAAATAATTGTTAAATAATAAATATTCATATGAATAAATAATTTTATCCCTTAATATTAGAGATGATAATTTAATTCGAACTTGATGGATACCGACACAAACATGTCAATATTTCTTTTATGGTTATCTTATCTAATAGATAATGGATAAGGTATAGATATAATTAAAACCGACCCGGAACCTACCAAACTTAACATGAAATGTGTGTATTAACTTGGATGGATTCATATGGGCTTTTCTAACCTTTTTTTGTTTGCATTTGTTTTACTTTTACATATTATTGAAATTATACGGACTTATTAACTCGGGTCAAGTCAATAACCCGAGTTTCAACTTTTTTTAAAATATTTGCATCGCCTTGACTTTTATGTACAATAAAAAAAATATGTAAACCCGTCATGTAATGCGGGCCACCTATATAATAAACTTTCATGAAATTGATTTGATTATATAATAATGAGGTGGCTTTTGTCTTAAAAAGCCAATGAAAAATTGGAGAGATTGTAGGAAAAAGTGAATCTTTTAATAAGATTTCTCCCTGTCACGGTTAGATTGTAGATTTTACATACTAATCTAGATGAATTCAAGTTGGTTTTATTAATTTTTTTTCTTTATATTTTGATTTTATTTTTTAATATTGTTAAAATTATATATATTTATTAATTTCACTTAAGAGGGTGCTTGGTAGTGTGGTAGCGATTACTTTTCAAATAACTTTTTGTGCCGAAATGCATGCCAATGATTTTTTTTATTTTTTAAAAATCATTTTTGACATCAGCACATCAAAACGATCCAAAACGTACAAACCATATTAAATTTTAGCAAAAAAAAAATTTTGAATTTTTTAGGAACACGGTACAATAAACATGTTCTAAGTTAATAACCCGGGTTTTATTATTTTTTATTTATAATAAAAAAATTTATGTTGGCCCGCATCCATGTAGTAAGCTTTCAGAAATTGATTCGATTACATAAAAATCACAACACTAGTGGTGTAACAACACTAGTCGTGGTTTTTGTCTTGAAAAAAAAAAACAAATAAAATAATTAGAGATGGAAAATAGGAGGGATGGAAAGAAGAGGTGAATGAAACCAAACTCTTCCTCTTCAACACAATCTTTCTCTCCCACCAACCTATCCTTAATTCAAATTCCTTAATTCAAATCAATGGTCTCTCCCAATCCCACCTCTTCTTCTTCTATCCACTATTTCTATATCTTCTAGGGTTTCGATTTCTTTCAAAACCCAGAAGTAAAAATCAGGTATTTCTCTTCTCTCGCTCTCTATCGATCGATTTGAATTTGGTCCTCTCGATCTCTTTTTTCTTTTGATCGTTACTGTATGCATGTTAAATTGATTTCCCTTTTAATTTCTCTGATTATTTTATTTTTGTTGATAATTTATTTTTCAAGCCTCCGATTTTCGTAATTCGTTTGGAAATATTATGACTTTTAGTGTTAGGATACCTCCTCTGATCGTAAATTTAAACTGGGTTTTTTTTGGGAAAATTAGGGTTTTGGCTCTAAAAGAGGGATTTTTTTCAGTAACATTATTGTAAATAAATTAGGGTTTCATTTATTTATTCCTGGTGAGATTAACTTCCAGCTCGTTGTAGCTTGATATTGACTATTTGGTTACAAATTTGCCTTTCTTTTTAAGTAGAATTTTAAGTGAATGTTGTTTAGATTGTGAATTTTGTTGGTTTGTTAACCGTTTGATGTTTCGTTGCTGTTCATAAAATAAATTGTGGTTTTGTGTTAGGATGTGTAGTGAGATATATGATTTGTGTGTTGAGATTTTGCAGATATTGGTATTGGGAATTTGGAATTAAGTTTTTGGAAATATGACGATGAATGAGCGGAAGACTATTGATCTTGAACAAGGATGGGAGTTTATGCAGAAGGGAATTACTAAGCTGAAGAACATCCTAGAAGGGTTGTCTGAGCCCCAGTTCAGCTCCGAGGACTACATGATGCTATACACGTAAACACTTCTATGCCACATTTTGTCTATGATGATTTTTACATGTGTTTGAATTAGCATATGCTTGACTTGATTTGTTGTTGTTTTTGATGATGATGTTTTTATTTTCTTTTTTTTTGTAGAACCATTTACAACATGTGTACGCAGAAGCCTCCTCATGATTATTCCCAACAGCTATATGACAAGTACCGGGAGTCTTTTGAAGAATACATTACTTCAACGGTGAGGAACATATAAATCAAGTTTGCATAATCATGACTGGTACATACATTTTTTCGTCATGTTTAGAGTCACATGTACTCTCACCAACAAGAAATGTCAACTCGTTTCCATTATCTGCATCTTGACCAAGAAATTATATGTTTAGTTTCTACTGCATTGACAAATTTGTCATTGTAATGGATGGTTATACTTTCAAGTCAAGGATCTGTAGCTTGGGGGTTGAGAAATTGCTATTTATGGTTTTTAATGGATGGTTTTGAAGGAAACATTTATTTTTAAATGCTAGTGTTGTCTACCAATTAGTGATAGCATCCCCTATCACTGGAGTAGAAAGCCTAAGGTAAGGCTATTGTTTAACTTCTTGTAATTGTTTGATACATCTTGGTGAATGAATGGTGTATTTTATGTCATGTCAATCCATTCCAAGTGATGTGATTGGAAAACATACCTGCTTCTTGAAACCTGGCTGTTTTTCATGATCATGGAACTGGAAAAATGCAGGTGAGGCAGTGGCTCAGAAATGAGGCATCTTATATTCAATCCCCCTGGTTACTTGTACATTTGGGTTGAGTGATCGCATGCATTCATGTGAATCAGTTTTGGATTGGATTCAAAGTGATTCAGGTTAATGTATACCCTTACTTTGACAAGGTCTTCTCAACTTTCTATCCTTTTTCCAATAAACACATGTTATGCACTGCCATCTCATTGATACTTGGAACAAAATAACCTTGTCAGCTCCTTTTCAAAGGAGATGGAGGGAGATAGGTTGGGCGAGGGAGACATCTTATGCACATGTTGAACATCATGGTGCTGCTCCCCTTCTATTTGTTCGCTTTACGCTCTGTTTCAAATATAAGATTCCTTCATATGAGTTTACTGGAAGTTGATGGAACTTTGTTTACAAGAAGAAAAAACCCTCTTAAACCTCTGTTAACATCATTGTTTCTTTTTACTTCAACCCAATATATGTAGATATGTTTCTGATTGGTCTCAGTTTTCATTTGTCTCCATTAAAAATGCAATGTTCTGCTGTTTTTTTTCTATCGAGCACTTCTCAATTTGTTGCCAATTTTCTGTTTTCTGATGCAGGTATTGCCATCCTTAAGGGAGAAGCATGATGAGTTTATGTTACGAGAGCTAGTTAAAAGGTGGGCAAACCATAAAGTCATGGTTAGGTGGCTTTCTCGTTTCTTCCATTACCTTGATCGCTATTTTATTGCCCGAAGGTCACTTCCACCCCTTAATGAAGTTGGACTTGCTTGTTTCCGCAATCAGGTATGTCATGGCTGATTACCTGACTCATGTGCTGTCTTATATTCTGTCTGTGTTCTGTGTTTGTGATGGATTTTTTTTTTCCTTCCATTGCTTCTTGAACCATTGTCCCAATTGAAACTCCACTATATTCTGTTTGCTAACACAACTATTCCCTTGCAAGAAGATACATCATAATGTAATATAATGGAACGTCTTTTGATTCCAGGTGTACCAAGAGCTGAATGGGAAAGTGAGGGATGCTGTAATTTCTCTGGTAGGGTCATATTCTTTCTCCTAAATGGATGGTTTTCTGTTTCTTAACACATGGACAAAATAGTTAACATGATTGTCCTTAAACAGATTGATCAAGAGCGTGAAGGAGAGCAGATTGACCGAGCTTTATTGAAGAATGTCTTGGATATATTTGTTGAAATCGGAATGGGGCAGATGGATTATTATGAAAATGACTTTGAAGCAGCGATGCTTAAAGATACAGCTGCTTATTATTCTCGGAAAGCAGCAAACTGGATCCTAGATGATTCATGTCCAGATTACATGTTAAAGGTAAACTGGACATGTTCTGTTAATGAGTCAAAAAGAATTTTTGCCCTCATGAAATGGTTTTTAATGCAAATAGTTTCTAATGCATCTTGTTGGTGATTCCAGGCTGAGGAGTGTCTAATGAGGGAGAAAGATAGGGTTTCTCATTACTTGCATTCCAGTAGTGAGCCAAAATTGCTGGAGGTTTGTGGCTGATTCTATGCTGTAACTCTTTGTTTTAGTTGCTCATTAGTGGTGGTTATTCACACAAAATACTAGAAAACCTTGTAAAATGGGATATCCCAGTTCAGGTACTGGTTCAAACAGCTGCATTGCCTGGTTTGAGGCCTAACTTAAAGTTTTACCCTTGTTTTTATTCTCTCTGTTATTTTGTTGTTGTGTCAGAAGTCATGTGTTCTTCTCTGCAGAAAGTTCAACATGAGGAGTTGTCTGTATATGCCAACCAGCTGCTTGAAAAAGAGCACTCTGGATGTCATGCACTGCTTAGAGATGACAAGGTTTTTATCATATATTCATTAGTTAACCATTTTTTCTGCTCATTGCAAATTAACTAACAGTCGTCGTGTTCTTGCTTTGTTTCATGCTGTTTTAGGTGGAGGATTTATCAAGAATGTTCAGGCTCTTTTCTAAAATACCTCGAGGCTTAGATCCTGTTTCTAGTATATTTAAGCAGGTTGGTAGGCTTAATAATTTATTGGCCATGGGGAATCTGAGATAAGCATTTTGTTGGTTCTATCTTTTCTTCTTCTTGTTTTTTTCACCTTCATTTTTCTATGTTCTGAGATAGTTTCTGTTCCATAACACAGCATGTCACTGCTGAAGGTACAGCTTTGGTCAAACAGGCTGAAGATGCAGCAAGCAGCAAGAAGGTCGGTCCTATGGCTATTCTAAACTTTGCAATTTATGTAATTTAACTCCTGGGAAAATTCTCTTTCCTCATATTTGCATTTTATTGCCCCTCCCATCAAGCAAAAAGTAGAGTTTTTCTCTTAGATCTGTTCAATTTTTGTGCAATTTTCTGTGTAAGATTGTTTGGTTATGCACTCCTTAGTAATCTTTGAAACCGCTTTCATAAATCCCTTCCACTAAAAGTATTGTGATTGTGTATGAACTTTTAGATTTCATTTGTTGAGCAGTTTTCTCTATAATAATGATGATAATGAGGATGGTAAGATATACTTGGTGTGCAGGTTACGTGAAATGTTGTTGTCAATAATTTGGCGTCCCTGTTTTGCTTAACTTTGCTTTGAAATTGATTTTAATTCACCACCGTCCTGCTTACCTTATGGGGTATATGACCTTTTCTGTTGCGTTCACGAATAAAGCAAATTCAATTTCCAAAAATCAGCGAAAGCCTTGTTTAATATCAGAATCCGATTCCATCATCTATCCAACCCAGCAACCCACTGGCCCTAACTCATCAGCTCCCAAGACAAAATGGTGCTTGCTTTTGCACCAGTTCTAGTTTGCTAAGAACACTTTAGCAACTTTATTATTTTTGAAATATTTTATTCTCTATCCATGACAATGATAAACGCCATTCTTTAAAAGAAGAGCAAGGGTAGTCAAATATCCTAGCAAGCTTGAGGTTCTAAAGCTCTTGTGCACAGCATCCATAAATTACGTACCCTAGTCATAGATCCTTAGATGCTTGTTGAGTATCAGATTTATCCTGGCATATCATCCTTGGAAGATTGCTTGCTAATCTTGGGTCTTTACTGGTTCTTCTTGTCTTTACAATTTGTGAGAAAGTAGGATACAGACCATAAAAAACTGAAATGAATGACCTATCAGAACTATATTGGTATCTCTGCCACTGAGTATTGCTGAATAGTCCTGATGGTAGCCCAAAGCTTATCATAGATAAATTTTTCAGTCCCCACTACTTGAGGAGTTGAAGGGTATTTATGAGATGATTTTAGGCTAATAAATCAGTCAAACACATGTGGTTGTGGTCTGCTCCTAAGTTGAGATTTTTCCGATGATTGGTACAGCAGAGCTCTATTTTTGCATTAATAACGAGCTCTTCATAAAATTGGTTGCATGATACATTACTCTCACCAACATGCATGGTATATTTGTGAATGCTCTTTTTTTTTATTCATGTTATTCTAATGCCAGCTTTTTTGTTACTTTTTTTTTATAAAAAAAGGCAGATAAAAAGGACGTGGTTGGCTTGCAGGAACAGGCAAGTCTCCATTTTTAAATCCATATATTGACTGACTGTTGAAATAAGTGGAAGCTGATTTTGGTGGCCTTCAGGTTTTTGTCAGGAAGGTGATTGAGCTGCACGACAAATATCTGGCATATGTCAACAATTGTTTTCAGAACCACACTCTTTTCCACAAGGTTTGTGTGGTTTATTTATACCTGACATTCAAAGGTTAAATCCTTCTTGATCTGTTGTGTCTAAAACTTGTTCTTCTCCAGGCCCTCAAGGAAGCTTTTGAGGTCTTTTGCAACAAGGGTGTTGCTGGAAGTTCAAGTGCAGAATTACTAGCAACCTTTTGTGATAACATTCTTAAGAAAGGTGGGAGTGAGAAACTGAGTGACGAGGCCATTGAGGAAACACTGGAGAAGGTCTGTTGTGCTGCCTTTGCATGGTTCTGTTGCTCATGTTATTATTTAACTTCATAATTGAATTTGTCATTGATTTATAGGTTGTGAAGCTGCTTGCTTATATTAGCGACAAAGACTTGTTTGCTGAATTTTATAGGTGAATTATGTCATCTTCTGATGAATAGATGCTTTAATCGAACATTATATGGTGAACTTTTTAACTAAAAGAGGATTATTTTTTTGTTGCATGGTTTCTGGCAGGAAAAAGCTTGCTCGACGTCTACTTTTTGATAAGAGTGCCAATGATGACCATGAGAGAAGCATTTTGACAAAGCTGAAGCAGCAATGTGGTGGGCAGTTCACCTCAAAGATGGAGGGAATGGTCAGTCGCCTTGAACCATCATTTTCTAATTCAGAAGTTTAGATTGCTATGCACATGTAAGATTGGGATGCAAATTGCGATTCTTTCTTGAATTTGATTGTCGTCTAGGTTACGGACTTGACATTAGCTCGGGAAAACCAAACCAGTTTTGAGGAGTATCTAAGCAACAACCCAAATGCAAATCCAGGAATTGACTTGACGGTTACGGTTTTGACAACTGGCTTCTGGCCTAGTTACAAGTCTTTTGATTTGAACCTTCCAGCGGAGATGGTATGCTTATTAATTTGTCTTAGTTAAAATGTTCGTTGCTTTCTGGTTGATATGTGTGGTTTTTCTTTAGGTCACGTGTCACTAACGCATACCTTTCTCTGATTGTCTGATTGCCTCCGCTTTAGGTCAAGTGTGTTGAAGTTTTTAGAGAATTTTATCAAATAAAAACAAAGCACAGGAAACTTACCTGGATATACTCATTGGGTACCTGTAATCTTATTGGGAAATTTGAACCAAAAACCATGGAGTTGATTGTGACAACCTATCAGGTGTTATGTTAATGAATTTAATTGCATATGTTTTTATTTATTAATTCTGATTAGTGTAGAAGTGCAGGTTGTCCATAAGTTTCTTTATTTCTAATGTTGATTTTTCCCGTGTTTAATAGGCTTCTGCACTGTTGCTTTTTAACTCTTCAGATAGATTGAGTTATTCAGAGATCATGACTCAATTGAACTTGACTGATGATGATGTTGTTAGACTGCTCCACTCTTTGTCATGCGCAAAGTATAAGATTCTAAACAAAGAGCCAAATACAAAAACAATATCTCCTACCGATCACTTTGAATTCAACTCCAAATTTACTGACAAAATGAGGAGGATCAAGGTGCTGAGAGCTTCTACAATGTCCTGTCGCTGTTCTGTATCATGTGAAAGCTAATGAGCCTTCTTTGTTCAACTTGCAGATTCCTCTGCCTCCTGTAGATGAAAAGAAGAAAGTAATTGAAGATGTTGATAAGGACAGAAGGTATGCAATTGATGCATCAATTGTGCGCATCATGAAGAGCCGCAAAGTTTTGGGTCACCAGCAATTGGTTATGGAGTGTGTTGAGCAGTTGGGTCGCATGTTCAAGGTTTATATTGACATTTAGTTTCCTCTTGATGCCTTGATGGTATGCGTTCCTTTTCTTCCCTCTATCTTAAATCACTGTTTTAATTGAAATGTGGATTTGCAGCCTGATTTCAAGGCAATTAAAAAACGGATCGAAGATCTGATTACTCGAGACTATCTTGAAAGGGACAAAGAAAACCCCAATTTGTTCAGATACTTGGCATAAAACAGCATGCTTGATCGTCCATGAATAATGACTTGGTGACCATTGTTGCTGCAAATCACACCAAAGAGCGACTGTATACAGTTGAAATAGCACGGGTGTGTATAAATGCTGCTAGTGAGTGCCTCTTTGGTGATTGATTGGAAGCAGGAGCTGGAACCCTCGCATATTTTTCCTCCAGAGCCAGGTATGAACAACTTCTATAGATTGTGTACCCACGATGGAGAAATCTAATTGCTTCCCTAATGTGATCTAATGCGCCAAGGGGACTATCATGTATCATTTACCTTGCTACATTGAGTCTACCACATGACTTAGTTGTTTGTTTGTTAATAATTGTGCTTGCTATTCCAGTAGAAGGGGGGGAAATGTAATTTAGTTCTCTTCACTTTACATTTTGTTTGTCGGATCCAGAAACTACCAGGTGAATGGTATGCCTTTGAATGCGAGCATCATTACCTGTGCTATTTTATGTTTTTCATTGTATCACCTATAAGAGTAACTCCGAGTTTGCATTATTTAATTAGATGGATGTGCTGGTTATCAAATATTATTTGATTGTTCATACTTGTAAAAACTTGGAACTGCTTTAACTTGCATCATTTCACTGTCTCCAAAAAAGTTGAGATCAATTTTTGTATTTCAAGTCCATCCGTTTTCAAGGAGAGCTAAAAGTTGAACATCTCTCATTACATTGTCCCAGTTGTTTTATTGAGGGTTTTCTTTAAAAAATGGTTCAACTTTGAATATTTTGTCATCCATAATGTTTTCCCTTTTGGTGGTATGGTACAAGTGTCATCCGGCCATGATGCATATAACGAATAGCTCCCCGATTGTTTTTGTGATGCGGTCCTTGCACTGCAACTCTGCATGAGTTCTGCTAAAAACGCTCGTGAAACTGTAATCTATAGCTTTTCTTCCATATGTTTTTATAAACTGCAACCACACGCCACATCTCTTTGGGGACCCGAGTTCTATATGATACGACACCTCCATGGCATCATATGTTAGGTGATTCCCTAATTTTTTTTTTGTAATCAGAATGTCCGCTTGCACTCACTTTTGATTCCTTAACTCCCTTTTAAATATTTATGATTCCTTAACTCCCTTTTAAAATAGTTATGAGCGCATGTTAATTGGTCGACTTCTTTCACTTGATCGCACCTATTTTACACGATCCCAACTTTTCAAATTTAGAAAATCAACTGCGTTCTCTGGTGGAATGAGTTCGTTTTCAAACTGTTTCATTGGAACGTGTTTTACGAACATTCAGCAGCACCAAACCTCAAAAGCTAGGGATGACATGACCGGTCCCCATAGCTTAATCCACCCCCTTGATTTTATTAAATAGAAATAACTCAAGAATTTATTTTTTCGGCCTTTCCTATATAAACAACGGAAGCCTTTATGTTTTGTATTCAGTTTTTGGATCGAGCCAGCTTGAAATGGCATTGTTTTTGTCCAACATAAGCATAGCAATCCGGTTAAACCATTACAGCTCATGTAAAAATGGGCAAGTCGATCGTTGCGGGGTTGCAATTGTTCTGTCCTAGAAATAGTTTATTTTAATGGAAGCAGCGTGGTAGGCTCTTCAGAGCAGCGTGCAGCTGTATTTGCTCGAGTCTAGATTCTTAACAATAATTTCTAGTTCATAGAATCTGAAGCTGTGCATCTTGCATGCTCTAATGGGAAGTTGTTTTCAACAAGATTCGTCCCCATAACGTGAAAGGTGGAAATATTTGTGGTTTTGAAGTCATGCTGAGAAATGAAATGACGCTTGCAGTAGTTTGATTTGAAATGACAAGACCTATTATTCTATTCGATCAGACGTCAGACAAATATCTTCCGACTTTTGGCTTGCAAACACGGAACCTAGCCAAGTAAATCCCAGAAAAGTGGTTGACTCACTGCTTGGGATCATGGGATGATTGTTCGATCCTTTATGATGGAAATCAAAGCCGCCAAAGGAGTGCAGGAAGGAGCTTGCTGTTACTGCTAACGTAAGCGTTAAGCTTGGAGCCGGAGACTGAAAGATGGTATGGGGATTTTTCTCAGTTGAAGTCAGCTTGCAGGACGAGAGAATTCACGCGGTTCAGTCACAAATGATGTGCGACAATGAGAGTCGATGAATGTGCGTGAAGCAAACATGGATTTTGCAATTTGGACAAAACAGGGTCCCAAAATGGACAAGTGAAAGGAGCAAAACCGACGGTTCTCTTTACTCTCCCAAACCAGGAAGCAAACACTAGGAAGCAATTGCGTCCTTCCATGAATTGTCTGCCTGTCCCCAACTTTTGTCCTTTTGCCATTAGTCTTAAGTTCCTATTCCTCGCCATTCTACTTATTATATTATTTTAATGACATTGACTTGCAACCTGTGGATTTCCTCATGCATTTTGGACCCCATTTTGCTGAGATCACTCTCCGCAAAAACCCCCACTCCTAAAGAAAAAGAGTATCTTGAAAGAGGGAGGGAGGGATGATTCCAACAATCGAAAATGGTGATAGCAAGTTGTGGAATGCAATAAACTTGCACGTTTGGTTGTCCATCGTGGGTTGTCGAACGTCATCATCGAAAGCTTCTTCTCTCTTTTTTCTGAAGCAGATGATTTCTTCTGGCAAAGAGAATTTCTACGCGGTCCTTCTTGCTCAACTATGAAATCTTGCCGTTTAATACATCCTCTCCAGTTCTATCTGATGTGATCAAAGCTGGAGTCATCTGCTGCCCAGAAACTCTCAGCTAAATGATGTATTTTTTTTAATTGCTGGCTGGAAGAGAAATTTTCTTTCCATTTTAGAGTTCCAAGAGGCTTCACTTGATTGTCTTGCTTCATTCCTGAATAAGAGGAACAAGGAACATCTGCTATAGACAGAGAGCTCAATAAGATTTAGCTTTCCATGACCAAGAAAGTTTTGCAGGTTCTTTGAACCAATGTTTGCTTTCCATTGCCTGTGATAGGTCGAAGTAACTAGGATTTTTGGTGTGAAAACTGAGAATAAAAGCCGGCAAGGTTCGTGTTATGATCCCAATCCAAACTTATGAGCGGTGCAGTGTATTTTGGATTTGCATTTTCAGCTTCAATCATAGTTCTTAAGAATACAATGAGATACTGATTTTATTCCCATGGCCTGGGGGATTGATGGAAGTGGAGATAATCATTCCATCACTTATTTGTTAACATGGTCAGAATTTCTCACATTTCTTTCTTCTTTCTCTCCTTTTCTCCCCACTGAATTGATCGCGTCATCTTTCCTTTGCTAGCTGTTCTCCTTGATTAAGTTCAAACAAGACATAATTTGTTGTTTAAGCTTGTAACGGTGGATAGTTAATATATATTATTCCACTTTGCTGATTGCACCAGCAATTTTTCCAGGCTGTCTTTCCTGCAGAATTGATTGCATCAGCATCCCTTTGTTTGTTATGCTTTATGATTGAGTTCAACACAAGACATGATTCACTTCAAAAAGCTCATTTATAATGGGCTTAGGGGAAGCGATTTGTTTAAATATTCTACTCTGCAGGTTCCACCATCATTTTCCTAGGAAATGCGGTTCTAAATCTGCTGAACGTTTTCTTCTTTTTAGTTTTATTATGAATCTTGAGATTTCTGCCAATTATTTTTGTTTTACCTCACACCTTATGTCATGCATGCTGGGAATTTCTCTTGTGATCTGCTTGTTGTCACTTCAGCTTAGAATCACCAGAAGCCCAATTACTAGTTGGTTGCTTAGTGCTACCGTCACACCAATAATATATTAACAACTTAACAGTATGCATTACATGATACATGTGGGCTCTCCTCTTTCCTACCACTAAGAAAATGCTTTCCTCCCCTTAAACAATTGAAGACCAAAGATTTTGTCCCTTTTGTGTTTTGATTCTTGCAGAAATATGTAGTGGCAGTGTGGTTAGGTTCTCCCCACATGATTGCTGGTTTCTTTCCCTATCAGGAATCTGATACGGGGAATAGTAAAAGTGACATCTTTTTTGTCCCTTTTGTGTTTTGATTCTTGTTTTCATTCCTACTTGCTGCTGCTGCTTACTAAACGCACTGGACAAGAAATGCTTTGGAAACACAAGACCCCACCGCCTTGTATTAATTGATGAGCTAATACAAATGAGTTTGCATAAGAATAGTGCATCCCATCAACTTGTGATTTGACCTTACCATTCTAAATAGAAACATAAACGACATTTTATACAAAATCTAAATATTGAGCACCCCAAGGTGGGTGTGTGTGTGTGGCTAAGTAGGTTTCTTGCTTTCAACTTTGGCAAATTCCAGGGTTTTCTTGCCTTGCAACTTGCTAGTTACATAGTGTTTACTGTACTCTCCATGATTGTATGTCCTATACTTGCACGGGTTGTTCTCATCCACCAGTTCTGGAATTGGTCCAAGCTCTATTTCATAGCTAGGGGCATAAAATGTGACAATAGAGAGCCTGTCTTTTTCCTTGTGAGTCACTGCTCTGTGTTCCACACTCTTGTATTTTCCATTTGTTAAAACCTGTGCATGCAGAAAATTAGTGAATTCTACAACATCGATTCATGGTAAGATGGAGAAAGGAAAGCCCATGATTTCCTTACTTCTAAAGTGTCGCCAATGTTGATGACAAATGCATTTGGAACAGGCTGAATAGGCATCCATTTGTTGTCTTTAAGGATTTGGAGTCCTACTGAACCACCCTTCCCTTGCTGCAACACTGTAAGGGCACTTCCATCTGAATGCGGACTAAGACCTAAAACAAGGTCCGGTCTTGCACATGGTGGGTAGTAGTTCATCCTTATGGCTTGCACAGCCACCCCAAACATCTCTTCAAAAAAATCTGTTCTCAGGTTTAGTGTCATGGCTATATATTCCAGTAGATGATGACACAGCTTCCTCACTTCTCCTGAATAGACGTCTACAGTTTCACTGATGCAAGAATTGCACGACGCATTATAAGTAAATTGAAGACTTGTCCGCTTAAAATTCTGGAGGAAATAGAAATTGTGTTTATACTGTTACCTGAACTTGAGTGGCTTTGCTGGCCATAGTTTTGGGACCCTTATAAAGTGGGGCTCAAGCCCAAGAGCAAACATGTTGCACCAGTCCAGCTTTTGGTCCTCAGAGAACACAAAGGCCTGTCCATATCCCTGAACAGTCCCTGGCAACATGGGATACTTCTGCTTCTCCTCTAAAGGCAGCACGAAGAAATCCCTGGCAACCTTCTCTATACTCTCCAGCAAACTCAGATCAATCCCGTGGTTAATCACCTGATAAAAACAAGAAAGCAATACAAACTTAGCCTTCGTGCTCATTTTATCCTGCACTAACAAAGAAAGAAGGGGGAAAAAGAAATATCAACTTGTACCTGAAAAAAACCCCACTCCTCGCAAGCTCTTGTCAGCTGCAACATTTCACTCTTGTATTCATCTTTATTGCCTTTAACAAGCCTTGAGAAATCAATGATGGGAACGGTATCAGGAGGCTGTAGAGCTGTGGCTAGTGTTGGTCTTTCTGTCATGTCCCTAACAAATCTTTCAGGGATTGTTGCTGGCCTAGCCTTTCTCAGTTCTTGAACATCATCAATATGACCAACGTTAATTGGAGAAATGGGAACAGGAGCCATGGAAACAGAATTTGGAAATGTGTCAAAAAATTAGTGAAAGCTAAGGAAGAAGTTTTACCTGATAGCTTCAAGCTTACACAACTCTGCATTTATAGAAGGAGAAAGTGCAGTCTGCATTGTTAAAAGCCCAGTGGTCTTCTGTGCGTGGGCCCGTGTCACGGCACAGCTAAATTCTTGTGCGAATCCAGAGTCTGTCAAAATTATTATTTGCTAGTCCTCCTCGAAACTCATCTTCTCCAAATAAAGTCAGAGAAACTTTCAAGTTAAATGCCCAAATTAAGCCATCGGCAGGGATGAGATTCCCTTCTAATTAAACACCGGACAGCCTCTTATTATTAGAGACTTAACGTACATGCTCTTTATGGAAAGTGCAAGGACATTCACCATCTCAATGTCTTCATCAAAATTATGGATAAATTAGAAAATTAGCATGTAAAATAAAAACAAATGTTGAATTAACATGTAAATAAAAAGTTTTTGGTGAAATACTACATATTTGGATGTCACGGTTCTGAACTATGATATTTAGTTAAATGTCGCGTTCTAAACCACGACATTAATTAAATATCGTGGTTGGGAACGATGACCGATTTATAATGGTCAATCGATTCATAAGAAAAATCACAAAACTGCTAAAATCAAGGTCTCGAGTAAAGATTTTTGAAATTTAAAAATCCAACACTTCCTCATCAGCCACAAAATTTGGTTGGTGCAACATCCTTACTGTCTAACCTTTGTCACATGTTTGGACCACCAAAAATTCTTGACATGTTAACCCAAAAAAGGCATATATCATTCTGCTTCCATCACCATGAACCATCTGTCGTCACAATGCATAGAATAACCATCCATACAGCCTTCCCTCCAAGATAGTGTATCAAATTATCATCGTCAATGATTTGAACATAAGAGTTCATAAAATTATGATTTTTATATCAAACAGTTGACCGGATCTTATAATTGGATCAATCATCCTACCAGTTGAGCCACAAGATTGACAACAAGGTTATATACTAAGTTGTTGCTATTTTGAAGTGCGATAAAGTAAGTATGTTATTTCTCCAAAAAAATTTTAAATGGTATTATGGTGCCAAAAACTTTTAATCTGTTGTGCTGTTTTTTTTATAAATAAAATCCCAAATTATAGTCTGTAGCTATACAAGGCACTTACCTGCCTTGAGCCATCTCAAATAATTTCACTTCTATTGAGCTGTTACTAGCACCTAGCTTCCCCGTAGTATAAGGTTGTAGTAACTCATAAACTCCTGTCCACTTCACTGCTTGTCTTGTAAGAGAGGAAGTTATCCTAATGACAAAGCACAACAGTCCAATTCCTTGGTGTGTTTTATTTTGTGAAGCATTTAACGGACATGAATCGGTGTATACCTAGACAGGAGGAAAGATCCTTTCACGTGAAGCTTGCTAAAAGCTCCTGTATTCCTTCCTTTGACAGTTTGTTTTATTATGCGATGAGGGGGTTTTTGTCACGATAACAAAGAAATTGCGTGAGTTTCATGTGATTATTTAACACTTATGGCCATTAAAACTAACAGAGTGGTAAAGATGGAGATAAGCCTCTGTTTTAAGCCTCTGATCTAGCCACCTCCCGGGCCCTTGAGGGTTATACTATTCAGCCATGGCTACCATGGAAGGTTACCACTGGACCACTAGCTAGTGCTTGTCTACAATCCTCAAGCCTTTTCTTGAGGTCTTGTTAGCCCACTCCTTCACTTTCGAACAAGTTATTTTGCTCCTTACTGCTAAATAATTTGTCTCGAACAACAATGGACCAAAATCCTCTCATTCTACTTCGAACCATGCACAATTTGATGAGGATTTGTCTTCCAAAAAAAGGGGTAGAAATATTAGTGTACTGAGAATCTTAGAAGGAACGTCCTAAAAAGTCTTGGAATTTGAAAAATAGTAATGAATAGTAAAATATCAAGAGCTTTTTTACATTTGGATCCTTCATTTTTTTGAGGATTTTTTTTAAAAATTTTAATTTTTTTTTATTTCATCATTCAACATTAAATATGTTACTAGATTTCATAATTTATTTTAATTTATTTTCTATAAAGTTATTCATCTCATAACCCGAATCACGAGTTTATAGATTAGTTATGTTAACTCAGTTTTTTTTTTTTTGTTTCATCATGATCACAAATGGTCATGATATAATAATGCATTATTGCTGATTATAAATAAATATATATAATATATATAGGCATACATGGATGATTATAATATACACATCTTAGGTCAGCCTACTAATGTAATTTTATATTAGCATACTTGTCAGGACTATTTCAACAAATTAATTTGGTTTTTTTTTGTTCTATATAATAGCGGCTGTGTTCGTTTACGCGGCAGCGGTTATGTTTTTAAAAAACCATAATTTTATGCTATTTGGTTAAAGTGGAAAGCAATGTTTTTAGTTCATGGGACCCACCAAAATTCACACAAAAACACAGGTCGGGGAGAAGCAAGTTATACCGCAGACACTGTTTACTTAACAAAAGTGAACAGTGTGCAGAGTGAATTAATTCACTCTACACATTTGTTTGTTAATACGTTGACAGTGCAGTGATTTTCACTTGCACTGTTCATGTGAACAGTAAAAAATTTAATTTTTTTTAAAATATGTTTTATTAAAAAAATATTAGTGTTTAATATTATTCAATGATACTGCATAAATTAGAAGAAGATCGCATGTTGGCGTAACCTTTGCAGAATTTGATCGTAATTCCAATTTTATTCCTAATGATATTTTATTCTTGTCGAATGAATTTCGTACGTGATGAAATTATAGATAGTTTAATGAAATAATAATTTTTTTATATATAAAGCATTATTTATTTCATGATATAACAGTAGTAGTTAAATCTACAATATTTAAATTAAAAATCATCAATATTAATATATATCACCAAACACATTATTAAATTACTTTTTGTTTAACCTCAATCTCAACCGCAGTTTTAACCAAATATATATAAATACCAAATCAATATCAATCAAAAATGCTTTTTATAAAATAATTTTTTTCAAACTACAACCACAAAATCTACCACGATACTTACCAAGTTCAATTAAGCTATTTCCAAGATTTTGTCCATTTAAAAGTCTTGACATAGCTGGTCATAAGCCGTGCAGAGTTTAGTTCTGATTGCCTAAACAGATTCATTCACATCCTAGTATTTGTAAAGTATTGTTTAATTTTATTTCTAAGTATTTTACATGATCATGAATCAACCCGACACTGTTTTTCCACGACAAAAAGAAAAGGGAGAAAGATACCATAAGACTTGAGGGTACATTACCAAAGGCAAATTTGGCTTTTTCAAGGGAAAAAACAAAAAACATCATCACCTATCTAGCATGGCCCAGGATCTCAGAATCTTAAGCCTGACATGATTTTTATTTTTAGATTCGATATTTTTTAACTCAATATGATCACTATATCCAAGACTTTTTTTATCATGAACA
>Ga0307511_10002588_pt1 | contig 18892 bp, 24 predicted proteins | sample 13_EM_MG_FD_200266 | JGI IMG/M metagenome (GOLD analysis project Ga0307511, IMG submission 200266) | Populus trichocarpa ectomycorrhiza microbial communities from riparian zone in the Pacific Northwest, United States - 13_EM | ecosystem: Host-associated > Plants > Roots > Unclassified | place... | reverse complement strand
TTATCTCTCCATGGACTATGGGATACTAACAAACAATCGCCTACAGCAGGCCCTCACGCTCCCCGCGGTACACCACCTCCCCCTCCTCCTCCTCCTCCTCCTCCTCCACCAGGAGCCCGACCGCCACCGCTACCAGTCACAAGCCGCGCACCACCAATACCCCCACCATCACGAGGGACACCACCACCACCCCCTCCTCCTCCATCATCTGCGCCTCAACCACCACACGCCCACGGCCTCAACGGCCTCGGAAAAGCAAACTCCATCGCCTCCGCCGTCGCCCGCAAAGTCTCAGGAGTAGTCCATTTCTCACCAGCAGCTACACCACCGTCAATTCCACCCCCTCCCCCACCAGCTTCTGCTCCAATACCCCCGGTTTCTGCCCCTCCTCCTCCACCTCCGCCACCTACTGGCCGGGGATTGCCGCCCCCAGCGCCCCCTAGCGTTCGAAGCCCAAATCCCAACTCGTTTACATTAGTCAATAACGGAACGAAGAGGGGGGAGAGGATTGCCGTAGATGACAAGAGGTGGAAATGGAAGCCGGAAAGCGATTTACCGAAGCCACAAGAGTTCAAGGGGTTGAGGAAAGCATACCGGAGTGGGAGGGGGAGTAGTGTGCCGCTGGATTTGTCTGCGTATGAGTAGATTATATTGGGGTAGAGACATTGATGGGGAATATGTATACTGGCTGTATACTGGTTGTATATTGGGTGTTTGTGGCCAATGGCTGTTTATTTAATCATTAAGGTTATCTTATAGAGCGTGATTGTAGTCTTTTTTTGCTCAGCTTCTGCATTATTAGTTGACGTATTTTTATCAGGTTATAAAGGGATGGCCGCACTGGATTTCTGAAATGGGCTTTTCCTTCCTTATTGACATGGGTTCGGGGTTTGACTGGAGTTCATTTCAGTTGACTGTCTATTGCAAAATATTCGAATTACTTTTATTCAGTTTTCTTGTTTGTTGGATTGTTACATTCGCCACAGCTCTAGTTTGCAAAAGTTATCAATTTTATTCTTATCAAAGCAAAATTTTTTTTTTTTTATGCCCCCCATTTTTCCAGAAAGCAATTTGCACACACAAAATGCACAACTGAAAAAAAAAAAACCCCATCAAAAGTTATAATAAGACCGTCCCGTATTAGTGTAAGAAAGTGTCACACAACATGCTGACCTCGCAAAGTTTTACCCTGAATTTCCTTTTTTAAAAAAAAACAAAAACAACCCAACCCAACCCCAACAACTCAAAAAACACACAAAACATTGTAGTTAAGAAGTAGTGTTTGTTTAAAAGGGGGCTTGTCATATGTGTAAAATTTCTTATATGACTTTACATGATTTGTCAGTTACTATGAGTTTGGAACTCTTATGAAAAGTTTTTCTGAGTGTAGTATTTTCTCACAGCTACTCTGTATATAAACTTAACTTTCAAAATGACTCGAGGTTAGTATGGCTTGAAAGCATGATGAGTCAGACAGAGATGGATTGTAAAAATTAAAATCATGTATGAAATCACTACTTAGCTTAGGGCACTGCCAGGATGGCTCCCTTATTTGGAGGATCTCAGACTTCTAGAGACAGATATAGAAAAAGGGAGATTAGGTAGCTAGATACACTCAATATAAGAGTTCCACTAGTTAATTTTAGTCCCCTTGGGGCTCTTACCCTGAGCTTAGAACCTCGATACTAGAAATCACGTAAGTCTACCAATACTAGAGTCTAGGAGGGTAATATTCCTTCCTAGATACTGCCATTGCAGTTAGTTAATTTACAGAAGTATTGCCGGTGATCAATTTATTCTTATCAGCAATTTTTTATGCCTATTTCCAGAAGCAATGTGCACAAATGCAAACCGTAAACCCAAAGTTATGAAACCGTAATAGTTGGTTTGCAGAAGTATCAATTTATTCTAAAGAAAGCAATTTTTTATGCCCATTTCCAGAAGCAATGCACACAAATGCAAACCGTAAACCCAAAGTTATATGAGACCGTGTTAGTAACAGTGATCCCATTTATGTAAGAGAGATCGCACTGCGACATGGAAAACATAAAGAAACACATAAAAGGAATCATGCCTCTTAAACATAAGAATTGGTAGCCCAAACACTACTAACCAAACAAATATTACACCACCCAAACTCCAGATTACTCCCAGGTATTTTTCTAGTGGTATTTTTCTAGTGGTATCAAGCGGTGATGGCACTCAACGGGCCGACCCGTGGCGTGACTAGCTTTGGAAGGGCTGCCATGGCTTCCAAAGGCTCAAGAGCGGCAATTTCGGGTTTGAGAATGGCTGCTCTGCCTTCCATAACCTCGATAGAAGCAATTTCAGTCTTGAGTTCTCGGTTCTTCTTTGCGATGGGTGCAGGGGCTGTTACATATAGTTAGTAAGCGTTGATTCTGATATATATGTCAAGAAACATACCTCGTTCATTCTCCTGGATATAAAACCTTCGAAGCAGCATGATGGCTTCCTCTCGGTATACACCGCCAAAGCAAGGATATGGTGGATCGATGCTAGGACTATAAGTCATCCGTAAGTATCACAACCCCCATTGTAAAGGCCATCGATTGCTTGATGACTCACTCTTGGTCGATATGGAATACTCCACCACATCCACCAAACCTATCATTCAAACAACCAAAGTAGACAGCTCTAATCTTAAGTTGTCTCAAAGCGGAGGCGCACATGATACATGGCTCGACGGTGACATAAAGGTCCGTTTCCTGGAATATACTTGGTGGTTTTGTCTTGAGGATGTGTTCCAGAGCTACAAACTCTGCGTGGCGGGTACCCTGCGACAGGAGTTGTGTTAATGTAAGGGACAATCACTGGTTGGATATCGCAGTTACAAAGCGGGGAGACTGAGTACTCACGCAAAGAGACCTGTTAGTATCGTTCATGCCTTTGCCGATAATCTCGCCCTTGTGGACAAACACACATCCAACTGGGACCTCATCTGTTCTGAGAGCGATCTCTGCCTATATAAAGGTGTTAGATGCCTGTCACAAGTGATAAACGCTTCCAAAAACCCAGACAACTAAGTATCAACTTAAGACAAGATACTCACCATCTCCAAAGCATGCCGCATAAACTCATGATGCTTCGTCAAGACCGGGATCGGATTAGAAGCATTCCCCTCCATGATTTCGTCCTGGAAGCCCAGCGGTATCGCCACGGGAGGCAGTTGTTGAGGAGAAGGAGGAGAAGAGGAGGGCAACTGGGGGGTGAGGAGTGGATCAAACATGGCCGGTGGTGGCAGCGTCGAAACAAGGGCAGCAGGATCTGATACAGGAGCTGAGTGCGACGTAACAGGAAGCCGTTGCTCCTGCTTCTGCTCCTGCTCCTGCTCCTCCTGCAGGTCGCCCCCGTTTGGTTTGCTGTCTCGCTGGATTAGGCATTTGATGCCTTTGAGCACCCAGCGCGGGAAGCTTAATTCTGCCACCCTGCGTATCATCAGTTTCCCCGATGCAAGTAATTTTATACACACCAAAACGATAGGGCTGGAAATGAGGTGAGGCTAGGGACCCCTGTCCACTGCCCCGTTGCCAAGATGTCAATCAACTTAGCCAACAAGAGCGTAGAGCGTACCCAGATAGTCACGAGGCTCGCTTGCACCATGTATGTATGTCAATCTAGAATGCTTTTGAGCGTTCATTTATTATCTTCACGGCTATTGCACCGCTAGGAATCTTGGGACATAACTAGATTTAGATAGACGCCGGTTCGTAAACACGCATAATTATCAAAACAATAAGGCCAATACGCCTACAGACAGCTCCCCAGCCACTGCCTCCAATGTGCACAATCCCCCTTATCAACACTTCCTCCCTTGACGGTCACATCAACGCCAACCTCCTCCATCATTTCCATCTTAAACTCCCCATCCCCCCCCTCCCCAAGCCACTCATTTTCATCATCTACATCAACCGCATCCACCCCAGACACTCCCGAGTCCCGCAACCCCTTCGCCCTAGATTCCCGTATCCTCGTAATCTCCTTCTCCAACATCGCCTTGATCCTTGTCGCTGGTAAAGCCGTGAACAAGTCATTCTTATTGCACGCGATTAAAAGCCTAATCTTCTCCTTCCCTGCCCTCTTTTGCAGCGCCAACAGTACATCGTGTAAGTATTCTGCCACCTTGGCCATCTCATCCGCACTATCCACAACAAAGATCAAACCTTTGACCTTGCTGGTGGTGGGCTTGTTAAGTTCTCCCATCGCAATGTGCCGGAGTTTTGCGTGGCCGGGTGTGTCAACCATGAAGAACCTCTTGATTTCCTTTTGAAGAGAGGGATCGTTTTCGGAGCGGTATTGTGAAGAGGCGCAAATGGAGGCTGGGAGATCGCATTCTAAGGACAGTGTGGTTTGCGAAGTTTGTGTAGGAACAGTTCCTTCGGGGCCTTTCTCAAACTGAATGACACGAAAGGTCAATTTTGTTTCTGCTCCCAAAACAGAATAGTAGATGACATACCCATAGGCAAATACTCGTCTTTCCTGACCCTGAAGGACCAAGAAGCAAGAATTTGGGTAAACTGGCAGCGGCACCGGATTTAAAGACGACCAGGTGGAGAATTATGGGTATAAGAGCAATAAGAAGCGTCGCTACAAGTAGGATTGGAGTCGGTGGCGAGAATATTGAATCCATTATTGCGTTGGTGATCGGGGCCGGTAGTGGAGAGAGGTTTGCTTTGTATCAGGTTTATTTTGTTGGAATTTATATTATAGAAATGTGGTAACTTTGGGAAAAAGACGCTAAACTAGATTGAAGTTCCTTGCAACTGAGTCCTTCTCTAGGTGCATTTACTTAGTCTGGTTGCACAATTGCACAAGCACAGCTACGAGAGCTTGTGCCAACCAGACTAGTAGAGAGCATTTACTGCAAAATCGGATGCCATTCTCAGAGTTTCCCCGTTCTCGTGACAAGTAGTTTCCCCCAGCACAGTTCCCCAAACCGGTAATTGACCTCACTGGGGGAGCACTGGTCATGCATTTGGTAGTCTGGCTGTTGTGCCAATCAGACTATGCATTTGGTCGGGATAAGGTGCCCTTTTCCTCCTATGTAGTCTGGGGGCATTTATTGGAGGACGCAGGATATGCGCTAGTTATCTATCAGACTCCGTATAGTTTTGTCGATAATACAGGAGATGTCCTAGTCGTAAAGTACAAGTATGACACAGAAGATATAATACGGAATAAAACATATATGTCAAGGGAATCAACCGAGCTCCTGCTAGGTCCCCCCAGCTTCAGGGGCCATAAAGTTGACCCAAAATCTTACTCCCTCAACCCCCACCTCCCTGCACAGCCATCCTTTCTCTTCCGCCATCTCGAGCTCCTCACTTGCAACACCAACACTCCATCCAAACTTCTCCGCCGCTTCCAGGGCAGTGACCGCCATCCCCCAATCACCAGTCCTTGCTGCCTCCGTAGCGTCCCTGACCTTCGGTGCCCCCATCCAGGACATTATCTTCTTCACGGTAGCTTCATCAGTGTGCCCAGCCTCGTGCACGACCAGTAGACCACTTTTAAATCTTCGAAGCCTGACAGGTAGCTTTAGCTTCTCAAATAGGCCTGCTGCCCTCTCCATGTCTGTTGGAGATATCAAATCAATCCCTCGGGCACGATTATACATTGCCCAGAGATCGACTAAAGTAATAACACCCCCTTCCCGTTTCAGGATGGCTCTCCTGTCATCAGAGATGAACTCGGCGATTTGCCGAGCTAGGTCAGCGAGGTAAAGGTCAGCGGAGACTTGGTCTTTGCTGATGGTGGAGAGGCCCAGCGCCATTGTGGAGGACTGTAGGGCCCTAGAAGCCTCTGAAGATGATGGGGATTGTTGTGATGCAAGCCGGGTAGCAAATGATTCTGCTAGAGAAACCTATGAAAATTATTATTAATCAAGGTCTATCAGGGTGTATGGGGTATTTACCATCTCTTTAGCTCTACTCATTAGTGATTCCAAGTCATCCAGGGCTCCTCTCATAACAATATCATTATTCTTCCTGACAGAGTCTCCCTGCCACTCCAAAGCACCAATTCCGAGGAGCTTCGCTCTCCCACCCATGCCAGTAGCTCCTTGCATATCTGGAGGGATATTGCCTTCCACACCACGCCTCGGTTTTGGTACAGGGGGTGCATTTTGAAGAAGCCATTTTCGTTGTATCATTACATTCTTGAGCTTCTCATAGAATGTCGGAGCACCGCCAGCCCTGAAAGAAAACTTGACACAGTCAATTGGACCGCTCTCCCCTATCTTAAGGCTCTCCATTAACGGCCCTGGAGAATCCACCCGCTCTATATCATCCACAAGAGCTCTGTCTGGAATATCTGCTGATACCAGTCGTTCTCCACACATCTCACAAGACGTAAGGGATGGATGATTCTCGAACGTGCATCGTGGGCAAGCAAAACCTGGGCTGTTTTGCTTCGGAGGGGCATATGTCTCATACCGAATCGGGGAAGGAGCCTTTGGACTGTTGCTCAACGACGGAAACTGTGGAATCGATGGAGAGAGGTTTTGAGCTACAAGGGCTTTATCAACAACAGAGGGCTGTGGTCGAATCCCGCAAGCCAGACAAGGGGGTATAGAGCTGGCAAGTGTCACTTGTGGTGCATAATTTGAAGGTATTGGATTCGAGAAAGAACAAATAGGGCATATCCAAGTACTCCCTTGCGACCGTATAGCTGGGGAAGCAGCCACGGGAGTCAAGCTTCGCGGCGATGCACTACTGGAGGAACGCCCCGGAACAGATGCGGGAGTTCCAGTGGCGGGAGCGGTTGCCGATTGATTAAGGTAGAATGTGATTTTCGGAGATGATCTAAGGAAGCCAGCCTAATATCCGCATCTTCGTCTATCAGCATTGACATATTGACAGCCTACATTATATAGGTTTATTCCACGGCCCCAGGAAACTAACGTAGTAGTCGTAGCGGTCCACATCACTCAAGTCCACAACTACGGCGTATTTTCTAGGTTCGGCATTATCGACATAGCAAACTCGATGGGTGGTGATATATGCGCATCCGTTTTGATAATTAGGTATCTTGAATTTCCTACAAAGTATTAGTATGTCTATAGAGTATTGTAGGAGATGGAAGTACCCGTTATACAGCCCAACAACATCTTGAACGAATACAAAGGTCTGGATGTCGGAGGTGATATGTATCAGCCTGAGCAAGTGGCGAAATTAAATATACCGGAGCATTGATTTACCTCGTCGGGGAGTAATTGAGGTCGTGCCGCCGGCGTTAGTTCAAGTCTCTTGAGCATCTCTTTGATTAGACATCCATGAGAGCTTGATGTTCATGCGCGGGGCAGCTGCAGCAGGCGTACCTAAAAGGAGTGGTGCACAAATGACATTGGCCAAGACAGACCCTTGGCTCTACAACGTTAAGTTAACTTGGTTACCCTCATATGTGATTCGATATCCAGACTAATTAATCAAATACCCTCTACTCCCCCTATCGGCTCTGCTGCCACTGCCCATCCTTCTAAATATAGCAATTGTGAGGCCTAGAAACTGATAGTGGCTTTTCAGACTTATAGGGATGAATTCTCACAGGTGGATTCATTCCAGAATCGTCGGAAGTATACAAGAAAGTCACTCAAAGCCGGAGATGAGACAGCCTCTTCCCAACTTTTGGCAAAGCGTCAGCAAATGTAATGCAAAACGCAAATTATCAGTAATAAACGTAGCTCAACTCAACCAGATAGAGGAACTACTCAACTAGGTGGTTCGTGAAATGGGGAATCTAACGTGCAGACTAATCGAAGGTATGCGGGTCTCATTAACTCGAAAACCACCAGTAATACTGCTCTATTAGTGCCACTGCTTACCGATATGGCCAGGCAATTCCAAACGGGTAGTAACTATAGTACACTGAAAGCTAATGTATGGTACAACGACTAACTCAGATATTGAGGTCGTAGGATCGGTCCGAAAGAACATGATTCATCACCATATCGGGTTAACCGTCTTGTAATGGAGATGCCTAGAACGGGTCTAGCAAAGAGGTAGGCTATGTTGGAAGGTACCGCTCTGATTGTTTCATGAGTTTGTTGGCGTTTAAAGAAGGTTACAGCTAGGATATCCCAGTTTGCCATTTAATTTGGAGGGTGACAGGCCCGGGTTGAAGATAAAATATTATTTTATCTTGAATATGAAGTAAACAGGCACGAGATGTTCGAATGCAGTAAGATGGTAGGCCAGGTGCATTTTGGATAAAGCGTGGTACAGACAATGCTGGTGTTTTAATTGTGGGGGTTATAACTCCCCCCCCTACTGTCAAGGGTGCTTCTAGGAAATATTTTTGAATTTTTACCCCAATCATGATCATGAGTACAATATAGGAATATTAATGATTATCAGCGATGGCTAAAACACACGCCGTTTACAAATATTGTATCATACAGGACCCATCACCGCCATATGTCCACAGAACAAATCGTCTGGTTGAACAGAACAAACACTACACACCAGTGGCCCTTTGGCCGGGAATCGTTAATAACATCAACAGAACGTAAAATATGAACCCAAACCCTTACTCCAAATGGATGCTTCCCAGTCGGTGATGAAACCCCAGTTCTGCATGCTGCTCGACGAATGTCCTATCCGCGTATGCTGCCCTAAACGCTCTGGACTACCAGCACCCCTCTTAAGAAAGTCGAGAGACAAATATATTATATATGATATGCACACTCTTGCTCGGTGTATCTGATATACAGACCCGACGGCATGGTTAATCGTAACTGAAAAGGTCGTTGGTTTAGTTTCCGTTCTGAAGCAAACCATTCCAACACTCTAGAATCTAAGTTCAATATCACATTAGTTTCACTTCAAGAATTATCGATATAATGAGTAGGGCCCACCTTCTCGTTTACAATACCCTGACCAACAAGATATTTCTGGAGACCATGCACAACTTCTAGCTGTTGCTCTTGAGACAAACTAGTGATGACCGTCTCCAAAACATCGCCAACAGTGACTGGTGCGTACGTGGCTATGAAAGACTGATAGTACATGTACGAGAAGAACCCCATAATAAACTGGCAGTCCATCCTGTCTAGAGGTATTGTCAGCCTTATTCAATTGCTTTCATAATCATCATTCTTATTATCATCAATGAACTTACCTGTGATTCCACCATGACCTGGAATAGTCTCCCCGAAGTCTTTGAGCTTGAAGGTTCGCTTCAGGCCACTTGCGAAGAAACCACCAAATGGGGCAATGAGACTAGCGAAAGTAGCCATCGCTAGGATATGAAATTGCATTGGGGCAACGACTATCGTCTGATGTCCCCAAACCATAGGTCGTAGCCACACTGGGATAAGATACTCATGCGGAAGGAACACTGGGTTTGGAGAACACTCCAACCCTGTGAAAGCGTTCGCACCCAAGTCCCTAACTGGGCAAATGAAGTATTTGTAGCGCATGAGCAGATTGGTCATACCCAATCCGAAAATGATGGTCCAGATCCATGCCCCAACAAAACCTTCCACGGTCTTCTTTGGCGATATCTTGATTAATTGGGTTCGCCCGAAGGTAATACCACAGATGTAGGCGAAAATATCGTTGGTAATCACAAGGGAAACAGGTAGGAAGAACCAGATCATGCCCTCGAAGATATTGTTGATGATAAAATGTGCCTGTACAACCAGCAGGTAGAGTGCCATATGTGTCCAAGCGAATTGCGTAAATTGGAACTTGTAATGCCCTTTCTTGAGGGTAGCCACAAAAAAGACGAAGCCTTCGCACATAAAACCATCAGCTGCCATTGCGCGACTACACCAAGGAGGAATGTATATGTTACCGAAAACATAGAGCATGAAGCTAAGAAATCGATGGTGTGTCGCTAATGGGCCCAGGAAAGCATCCACCACCACGATGTGTTTGAAATAATATATTACGCTCTCTCCATACAGATAGAACATTGTTGTAGCCAAGAAGTACCAGTTAAGGCCCTTTGTGAATTGCAGTTTCTTCTCCCTTGACGGCACGTTTGCTATGGCAATGACCTCTTTGAATGTTATGACTTGCACCGCCGTCACAATGGCCAAAATGTATAGATGTCCGGCCGCCATGGCGCCGAAGAAAATTCCTATCATTACAAGTGTCCATATTGTTCTTGTTATGAAGGTCTGTTTCTTCTTCTCATAATCCGACTCCTGAGGAATGTCCTGAAATTTCCATACATTAGCTATGAGCTTGATTGAGGCGAGGCTATGGCGTGCGGACACTGTAATAGTCATGGGCCGTGCGGGTGGAAAGTACAGACCTTGATAAGAGATTTGTCGTCATCGTCGTCGGGGATTGCTGTCAACTTTACTGGACTGGTAGGTGTCGAATTTGTATCACTGTAAACTCCGTCGGCCGAACCAAATTGGGTCCGATGTGGGAACTTTACATTCCTCCGAGGCTTCGCCATCTTGTTGGTGCGTTCCGGGGATATTAAGGAAGCGGTATGGTCCTTAGTCGGGCGTGATGGCCTACCACAAGATTTGAGAAAGGGAAGGAATAGTTGTGGACAGAATTGTGTCCTGAAGCGAGCTGACTGTCAAAATTTGCAAGGATTTCGAGGATACGCCTTTGAAAAAAAAAGGGGAGCTAAGAGTAGACCTGATGCAGCATGCAGAGATAAAATCTATCCGGAACTTTTTCACACAACAAACATATATCTCGACGGACTTCTGAGGCAGGATTACTCCGACTCCACCACGCATACGACTGGGGCTATTAGCTGAGCAAGAAGTTTCAAAAGCTAAAAAAAAACTTCTTCAGCGGTAGTTGGTTAGTCTTATGCCAAGCCCCTCGTTACTTCTTGCCCACGTGAAACTAGATCTAGATAACTTATCGCGATAGCACTTATTCTCAACGGAGTTTATTAGACTCGTATGAACCAGACTAATGCTATACACAGACCTAAATTTCCTATTGGACAGCAGGGCCTTTATTGGCCAGATTCTTCAGTTGTTCCCCATCGACCCGCATTGTTTGCCATTCAGACATACACGTTGCGCCAATGCTCTCGCCCTCACTAATATCAATGATCAGCTTGCATCCTCTACTTGTCAGGATATACGAGACTTACTAGAAATTGATGCTTGGGGTATTCCACTTCAACACACTCCACTCCAGTCTTCCTCCATTTATCCTCCCGACCTCTCTGGCAAGGGCAGTAATCAATGCCGTACCATACCCTCTTCCACGGTACTTTTCTCGGACAAAAAGATCTTCAAGCCATATACCAGGAGCAGCACGCCATGTGGAATAATTATGGAAGTAGAGAGCTATACCAGCAGGAGAGGCTAATATGTGAATGAATGATATAAGCTGGGCTGAAGATATAGTAATAGGAGGAGCAAGGCATACCCTCATCATCTCTAGAGAAAACCAGGAGAGTCTTTGCATAAGCCGGGCCGGGTTGCTGGGGGTTGAAGCCCAGGGTCGTCAGGAGCTTCTCTTCCGTTGCCTCAACAGACTCAAGCTCTTTCTCATATATGGCGAGCTCTTTAATGAGGTTGAGTATATGGTGCATATCTAGTTATGATTGAACAAGTTAGTGAGCCTATATATGCTACACTCTTATTATACATACCATCTTTGGTTGCATATCGAATGTAGAAGTCTGTTGGTGGAGAAGACATTGCGAGAGGTCAATCTGTTGGGAGGTTTATATCTCTACTGGCGATATTTATACCCGTTCGCCACAGGCATCGATACTTTCCCTAGTGGGGTTCCGTAGTGGGGCAACTTTGCATCCATGTCGCTGCTGCCTATTTCTCGAAATGTAGCCGGGTTCCGAGATTTAAGTTTGATCCCGCATAAATGAATGGCTACCATATGTAGAAATTCAACTAGATTAGCCACAACACGCCCTTGTTCAAGAACAAAGAGGGACTTTTCTGTCCTTTTATTAGAGCTACCTTCACTGCTTGTACATTAAAGAAGCTCATTCTCACATTGCCCACATGCGTCGAAGAGTTACATAGTCGAACTTCAGCAGTTGCACATATACTTAAAAATATTTCTTACCTAGGGATTCATTCTCTCATTCTTGATCTGGATACAATAGAGAAATCATGTCTTCTCCAGGAAGTCTTCCCCGTCACAAGAAGGATATCATCCGTATTATCGACCTGGCTTTTGCAAAGTTCGAGTACCGATTGCAAATCTGCTTAGACGAAGCCTCGGAGAAATTTGTGGCCGAAGCTGGAGCAGCTCAAGCACATGTCAAGAATCAGCTGAGTCTTTTGAAGTCAACTATCCTGAAGGGTCTGGATGACCCTGAAACAGAAACAGCGCCCAGGAGGAGGAGGCACGTAGCACCCATGGTGCACACAGAGCCAACGATGAAGAGGACATGGCCTGCAGAAAATACCTTAGGTGTATCATCAGATAGAGCAAAGAAGAAGACCAGATACAGTAATATCGGCATCGATGAAGCACTACGAGAACTTGCCGCCGAGAGAAGCGCGCAAAGGGAGCAGCTTGCAGTTGCGAAAAGTGCTAGGAAAGAACAGCGTGCTTTAGAGAAAGGCGCGGCGGATATTGTTGGGGGGGAGAGCGACCCACCTGCAAGCACAGGTGAAAATAGCGGTGAAGAAGAGGAAGAAGAGGAAGAAGACGAAGCTGAAGGGTCAGAACATGATCTGTATAGTACTGAGAGTGAAAGTTCGGCCAGTGAAGGCTACAAAACCCCGCCATCACCTACGCCGGGTGAGAGGAGGGAGTCACGTACTACCCTGCCAGGCCGGAAGCCCGCTCCGCGGGTACCCTATCCTGGGGCTTCTATACGCGGTTTGCAGTCTTGAGCACGTACTAGGAAGCATTGGTCGTTTCACGAAGTTCAAGCTGGACAGAAAACTGAAATCAAAGACACCGGCTGTTGTCTTGTGCTTGGGTATCCTGGGTTTTGGAAAACACTCATGTGATGCGTTGCGTTTATGGAGGATATTCAATGTCATTCTTCCATCTAGTCTAGCTGATGATCTCCCATCTGCTTGCTTCGTTGTTGCGAATTAGGCCGGTGCCCAATGCTCAGATGCATTAAACTTGATACTTTCATCACCCCAAGTGAACCAGTCCTCGACGAGGTGTCTCCCAAATATCTCACAGGCCGTATAATTCATAGGCATAAATGACTTAATCAGGTCTTCTGAGGAAGTCTGTTGTGAGTATTGTGTGTAATACAAATCGAGGTCCTATTAAGCTGGGTTGGGGGCCTCACCTTTGAGACAGGGTTTCCTTGAATGTAGGTCGGGAACAGCAACAATCACTTTTTGTGGCATCCTACCGGCATGCGGTTGCGGTGAACCCCCCCTTGACCCTCCTGACCGAGCTTCCACGTTTGGGGATGGAAAACGCTTCCCATCATTGCCCCTCCTCCATTTATTACCAACTCCCAGTTGCTTTCTTGAAAGAGGCTTCCTCCCAAAGAGCAGTATCTCATATGGTTTTCTCATCACACTATCCAGGTTGAATATTGGTTCCCCCAACCTTGTAACCTTTAACCAAATCCATTCCCCTGCATATTCAACGCCCCACTTTGGAAATAGTCTCTGAAGAACAAACTGCCTCCACTTTGGCTTATTTGTTACCCATACCCCAACAACCCCATTTTCACGCAGGGAAGATTCTAGTGGAAGAAGTAGTAGATCCTTATGATTTGAAAGGGTATCATATGCAGACTTGCAGCGTTCCGCAGAACGATTTGGCCAAGGGGGGTCCAAAAGAATAAAATCGAACAGGCCCACGCTAGTTGCATACTTAGACCAGATACCTATTGATGTTTGCACTGGGGCCAGCAGAAAGCTCGACCTTGGGGGAATGATGAAATTGTAAGCACCGACACTAGAAGTAGTTATAGTCAAGCTGTGATAATGGTGTGAAGAATTTCGGATGATTGACTGGTATATGTCGGTGAGGTCAAAGGAAGTACCAGTCTCATAATCTGAAATATCTAGAGGCTCTTCTGAAGGTGACTGCAAGAGCCCCAGGTTCGATTTGAAGTCATGTATCATGAGGGGAAACAATGGCCCATGGGTGTCGAAAGCTTTAGTTTTCCTCTCCAGACACCAGTCTTGTCCATGCTCTTTCTGTATCTTATCCAAGGCAGCCACTATAGCCTCCCTCAGCGTGTTATGGATATCCAGCAGTTCTTGATTGAAAACGAATGTAGGGTCTTTCGGCTCCGGGAGGATGTGCGGTGCGGCGAGGGGCTCTACGGACAGCAACCTTAGCGGAAAAGAGCAGGCTATGGAGGCTGGGATATCCAGTAGAATAACACTCCTGTCGGGCGATGCATATATCAAAGACTGCTGCTGTTGGTCCATCTTTGTTTATTTAGACTCATTCGGTGACTTCGATACTGTTGGTTACTTAGTAATATTCTCTGTGTACCGTAGTTAGCGGCACAAACACCTTCGTCAGCAGCTTCAGTTCCTTGCCGCAGCGCAAGCGAGCCTCGGTTTCGCCCTGACTCTAGTCAAAACAAAGCCCCAGCTGCAACCCGAACAGCGCATTCCGCCGACAAACAGTTCGAACTCCTTTGCGTCAAAATGGAGTTCATGAGCAACTCGTCGGGATTTGACGAGAATAAACCCAGCCTATTCGGTATATAAATCACTTGGACCGAGCTTTGTGAAACAGAAAATAAAGCTAATTCAGTATTTCCGATCTACAGAACTCATCAGCGAGACGCAGCTACGCGACCTTCTCGAGCCGTCAGTCAGATATCTTCTGGGCGCCGTCACTGAGCGACATCCACGATACCTCATCCACATCTTCAATCGCTTCGATGAAGCATACGCACTTGTTATGCTCCTTGTGGAGCGACACTACCTCAAAACATGGGGAGGAAGCTTTACGGAGAACTTCTATGGGATGAAAAGGGAACGTGTTCTTGCAGTCCCTAATCTGCCGAGGGCAAGTGCTGCGGCACCGGATGTATTGAGGGAGGCGACAAAGCTTGGGAGGAAGGATATGTGGAAGTCGCTGTTTATGATTGTGGGGGTGCCGTATTTGAAACGCAAGCTGGATGACGCATATGAGATACATGCTGGGGGCGCTGCTGCCAATTTGTTCGGGTCGAGCTATTCGCAGCGGGATCAATTGCGGGAAGGCGTATGTTCCCCTATATTTGCTCATGTGCCCTTCAGCCCTAGAAGTTCAAGTCCTCATTTACTGACTGAAACGTTGGTTGAAATAGGCAACAATACAAGAGAAGATAAGACATTGGCTCAAGATAATATTACGAAAGATATACCCCACTCTCAATGCAATATATTACCTCTCCATGCTCTCCTTCAACCTTGCATACCTCTTCGACAAATCCCATTATCACACACCCTTCCACTTCCTCATTAAACTCCGAATGAGGAGGTTGAATGAGGCCGATTATGTATATTGCCCTCTCCCAGTACTAACAGAGAATATAAAGCTGACATGTACCTTTCCAGCGTGCCCATGAGCTCGCCAACAACGCCTCCTCCCGCCGCCCTGGCCTTCCCTCCATTACCCTTACCTCCCTCCTCAACCCCACTTTTCTCTCTAAAGTCCTCCTTCCCAAGTTAATGGACTCCCTCAAACTTCTCCTCCCTACCTCAATTTTCTTTCTAAAATTCCTTGAATGGTGGTATGCCTCAGACTTTGCCAGACAGCTCTCGGCAAAGACCAATGCTGCAATTGAGCTTCCCCCGCCGAAACAGGGACCTACACCACCAGCAGAGAAGGAAATGAAGACCTTGCCAAAGGGAGTTAAGGTGGTGGGGTTACCAGAGGATAGCAAGTGCTGCCCCATTTGTAAAGAGGAGATCACCAATCCAACGGCTACACAGACTGGATATGTGTTTTGTTATCCCTGCGTCTTCAAGTGGGTCAATGAGGGAGGAGATGGGGAGGGGAGGTGCCCGGTCACGGGAGTGAAGTTATTGAATGGAGTTGATGGTTTAAGGAGATTGATGGTGTAAGAGCTGATGTTACCTATACATTACAAATTGTACTTTTGGAATATCGATTTGGAAGCACCATTGTTGGTTGTTTTGGTTTAGCGGTTGCCCAGTTCTTGTTTTTGTATATATATATACGCGGCACAATCATAGTCATGCATGCATTTGGGGAGTTATTATGGTGAGGAGATGCGAAATACAATTAATTTAAATAGAAGCTATGAACCTAGATATCGTAAATGGGTATTCGACGCCAGAAAAGTTCAAATTTCATGCCCCCACCATTTCCAGAATACAAACGCCGAATTGTGCAGCCAAAACCAGCCAAAACTCAAGGGTCTCTTAGCAAAAGGGCCATAATTGAAGTGTCGAATGTCCTCCTATCCCATGAGCATGGGAACAAATCCTATCCTATCCTGGGGGTGCGTGCTTTCCTGTTGCATGCTCATACCCCACGACTGTCAAAAATCAAGAAGACTCTGGGTGCGGTTGTGCAATGAAGAATACACAAGTTGCTATAATAGTCAACGACACTATCGCGATAATCTATCACCATTATATAAGTACACATCGGTTACTTCATTGGTGCATAATATGTTTGGAACTTACTATCTGCGTCTTGTATCCGCTCTGCACCAACGCCCGCTTCACTCTATATCTTTCGACAGTCTTGAGGTAATTCCCCAATCCGGTAAACAGGCACAAGACTGCCATAATCCAGAATATAAGTCCTAGAGGCAGTGCCATTCGTCGTTCCATTGCGCTGGCGGGCGTGCGCAGCTGAAAGGAGAGGACTATGGCCATGGCGATGATGGCTAAGTAGATGGAGAGACGAAGCCATGACAAAAAATCTGAAATTCCGGTCAGAATCGTTACATTTTACTGTTTGGGGGGGGTTGCCTCGGTGTGACATACTTCGCTCATTAGCGCAATGGTCTCGAGCATCTGAAGCAGTATTTTCAAAGACGAGAGGGGAGATGAATGGTAGGGTGAATATGGGACAGCGCTCGTCGAATCTAGACATGGCAGTGATCAATATCATTAGTTTCTAGGATCCTGAACATCACCAGTTCTAATGCTAACAATTAGAGGGTAACTTACTCAGAGACTAACACTGGCTTAGGTCCAAACGTTCCATAACTGTAGCTGCTGCTTCCAAAATACTCCGGATCATTTCTGCGATTTGTGCATGTAATTGTTGTCGCTCGACTTATACTTATCGTCTGTGAGTTAGACATAATGTTCGACTCATTCAAGCTGTAAAGACTGTAAGGAGAAAAACTCGACTCTGTTACTCAAAAGAAGGGCCCCGAGGAACGCCATGGTGATATAATCTAGGTTTCTTGCCTGGCCACCGGCACGAGAACACTGGCCACCTGAGCTCTTCCTGCTTCCAGCTCGGAGCGCAGGGTCCTCGGCAAGGAAGAAAGGAAAATTGGATGGGCGGTTGCTTCCGAAGGCCATCTCTAGGACCGGTATGCGCATTTGATCTCATCTGCTCGGCTTCTCTGTCTACTTTGAGTGTAGCCCGGACACTAGCGGCATAGATTTTTATTTGCTGTGCCACACTGCTACACATAATAGTCTTCGCTCCTGAAACAACCCTGCGGGAACTTTGCCTCGATCTTCGCCTTCCAGGAGAGCTTTCTTCCGTGTTATTACTTCCTCTAGACGATTAGGTACAATGTCTGACTACGGTGGAGACGATGGTGGTGACGAGTAGGTTTCTCATATTCGGGACCTCGCTGCCATTACCTGGTCTTTGTTCCACGCATCACGAGTTCTACTGAGCTGACCGGGCACGCACATAGCTACCATGACACCTATGAACCCGAGTACGATGACCAAGAGATCCTTGAAGAGCCCAACGAAGAGTTCGATGCCGAAGGCTACGGCGAAAATAGCGAAGGTTTACAAAATGGGGTGAATGGCCACCATGACTTCATCACCTCTGGGGATCCTGCAGCCACTGCAGCAGCGTCGGGCAAGTTCAAGGATGGGAAGGACTTTGACAAATTGGCCGTGCCGAAGGACAAGAGGACTACTACACCCTACATGACAAAGTATGAGAAGGCGAGGTTATTGGGTACTAGGGCTTTGCAGATTAGGTATGGAACCGAATGGGAAAGAGTGTGTGTAAGAATCAAGAACTGGGCTGACAGACGTCTTACATAGTATGAATGCACCAGTGCTCGTGGATTTGGAAGGAGAGACAGATCCATTGCAAATTGCTTTGAAGGAGTTGAGCCAGAAGAAAATCCCACTTGTAGTCAGGAGGTTCTTACCAGATGGGCAGTGCGTGTTCCTCCATTCGAACCTGATAGTCATGGATATTGACGAACGATAACAGCTATGAGGATTGGACTTGTGACGAATTGATTTAGAGCGTCTAGTGTCACTGACCTCCTCATGTGTTTCCTTCCCGGTTATCAGGCTTCACTTACCTGACGGGCGTGCGACTAGGTTTATTATCCACCGAGATGGGGTGGTGAAATAAAATGGTGAAGAATTTACTTCTTCGGAGTTTTGCTTACAGTCATTGGGATTACATTCGGCTTGTTTGTTTGCTTAATTATGATCAGCTAGAGACATGATATTGCGCCTCCGGTGCTCTACCATATCACATGGCGAGAGATAAATCATGGTTTTTTATATAAACATTTGCTTTGTCCTCAAAAACTTGTTCATTGAAACAGTCTACTAGCAATGAGATAAATAACTGCATTTTTAAAAAAGTCTGTACCGAATGGAAGATACTTTTGATCCGCGCAGTAACCCAGCTATAGCAAGCATCTCCAGAAATACAGGGGGAACATCTTCCCTACGGCTGCCTTAATCTTTGCGCGTGACAAGGTCGAACCAACACAGAGGTGCTTGGGGACCAATACTTGCGCATGTGATGGGATATCACAACCTAAAACACAGATTTGAACACAAGGCTAC
>Ga0307511_10002587_pt1 | contig 18902 bp, 15 predicted proteins | sample 13_EM_MG_FD_200266 | JGI IMG/M metagenome (GOLD analysis project Ga0307511, IMG submission 200266) | Populus trichocarpa ectomycorrhiza microbial communities from riparian zone in the Pacific Northwest, United States - 13_EM | ecosystem: Host-associated > Plants > Roots > Unclassified | place... | reverse complement strand
TTCGACTCTCTCTCGTCCAGGTGGTCCCAGTCGACCGGATCTGTCTATAGCGATGGTGGATCGTTCCGGTACGATAAGATCCTTGATCTATTCCCAGAACCGCCCAAGATCATGTCGGACGTGGATTACCCTAACCATTGGGAAAACCCCGACTCTATGCCTATCCCGCGGGTTTTCTCGTCTTTCTCGAACCATAGTTCCAGCTCCGTCGCTACGATCGTACCTGAGGCCACCCTGGATCCTCCCACCGTCAAACCTCTAAAGCTCAAGGCAGTCTCGAAGCCAAAGACCGCCGCTGTTGTTCATCAGACCCCCCGCGCGAGCCGCTCCTTCACTCAGGTCCAGGATTCCCTCGTCATAATGCGTGGCCGTGCCCGTCCACAACCGCCCACGAAGGGTAGGATTCACACCTCTATCCGTGTCACCGGCGCTGCCTCGAACCCGCGACGAAGGTCCTCTGCCGTCACCCGCCCTCACGGTAGAAACCGGCCTGAAAAGCCCTCGACTCCTGTAAATAACCGAGCCCTCGGAGAATCCAGCCAACACCAGATTTCTGGAGAGATTGAAGAAGTCAAAAGAGGGGAGGGTGCTTGCACGGCGAAGTCTGAGGAAGAGGAGTATTATCTTCCGGAAGAGTTTGGGATTAACCCGTATTACAAGGGAAAGAAGAGGTTACTTCCCGGACTCGAGTCGGACAGGCCCGATAAGCTGAAGCGGATGAAGAGGAGGTTCTTTCACGGGCACGGGTTTGGCCAGCCCGTCAAGGTGAAGCAAAGGAAGTGGTTGTAGGCTCCTCCTGTGATTGTTGCTCGCAATCGTTTGCAGCTCCGCTACCCTACTACTGAGGCTTGCTGCTTGCACCATGCGTTCCTTCTTTCTCTGGGCTGGCCCCTACTTGGAGGGTACTGTCGTACGATCGCTAGCACATGACCACTTCCCGGTTTCCTCCATCCATGTTCCTGTATTCTGTTTCGGTTCCTTGTATCGAAGTCCCCTGGTTGGGTTCGACTTATAGGGCCGCCTCTTTGTACGGGTGTGGTTGATAAAACCTCCCCACCTTCTTCCCCAATGTTCCTGGCATCATCAACCTTGTTATCCACAATTGTATTTCCACTCTCACACTCCCTCTTGTGTTACGGTTTCTTTTTCGTGATCTCGTCATCCCCATACAATCTCTCTCTGCATAGTATGTGTCTCACTTCGACACTTAGTCCCTCCTTATAATCCGTTTCTCTTCTCTAGTTCGTCTGCATGTTTGTTTCGTTGTCTCATTCCCAACCGCTTTCCCGCTTTGTCAATCTTTTTACCGTAGCCTAATTTGATAGTTATTTGAGTGATCGTCGCCGAGGTCGACGGGCTCGCGTAGGAGGCCAATATATTGATTTCTCCTTTACTTTGTGCTCTTTGTGTGCTGGAACATTGGAATAAAATAAGGTGCCCGTCGCGGAGTTGAAACTGCCACCTCCAGGATTACCGGATGACGACGATTACGCCGGTTGGATTTGACAGGTCCAATCAGCCGTGGGCTCACTCCTTGCCACAGATGAACGGAGAAACAGTTTGCGTTTGTGTGATTTGCCTTGATAAGAATTGTTTATGAGGTAGATTAGGCGGTTGTACCTAATGGGGTGGGGCATTTGCTGGTCAGTACCACGCTTGAACCACGCGGTCTTTGAGATGAAGTAAATTTTCGTCATTCATTTTGTCTATCAATCCATTCAAGGAACAACTGGCGATTCATGATGGAGGAGGCCCCCCGAAGCCAAATGGGTCTCAACGACGGTGGATGGACGCAGACCAGAGTATTGAGAGAGCAGGATGGAACGACGCAGGCTCAAGTTCTCGGTGTTTACCTCCCTGGTGTCATCTCTGGACTGGTATGGAACATCGCATCCAGGGAACCTGAAAATTCATATTCCGCCGAAAGGAGAGTGCTGCCGCAGGTGTGAATAGCCGTCCGTCCGTCGACGGCGTAGGGCGGGACCAGCCCAAGGGCCAGGAGGGAAAAGCATGCCGAGTGGAGCGACTGGATCCGTCTGGTCGCTCTCCCCAGGAGGCTATGGGGCGGGAGACCGGCCCCCCCTCCATGCGCTCCGCTCGACGGTCTGTCAGGAGTAGCACAAGTGGTCGTCGCCGGAAAAATGACTTGCCTTTCAACGGCGGGTTTAGCAACGACCAAGTACGTATAGCCTTTGGAAAAAGGGAAACCCCTTTACTTCCCGGGGAACAGGTGTTGGATGTGTGATAGCCCTCTAGGGAAATGAAGGGGAGTCGAAAAAGGATTGGTAACTCCCCCTTTCCGGAAATGATTAATCCTCCACGCCACGACGAGGGTCTATGAGCAAATGGCTTAGTTCGCCGAGAAGTGGCTGTGTCTGTCCGTCCAATAGTTAGATTACTCGCGAGGGTTTCGAACCTAAAAGAACCGACAAGATAAACACTGTCGTCTGGAGATAGCGAAGCTGCGGGGGCAGAGAAACGGTTTTTGGCGCTCTGAGGGTGTGCAGTGGTCAACGAAGGCACAGCAGCGTTTGGGGTCGTGGGAGCGAAGCTTGCCGGACGCGCGCCGGTCACGGGTTGTGGATACTCCGAGGTCACGTGCGAGCGGTCCGACCATTGGACGTATGTCGAAAATCAAGATCGCAACACGAAACACCCAGGGTAATTGAAAGACCATCTTAGCTTGGGAAACTAACTATGAATTGACTGCACAGCAAAACGAACCGACTTACAAGGTGTAAGCCTGAACGGACAGGCCCCATCAAACACTCCCACTGAGGAGGATCACTTGATCAACAGAGTGGAGACGGCTTCAAACACCTTGAATGAGGAAAATTGAGCAGGTCAACTTCCGCCAAATTTACATCAACCAATCGCAGTGCGAGAGGTGTACGGAAGGGGAGTCCGGGCATGTGGCTGTTGGAACTGAGAGTCTACGCCGATCAGCGGATGATCTCCTCGTCTTCCAGTCCTCATCACCCGGTAACCAGACAATAGACTTGGCGAGCGGATTTACTGAAATCATCCTCCGGTCGCCACGGACTATCCGAAATAGAGTGCAGAGCGAAGGGAACCAGTTTGGAGGTTCAGTGCGCAGCGGAACACACAAGTATGAAACAACGGGTCGTCAACGATTGAGATCGAGGTGGATCCCTCATGGGAGATCTTTAGGTCTTCTAGGTTGAAAATTAATGACAGGAGGATCGACTTGCCCTGCCACCTGTCCCGCTAGATGACAAAGAACGCGAGCACGAAGGACGGGTCTCGAACCGTAGTCCAACAGAGGAATTCGAACCGTTCGCTCGGATGAGCGTGTGTAAGGTGCGCGCGATAACATATGCGTTCAGTAGAACGAGCTGGTACAGAGTCTATTTGGTATTCCTGGCCCTGTCACGAATAGTACAAGTCGGAGTTGACCCTGGCGCTTCGGCAGAAAGAAGACAGTAACACGTCGATGTAAACGGGCGTCTGCGTCCCGCCCGCTCCAACATACAAACATTCATGTGGCGCGTCCTATCGGTCGGCGAGCAATGAGGGATATGGATACGATCCCCCGATGGGTGTTGTGCAGGCGGCGGTAGCATCGCGTCTATTCCTGTACCTAAGTGCGTGCCATAAATAAAACCCTTCAGTTGAGGTAGACGGCGCCCATGGTGAGCGCAGGGGGCTTGCCGGTGTACCGTGATCAGTCTCGTGAGACATAGATACATTGGCAGGATCGGTTCATCCAAAAAACGCCGCAGAATGAGAAAGTGGGCGGTGAGTCAAATAAATGGGGATCGCCGGCGGAATGAAGCCCATCGCCATACCAGACACACGGCCACCTAAGGAGAAGTGAGTGTTGAATCGAACCGAACGCCACGCCGATTCCGAATACGAGGGCGGTATATCGCCTACGATTGGTCTGGTCTAGTGACTCTTCTGTTTGGGGTTAGAGGGTGATCAATGACAATCATTCCAACACCTATGTCAATATTAATTTAGGGGGAGATACGCACCTATGATCTTCAACGCCCCCGTGGTGGCGTCTGAAAGATGAAAGATGCACGTTGACCCATACCTGTATTGTGCCAAAGCCAATACAGAAACATACACAGGATGCAATGTTGACACCTTTTTCGGTAGCTTACAAACGTTCCGTAACCAATGGAGAACTGGGATACCCTCAGAATCTCGACGGAGCGGTTGCGCGTACAGCACAATCGACGTCGCTGGAGTGGACTCTGGATCAGGTCCCTCGATATCGCCTGACCCAAGCAGAGGAGGATATGCGAGCAGTCGTGGGAAAATTAGGACTGATCGGTGGGACAGAGTCGTCACAAGTGATCGGCCTCTGGCTCGCTGTCGGCGACGTCCATGCCCCATAACGGGCGACGCACACGACGGTACTCGACGAACTCCGTGAGGAGCAAGTCGAGATCTTCTCGCTCATCTTCTCCCACTCTCTTACGAGATACCCTCCGGGGTCGCATTGTTTCCGATAGAATCAACGCCACGGCCCGCCGAGATTCCTTCAGCTCCGATGAAGCAGGGTGGACCGAGCAACGACAACGGGCGCTATCAGGAGAAACAACCCAACCACTGTACCTCCAAGATCTCTTTGTCGACCCTCGTAGCTCTCGTTCCGATGGTAGACAGAAAGGGGAACATAAGCTAACAGATTCCGTCGTGACAGGCACGAGGGAGCGGGGGGCGGTGTTTTCCAGTTCGGAATGCGATTCAACGATCGGGTTAGGCGAAGACAAGTGGAGCAGTAGGAAGCAATCTAAGCCATTGGCCATCAGGACAACACCGTCCGTGTTACAACAGGAGGACTCCCAAGATGCTATTCTCCCGCCAAGGGCAGTGGACGTCGAGGATCCACCCACATTCCAAGAAATCTTCCCCAAACTTCCGAACAACAAACCATTTACGTACTCGTCTTTACCACCTACCCCTATTGCTTCCTCGCCACCGCTGGACACGAACACATTTCCCGTTACTCCAACCAAACCGTCGACGTCATACCAACAGCCATTCTCGATATGGGACTACCTCCAAGAAGAACTACTCGCCACCGACTTCGACTCTCATCAAGAAATGAAATGGGAGCGTGTCAGTAATTTCCTCAATATCCCCTACGCCATCGAAAAGGTGATTTAGTACTCCCCCTTCTCATTGGTTGAAGCTGACAAGGTCAGCCAGATCATCGGTTTCGGCTTCGTCCTGTGCCTCGACTCCTTTCTATACACCTTCACCATCCTCCCAATACGATCGACCTTGGCACTATGGTGTTTGCTGTGCAATCTAGTCTCTTGGAAACGGGCGCCTTCTCTCCCCGCAGCCCAGAAGGCTGACATTCTGCGTATATTGCTGCTAGTGGCATCAACAATAATCCTTGCCCCTCTCACCGATGCTAGTCGGATCTACCATTCCATTCGCGGTCAAGATACGATCAAGCTCTACGTTATCTTTAACGCTCTGGAAGTAAGCGGCAGTTCTGGTTGTTAAGGTAACGGTGACACTAACCTATATCAGATTGCGGATAGGCTGTGTGCATCCATTGGACAGGATATACTGGATTGTTTGTTCTCGAGGTCAACTATACTGTACCTTTCACATCGGAAACCTGTCTGTCCCCAGACGGCACGACCGTTCTTTTTCTTCACGCTCTCCGTGATCTATGTTGGTAAGTGGGTTTTTTTGTTTTGTTGATCCACGTTAAACGATTTATTAGTCGTACACACCCTCGTGATGGTATATCAGACCATTTCCCTAAACGTCGCGGTCAATTCGTACGATCATGCACTCCTCACACTCCTCATGTCGAACCAGTTTGTTGAAATCAAAGGAAGCGTGTTCAAAAAGTTTGAAAAGGACAACCTCTTTCAAATCACCTGCGCAGGTATGTGAAATGGGCGGACAGCCAATGGGGCATCAGGGAAATTAATCAAGCGCACAGACATTGTGGAGAGATTTACTCTCTTCCTAATGCTCTTCGTCGTCGCGTTTCGCAATCTCATCGAACTCAGCGGTTCGGAGTTTGACTTTTCTGGAGGGTTCTCGTTGCCAAAGAGCTTTGGGTGGTTTAGAGGGAATAATGTCCTTTGGACCATATCTTATGTAAATCCGCAGGGCCCTTTTTCATCCTTTCCGGTACTCAATGCATTTCTCTACTAGCCACTTATTACAGTCCTCCTCTCTGAAACACTTGTGGATTGGCTCAAGCATGCCTTCATCACCAAATTCAATCACATCCGACCGTCGGTGTACGAACGTTATACCGATGTACTGTGCAGGGACCTTGCCAGTGCGAGCGCCACGGGCAGGAGAGGCGCACGAAAAGTACGTTCGTCGTTGGATGAGTCGAGTCGCTATCAGCTCATGCGCTATAGCATTCATATGTCGACCAATCACCGCTTGTTGCACGACGATTGGGTTTCGCTGCATTACCTCTCGCGGTTTTGGCGATACTCATCGGAAGGCAGTCCTACCACTTATTTATGTCAATGCATTTCGAAGCCGAGGGGCGCTTGGTCCCCGTTTCGACCGAACAGGTCGTCATGAGGCTGAAGTGGGGCACCCTTGGGGTGTTGGTGTGGGTTTGGTAAGCGTCCACTTCCTCCCTGACCGCACGTTGCTCAACTAACATACGTCCCTAACCAATCACCCCCCCCCCCCCCCATACTCCGATATCCAGTTTCGTCGTGATAAAGATCATAATGGGAGTCCGATTGCTCGGTTATGCAACGAAACGAAGAACGGATATGGAACAGAGAAAAACCGGCGATAAAATCAACGACTTCGGCCGAGATCCGATAGGCGAAGGTGATGAGGAACGCGTTTACAACCGGGAACTCAAGACGTATCTAGACAACAAGGTGGACGATACCGCAGCCGTCGCAGAGATAGGAGAGAATAAGGAGAAGAATGGAAGTCAGAACGAGAAGGGTGATTGTGGCGGAAGCGGTGGAGGCGGGAGGAAGCGACCTGATCTGGAGGACATAACTCGATTCACGATGGTCAAACGGATTTGGTGACCGGGATCGTGTACACCCTCCCTGCGGCCCGAGTCGCGGGTCGCTTAATCCTAGCTATATGCCCATGGTATCCACTCACGCGACGCTGAGCGCACTCAGTTGTAATCAGGGTTTTAGGATAATAGCATTATGGATATCGCAGAGGGAAGGACTCCCGCGCCGTGATCGGCGCTTATCTACTCAACACCATCCCCATCCTCGATCACGGCGGACTCGATCCCGATTCTCGACTCGGGTATGTACAAGTAGGTTATTCATTCGTGAGCACCAAAACGTACTCGCCAATACACTCGCCATTCAGTGTTTTGGACGCCGCCACCCCGAAGCCGGAGGCCGAGAGGGGAGCGAAGGGACCGGTTGCGCCAGCGTTCATCGAAGTGATCAGGAGAGGAATTTTCCAGGGGACTTCTCATGACATCATCACTTGTCTCTTTGCCAAAACGACGAGTGGGTCTGGGCTTTTGCGTCTAATCTCCCTGACACCAAAATTTGGCTCGACCGTCCTCCCTCTGTCATCCGGGCGCTACGCTTGATATATCCGGAGTATGGTTGCCCCTGGCATGACAGACACACCTGTGAACGCCGCGACACCCCATTATTAAGCTTACACGTGGGCGAACCTCGGAAAATGAAAGGGTTGGGGGATCTGGAGCTGGTCCCTTGAGGTCACCGTGGTTCATGGAGATGCCGGTACCCCCACCAACGGCGAAACCCGGTCCTACGCCCCCCACCGGTCGAGCCACAACCCCGACAGCTTTACTCCTGGTAAAAATAACACTCGGTACACTCAACTGCGACGCGGCCAGGGGCTGCCGGACGTAACACACGGCATTCCCTGCCTCGGGAAGGCACTCTCATCGCTATTGCGTTGCTTAAGCCACGTGCCTTCCATTCTCTTCAGCGCCACTGGATCTCCGTTAACCGAGACACGTTCTGCCTCTAGCACACCGGCGACCCTCCCTGCCACTCCGGGGATTACTGCCTCGGGGTTGGGAACGGTTCATAAAACTCTGTCAATGGAGAGTTCGCGTATATCCCGACCTGAAGGAGGAACAATTAACCCACCCTAAAGGGGATACCCCAGAGAGAAACGACAGGTACCCGACCTACGCCGTTCTGACAGGAACCCCGCCGTGGCGCCCAAGTCAGTGGCTACTTCGGCTTCAGTTTTCGGCCCCTGCGCTCCAGAGACCCTCCGGCCCTGTTATCCCTGTTTTCTATTGACTATCAGCCGATGGTGATGGTCTGAATGTCCAATACCGATCTTGATTATTATCGATGGTCCGTCCCAAGGCGTGGCCAAAGTATGAATCTCTGGATTTGCTCTTGCGCAGGGCTTCCAGTGAGCATGGAGACCAAGAGGTTCAACTAACTGTTACTGTTCCACTCGGGTTGCCACCCCGATTCTCGTGAATATGAAACAGGTGTGGGTCATGGAGATTGGTCACTGAAGAAGAACCCACGCGGGCGAAGTCGTCAACATGTGAATGCACCCCTCGATCACGGCATTGTAGCGCAAAGCCCCGGACTGACAGATGGCCGATGGTAGTGCATGATCAACGTGTTGAATACCGATGGGCCGTTTTGTTGTGGATTTGAATCACCTTATGGTATTCCATTGCTGGCGGGTGAATACAACAGATTCCCGCGCACGTCGTCTAAAAGGGGTCGTGTTCGGGTGTCTGTGGGCCGAAGGATCCTTGAGGAGACCAGTGGCGAATAACCCGTTCTCCTTGAGGACGTGGTGATTTCCCGGACCGGTATCATCACGGCAGTCCTCCAGTGCAACCCCAGTTGGACCAGTGCTCAGATATCCTGAGCCGTAATCCTATTGCGATTTGAGCGGAGATGGTTATCGCAATGCCCAGTTGGTTGATCTACTGCACTGTGGCGCCGCGAGTAGGGTGTAAATAGCAGACAACCCTCCGTTAAAAACAGTCTGTTAACGCCCTAGTCTACTGGGGGTGTGGTTTCGGGGCGGAGGGTCCCGGGACCATTTTGATCGAGATACCGAAGACTGTTCCGGGATGCCGAAGCAACGACTCAGCGCTCAGCGAAGAACAAATTCCCCGGTTGGGAACACCTTGGCGAACCGCTCTACAGGCATACCGCCCACTCCCAATGCACAAAACCTCTGAGGATCACCGCCATCCAGGTTTCGTCAGAACTGCGCGCAGGGATCGGTGGCGGCGGAAATATAGCGGCAACGGAAGAAACATATGCGCAGTCCCCGCTTTGCCTTTGCGCGTTAAACGACAAGCGTACACGGGAGTTGTTGTATCTACCAATAATTAATTTCCTCGAAGACCAAGTTATGTCAGATATGTGATCTACGCTCCGCGATCGACCCCTGGGTGGCTGAGGGTGTGTTGTGGTTATGTGAATCAAACCGAACTAGATTGCCCTACCTCCCCCAGGGTTTGAAAACAAAACTGTGTTAAAGAAGCCCGTGGATGTAGGATCTGTCAATTTCTTCATTCATTTTTTTTGCGGTCGCGATCATCGACCCCCATGTGGGTGGGAACCCGCGTGATCCCTCCATTTGACTTTGAACGAGGTAGGAAAGCTTGCCCCCACCCCCCTTGCCCCCTCGAACTATTCCCAGTTTTTAACGCTTCTGTCTCCAACACCACAGACCCATGGTGAACCACAAACCTAATAATCTGACCATTAATTGAATCTGAACCCTCACCCTACAACCCGGTTACGACTCGTCAATCTTATCAAGCCTTCTTCCGTCCACGTACCGAGACCCTTCCCACGATGGGGTCTTTGGGAGGGTTGATTTGCTAAGGACCGCCGGTATGATAGCGGTAAACCGAACACCGTTTGTTTCTCTTCATTTGCCTCCAAACTCGGGACGTTTCCATGGGCAAACTCATCCCAGCCACGACCGAGGTACCGCATGAACAACCGAGAGGTTACAATTCGTCTTACTTTCTCCCGCCCGCCCGCTGTCACGCTTGTACCGTTTAGCTGCGGGCTGACTGCGCCTTTCGCAGTTCGCATCCGACCTACTGTCTGCCCCTCATCAGTGCGACTGTTTCGCGATGTACTCAGTACAACGAACCCTGCCTTTAGAATTGACCGATGCATCCCGTGGACCACGTACGCGCGGAGGGGGGCTTCACATGTAGGTGGATATTAGAACATCGCTGATGCAAAGAGCTCCTTCGTCGGGTTTCAGAACTGCCCGACCTTCCTCACCATTCATTCGTCCAGCCAACAAAGTCGAGCTTGGACCAGGGTGAAGGTACTCGGCCAACAGTGAATCAGATACTGTTTGATTCACCATCAACCAGGGATATTGAATAGAGCCTCGCATGAGCGAAACCGTGTGGAAGGTGGGAGACCTGACGTTAGAATGATGTATAGGCCACATCGTAATTGCAAAGTAATATGGCTGCGCGACTCAGGGCAGAAGGCAGATAAACTTGTCTCATCTTGTGAGGTTTTTTTCGAACCTACTGGACGGAATGTTGGGCTTGGCGTTGTCGACGAGTGCAATCTCAAGAAGGGCAATCGACCTCCGTAATTGATGATGAGGTAACAAGTGCTCTGGTTTGGATGATAAGATCGAAGTCATGAAATCCGGAGGAGAAAACAGGCGTGCTTGGATTGAACGAGGATGACGTGTTTCCAAGCGATGGTTTGAAAATCTCGTGTCGTTTGTGCTAAATGGGTACACAGGACGGTTCACCCCTGCGAAAGAGTCCTAGCGAGTGATCGCCAATCCCGCACTATAGATACGCAGCTTCCTGAAGTGGGAGTAGGCCGCTCGGAGAGGAGGATGCACAAAGCCCGAGCCACACCTCAAACACGCTGAAAATCTGAGCTATAACGACTGTGCACCGCCACTGTTCAGAACAGGGAAAGGTTACGTGATCTTGGATGTTATAGTTCGGAATGAGCGTAGCAGCGGACTGGTCTGGTCGACGAAACCTCCAGACGCGATCACCGCTGGGCAGAACCGCGACATTGCGATCGGAGGGGTGCTTAGTCAGCAGACGGATGACCGGGCGATCGCCGAAGGAGCTCGAGGTTGCGAGTATCAACGCGTTACGGGTTCGTTGATTGGCTGTCCTTGCCAAGTAACCGGAGGGAGACCTGGGTCGGGACAATGACGATCCTGGGACTGTGTGAATATCCCGGAGTTGATTGATTGTGGGATAAGCTGTGAACTGAGGGGAGAGAGGAGTCGGCGGAGCAATGTTGGACGTCTGACTCGCTCGCCAGCCCACAGACCCGAACACGGTAACAGCGAGGGGGAGGACGACGTCGACGTCTCCCATGGACTTGCTAATTTGCCTGACCGTGATGCCAATTAGGGGTGCTGTAATGAACTTGACACTAGGTTCTGCCCGTCCATGCCCAAGAAGGAAGACTACCGGCGACCTACAGAACCTCTTAGTAAATCCGGGCGCTGGAGTGTGATACTCCCCCAAGCCTCCGATGTGGTCGCAATGACATTGGGGATATGTTAGGATAGTACTCTATATCATTATAACGTGGATATCAGCAGCCCACTAACCGAGCGGGAGGCCATCATCAGGTAACTCGCCAAATTTCGAATCGACATTGACCGGTTTGCTGGTTCGGAACCATCAAACGCGTTCACTCCAGCACAGCACAGTGGAAATTGTTTACCGGCGATTGCCGATATTCACCACCGCTGACCGAAGCGGACCATCTCGTTCGTAAGTTACACTATGGCTCAGTGTTCTCACGGACTGCCGCTTTATCGTCGCATCTCCAAACCGGACCCTCTGACACGGGCGAACCGTTCCACCATGCCCCCCCTTTGATCCACTTTCACGGTGCCAATTACCGCTCAGAGGGGGGATCAGTTATAAGTGCCCCGGGGCTTTCCTCTTGGCTATCCTCCATCCTCTCTGCGACTCCAGTCATGTCTACTACCCCTACTACCGCCGCCGGCTCAAAGCGCCCCCTCTCAGACTCTACCACCACCAACACTGAGAATGGTGACCACAGGAAGCGTAGACGCAATCGAACCACCCAGTCCTGCATGAACTGTCACACATCTAAACGCATGGTACTTACGCTCCTCCACTTGGCCTTTTCTCGTGCATCATCACTCAATTATTTGACTCTGCAGTGTGACAGGAAGCGCCCTTGCGGGCGTTGCACCCAACTCGGTCTGGTCAGTTCTGCCCCCACAAAGCGCTCCTTCCTCGTGGCATTGATCTCAGTATTTATAGACCGCCCTCTGCGTCTACCAAGTTGACGAGGCAAACCCAAACACCGAAAACGAGACCTCTCGTCTCCAAAACCGTGTCGCTGAGCTCGAGACCATAATCAAGGAGGTAAGTTTCGCTCGTGGGTGCTTATCGTGTACGTGTCCTGACCCCCGGCCTAGCTCAAGAACCAGCCTCCGCAGCAGAGATGGAACTCAAATGATTCATCGCTGCTCCCGGCTCACATCAGGACTACTACCCTAAATCCTTCGGACACATCCCCCCGCCCCCTGCTCATGAAGGACATATCACCTCTCACCCCGCGCTCCACTTCTGCGCCATCTCCACAACCAAGCCCTTCATCTTCGGACCCGTATATTGACGTACCCTCACATATGCCTCACGGTCTCACCGAGCACGACTTGAGTGCCTTGTTCAACCCCTCACTTCATCAGGAACTCCCGAAGCCCGATGTCTTGGCCCAACTTATTGATCGACTCGCTTCTGACAAAGGACCTGGCGACTTCGATTGGGTTTCACCCGATCACGCTGGACTGGGGCATTGTGGCTGTGCGAACGAGACGAATTCCTACATCGTCCTCTTGGAACTTTCACTCCGGCTTCGAAAGGCCTCAGAGGTCGTCGGACACCACTTCAAGCATTTTTCCGGCTCGACCTGTGGCCTGAACCAGCGAATCACCGAACTTGATAAATTCATCTCGTACGTGTCTTTGCTTCGAATTGACCGTCGATTGGCGACTGATGGTCGCGTAGGCACGTGCTTGCGGCTTGTAATCCACCCCCTGGGTTCTATCCCTCCCAAATTTCCCTTCCGCACCCTTATCACCACCTGCATCGTCCATCTCACTCCCACTCGGCCTCAAATTCGGTCTCGCACTCGGTAGCCCATTCCCCCGCTTCGGGTACACCAATGCCCATCACGCCAACCGGTCACAACTATTCTCAATCTCCCATGCGGTCAACGCTTACTTCCATGGGATCCTTCCCTATGCAATCACAAATGCCCACAGGACCCAGTATGCCTTACCCATCCCCGCCATGCGATGAATCGATGTCGCAAATAGAACAACAGTTACAGACAGGGTGGCATCACCCCCTGCAAGGACAAGCGCATTCGCTGCCGGTTTCGTGATCGTTCTGCGACTGCAGGTTTTTGTGTTCCCTTGTATGCAGTATTGCATTTGGCGCTTTCCTCACATCCCACATCCCTTACATACGAGCCGTGTGACAATATGATAGACGATAACTAAATTATCATAACTTATAGATAATGACCATGCTGCCGTAGGGCTGGACTTCTGTTAGGTGGTCGTTCGTCTTCGGAGGCCGACTTAATATCAGACACTTCAGTTATACTTCCCTTCTGGTTGACTTTTCTTTGCCTCCATGTGACACCAAACCGTAGACTGTTACAGTATCTTTCATGCAGGACATAATTCCTTATCATTGTACGATGTATCAATCCCGACCTGAAGCTTAACGTCCCATCTGACCCACACAGCGTCGGTGAACGAGCTCAGGGATTGGAACCTTCGGACGCGCTCGTGATAAGAAAACTCGATTGGCTTCTCGGACCGAGGGCACACGGAGGAGGGTTTAAACCGGTTCGATGGGTACGGTGAGCACCCTGTTTTGAGGTGACGGGGGACTGACGTTCCAATGTGCAGGAGCTATGTGTCGCCATTCGCTGCGCCCATGCGGGTCACGGGCAGACAAACAGTTTTCGGCAACTCGGTACCGTGTAAGTGATTGGTGGCGAATGCGAATCGGACCCGCTCAAGCGACGAATAGGCCTGAAGTTGGATCTCCGCCGTAAGGCGTTCATTGGATGCGTTTGACTCGCCGTCCCCCTGCAAGCAGCCAGTAATATCCGACGACGGATTATGTACCATAACGGGTTGGTGCGATTCTCTCACTGTCCTATCTCATTCTCTCTCGGTGATCTGCCCACTTGTCCATTCCTGGTCTTATAACCCCCCGGCGACGATCCGGGGAAATCTCCGGGGGGCTGAGATCGTGAGTATGGAAGAGGAAGGCAGGATCCTGCAGTGGCGGAACTGGGGTCTGGTTCTTGACGGACGGAGGGTCAGCACCGGTCGTCTTCTTCTTCCCAACGGCGAGGGCAGAGGCTTTTCAAACCCCAGATCTGATTCATGAGAACGCCATCCACGTGAACGCGGTACCACTGGCTTCTGGAACTGGGAAGCTTCGTCGGGATGATGGGGCATGCTGGACAGTACGGTGAGAAAATCTGAGGGGATCGACACGTTCGCTACCTATTGTTAGAGACCGGGATGTCCCTGCCAGTTTCAACCGTAAAGATTGCGAGAGAGTACCGGGTTCTTTCCAGCCTGAGAAAAACAACTATGAGTAGCAACTCGCAGAACTCGAACGTGATTATCAACCTGATACCCTTCGTACCACCCTTACGGTCCGGTCCAGTCACTTGCCCACGCGTGCACCGCAGCCCACATTCACTGACCGCCAACCAAAAGCTCTTTCCGCGGGGGAACAGCCCGGGTGGCGGGTGATGATGGGAGTCCAAGCGATGACATGTTTGTGATGCAGCGAGATAACGTAGTTGATTACCGCCCTATAATACATGCCAGATTGCGCAACCATCCGAGGTCAGGATTGGCCCGTTGGGACGAATCGGCATGTCCTTGACCAGTGGCTCTCGGGCAGTTTGACGGTGAGATGGTTCTGTAGCTGAGGCGGTCGATTTCCAGAGCCTTTCGTCGCCTACGCGGAATCAAATTACCGGTGGTCTCGGCAGGGGAACGAGTAACAGTCTTCTTACAAGAACGGTTAGACGATCCTCCACTCGTTTGCCTCCGGAGACACACATCGAGGGAATCGAAGGACGGGCAAATTGTACTTTTCTGTCCTAGTTTGGCATCGATCAAATGAAGATTTCGAACCAATCATTTCTTGATCGCCCTCCGAAGAGGCAATTCTTCTTTTCAGGCCCCAGGGGCGGAGACAGCCTCGGTAACTCTCGATTTGTTCATGCTGTGGACGTTTTTGAGTGTGGGATGGCGTTTTTGAGATGGGATTCCTGACACTCTCATAACGCTCCACGAAGTTGAGTCGGACGGCCTCGGCGAGGTGCAAAGGTTCGAAGTCCAAAGGTCAGATCGTACTGTATCAGGCGGTATTCTGATACAGTACAGGATTCAATTGCCCATGAAGAATGCAGCTGTTTGGTTCGGTGCACCGGCTCGTTGTGCGAATCGAGGGCTTGGTTGTGGTCATGGGTATTACGGGAACATTCAAGCACGTTTTGGAATGACTGAATTGAACGGCTGGGGGTTCCGGGGGTCAATCGTGCTCACTGTCCCAGAGGATTGGCGGAATGCAACAAGGGGATGTCGCAATTGGCCCCTTTCCTCAGGGTCGCATTGATGACCACACAAAGGGGCCGCCTGCAGTCGTTATCAGTTATTGCATGTCAAGTCCCAAGCGAAATGAAGAATACACTTCACGGGGTGGCCTTACAGGGTACTCACAGTTCCTCCCGTCATTAAGTAAGTCGACGTCATGATGATTGGCCGATAAAGTCCAGCCCCAGTTGTGTACAAGTGAAGTCCGACGATCGTCAGGTTTGCCTCAACTTTCGACTGTACTGGAGAGACATCACTCTTTGGCGGGACAACGTGAGGAACCCGAGTGTATGATGACCTTGGTGGGAAAACCCTCGCCGAACGACGAACCAAGCGGATAGGGCGGTAAAGAGAGTTCGTTGGGAGGCGGGACTGTACCCGCGCCGAAAGGGTGGAATGAATGGTGACCGCAATGGGGAATCACCATGGAGTGTATTGTGCATGGTGTCCCGGCGTTGTGCAGCAGTCGCACCCGACCACCCCCCCGTCTCAATTGAGCTCCACAAGAAAGAAGGCCGACCACAACCGTGCTGTCAGACAGCCCCTACGGCATTGGGAGAGCCTGGAGAGCTTCCTCCAAACCAAGTTCTTTGCGAACCGGTTGTTCCCTGCAGGATGCGGGGCTGCTTGCGGAGAGGAGTGGTAAGCAGTGGATGACTAAGCCAGACTCGCGGAGCTATAAATGCATCGGAGATCGAATTTCCGGCTTCCTCTCACTTCACCAGGTTTCTGCAGCTTGAAGCAGCACACTCAAGGCCTTGCGCGTTTTGATACATCATGGCCTCACATTTGGTACGTAGAGTGACCGTAGATGAGGACGAGATCAAACTGACACGATTCTTGATGACAGGCCAACATTTTCGGCACAGAACAGGATCGCGTGAACTGTTCGTTTTACTACAAGGTAATTGCAGCATCAGGTTCTCGTCGGATTCCGAAGAAGCTAACGTTTCCCATTGTCGTCCATAGATCGGAGCCTGCAGGCACGGTGACAGGTGTTCGCGAAAGCACATCAAACCCGCATTCTCGCAAACCATTCTGCTCCCTAACGTGTACCATAACCCGGCCCACGATCCTGTCTGCCGTTTGACCCCGAAGGAGCTTCAGGAGGGATTTGACGCGGTTTACGAGGACCTGTACTGCGAGTTGGCGAAGTTTGGACACCTTCTTGAACTTCATGTGCGTATAGTCTTTCATCATTCTGGTAATCGCTGACACAATTGTCAATAGGTATGCGACAACGTGGGTGACCATCTGATCGGCAACGTGTACGCTCGTTTCGAATGGGAAACTGAAGCGCAGGCTGCTGTTGAGAACCTGAACAACCGGTGGTACGCCGGTCGACCGTTGTACGCAGAGCTCTCCCCGGTCACGGACTTTCGCGAGGCGTGCTGCCGACAAAACGAAAACGGGGAGTGCAATCGAGGAGGCTTCTGCAACTTCATGCACCTCCGATTAGCGTCGAAAGAACTCACAAGTGCGCTCCGTCATGGTCAGCGTCTCGAGAGAAAGTTACACCCGCCAAAGACCGAGGGCGGTGGTGGATGGGAGCCTGGAAAGCGAGAGGGTGGCCGTGGTCGAAGCGCTAGCCCGCGACGGGGTGGAAGGAATGACGGAGAGGATAGGTGGACGAGGAAGTGATGAACATGCTCTAATTCTTGTCGAAGTCAGCCCGCGGGTTTCTGTCTTCCATTTTCTCACCGGTTGACTCTTTCTACATACGTTAGCTATCATCTCGCTCCACCTGCGCATCTTCTCTCGCTCTCATGAATATATTGTGGTTCGGTCGAGCCGTAAGTCGTGGTGATGTGTGTTCGCATCCACCCAAATCTTAATCATCCCGCAGAACGCAGCGTTGTTGGCCGGTCATTTCAAAACAGACGAGCTTCCAAAACGCAGAGGGAGACAATGGAATATACCGACACCCAGGATCTGCGAACTTCAGTTCTTAATCTCACGAGGGTAAAGTGCACCAGCCACTGCTTTCGGTTGGGCCCATGCCAACGGGATCAGAGGACTAGGCTCCGGTCATCAACGCACGATTCATTGTCTTTTCCCCATTTGACAAGTACCCCTGACCGCCGGCAATGCAATTCAAGCGAGAGATTTCCGGCGGAGGGTGCAACGAATAGACGTGTCTCTGACGGGAGCTTCAGGCGTAAGGACCGACGTCGCTTCCGTGTTTCATGGGGACGTTGAAATCAATCGCTCAACAGCTGGCCAAACCCACGCTTAATAGGTGCGGTTCTTCTTTGTATTCATATGAAGTCCTCTCTCACGGGCCAGTCCCAGGGGATGTGGTACCGATTGATGCATCAACCTTTCAGTTCTCCAAGCGCGGAGTATCCCGCTTTGGGAACATCTTCGGCGAGATATTCGAGAATGGAGAGGGTCAAACGCCGTTCAGGGGATGGCATACGTGTAACTCTTGCAATTAAAGCTTCGAGGACGGTACAGCCCCGAACCCAGCATCAAGCCTCGGCTAGACCGATTGTATAGTGGCGACACCGCCGATCCCACAAGTTGTTTCCTCCCGCTTCTCGGTGACGGCAAACTCGGGTTCGTACCCATTTCCCTTTGTTCGAGGTTGGCCCCCCTGGAAACAGCTTATCGGCTGACAGGACTCCACCCATGAGAACCCATGTCAGGGCGATGTCAACTCTGCCACTCGAGACAGCGACCAGGAGATATCGCCACCATAGAATACGGTCTGAACCCCAATTGTTTGACGTTTAACTCCCGCCTAGGGACGGCAGGCCCACCTACGAGCCATATTTAAATAACACTGACCAATGGGACACTTGCATAATTTGAGGAGTACGTGGGTTTTTCGACGGTCCGCATGGGCTCGTTGAGTTTGTGGTTGGAGAAGCAGGTCGGGAGAATTACACCCTGGGTTGGATATCAAATTGGCTCTGCTGGAGATTTTCGTCAGGAACAGGAACCCACTCTCGATCAGGGAGTTGCAGTCTAATCAGCAACTACGGATAATTGGGCGCGGTGCACACCGTCCAGCTCTCAAGTCACCCCAATAATATGGACCCAGTTCGAGAGGGTCAAAACAATACTGTCGATCAGAAGCAGGATTAAGGGAAGGGCTCGACTCATCTCTCTTCAAAACTATTGCGCGACCGGACAAGGCTACCCTACTCTCTGATCCTCCATTCTATGATGAGCTGCGAGTGCTCCATAAGGTAAGAATTCGCGTGACCGACACCAACCTAACGCTGGAATAGCTTTTCAATAAGAGCAACGCACGGCGCTTTAAGTCTCGCCTCTGGTGA
>Ga0307511_10002586_pt1 | contig 18905 bp, 13 predicted proteins | sample 13_EM_MG_FD_200266 | JGI IMG/M metagenome (GOLD analysis project Ga0307511, IMG submission 200266) | Populus trichocarpa ectomycorrhiza microbial communities from riparian zone in the Pacific Northwest, United States - 13_EM | ecosystem: Host-associated > Plants > Roots > Unclassified | place... | reverse complement strand
AGTTCTCATAATCGACATCTGCGAGGCCGGGGGAGTTGGGCCAGGTCTGTTGGTGGGCGGGGTCGATGATCGGCGGGGTGGGGTGGTCAGGGGTGATGTCAGGCCAGGGAATGGGGGTGCGGGGCTGGGAGGCGGAGTTGGGAGTGGGGGGGCGGAACAGGAAGTCGGTACTGCTAGATAGGGGGGTGGTTTTGCCGCCAGGGCTGGGGGAATTCATTGCAGCGTTCGAGCCGCCGGGTGTGGTGACTGCTGATTCGACCTCTGCTTGATACCCGCTCCCTTTGCCATCTTCGATTGCCAATATTTGTGTCTTCTTTTCCTCGCCAAATGTCAACATCAATGGTGCCTTCTTATTCTCCCTCTCCTCCTCCCTCATATCCCCCCACATCCTCAACCCCGGCAAAGGGTTCCCCTTGTCCAGCACACTCACCGGATCCAGCCTACTCTTGGGCCACTTCTCTGGATCCAGCCCCGCCGACAGTGGCGACGGAGGATATGTCCACAGCTCGTCTTGATTAACCAACGGCTTCCACACATCTCCAATATTCGCTTCAGGCTTCCGCCCGGGGCCGTGACCGGCGGTCGGGGTGATGCGGTATGCCTTTTTTGCTCCATCGTCGTGGAGGACGGAGGGAGGCGCCTTGGTTGCGTGGTCCTCTGGGTTGGGGGGGTGTGAGTGTCCATGCTGAGACTCGGGGAAGAGGGGGATGGCGGGGGTGAGGCTCTGGGGGCGTGGGGGAAATGGGCGGTTGAGGTCTCCAGATTGTACCGGGTGGGCGTGGGCGTGGGCATGATGAGGCGGGGTTAATTGAGTCGCTGCTTCTCCCCCCGGAACAGCAATTGGGCTTGCGAGAAGATGGGGTTCCAGGTGGTTGACCCCAGTGGAAGTATGGGTATGTCCATGCGCCTTCTCCCCTACTGAGAATTCTCCCTTCAATACCTCCAGCTGCTGACCTTCAGGACGGTTTACTCCATTGGTATGCCCATGGACCTTGTCCCCTTTCCTAATTTCACCTTGTAGCACCTGCTGTTTCTGTTCCTCCTTCTCCTCCTTCTCCCCCTGCACCACCGAATCCTTATGCACCAACATCCCACCACCACCACCGCCCCCACTCCCCACCGCACCCTTCACCCTCTGATGCATCCACGGCAACACCCAACGGTCCCACCCCAACAACTTCCCATTTCCCTCTTCCCATGGCGACACCGCACCACTCCCTGCTCCCTCACTGCCATTCCCCTCCACCACCATCCTCCTCAAATCCTCCGCCGCCTCGACCTCCCTCCTCCCCTCTCCCCAGAGGTGCTCTGCAGGCCGCACCCCCGCCATGGGGGATAATCTCTCCCACCAACCCTGCCTCCCGTCATAAATCGATTCCGAGGAGCCAATAGTGTTTGGTGTCGAACCGCCAGATCCTATAGCAGACGCGGGGCGAGGACGATTGTGGATGCCGCCGGGGATGACATCGTAGGGGCGTGGGAGGGGGAGGGGGAGCGCGGTAGTGGTGCTAGTGGTGGTGCAGAGGAGCAGCCATATGAGGATTGGGATGGAGAGGGAGGAGAAGGTTATAGGTGCGCAGTGGCTTGGGTAAAGCTTTTTGGTCGGGGATTTTGGTCGTCGGTGACGTTGCGGTGTGAATGTCATGATGGTGGATTAGTACCGAGTTGGGGGTTTTGTAATTAAGGGGAATGTGGATGTTGATGGTTGATTAAATGCCGGGTTTCTGTTCTGGTTAATCGTCGATTGGTGACGATAATATAAGAAGGAAAGTAGAAGCGGGAAAGAAAAAAAAGAGGGGCATTTAAGTACTTACCTACTTAATCTACTCCCCTTCAAAGCGAGCCAAAGAAGTACAAAAAAAAATGAAAAATATGTACAACAAAAGAACAAGTATACACCATCTAGGTTTCGTTTTTTTGTTTTTTTTTGTCGGTGGAAGAAAGGAAACCTTATAGCCTCCCTCACAAGCTAACTTACCAGCGGGGGGGTAAGCGACAGGAGGAGGCTACAGCAAAAGTTGATGCTAGAAAGTGGAAGTTAGTTTGTGAAAATCATGTTTGTTGATTTTTATTTGTTCTGTCCAACCAAGCAAGGACAGACAGTAGGGAGAGAGAGAGAGAGCTCAGGGTAAAAAACATGCAACGCAGCGCCAGCGCTGGGTATGTTTGTTTCCCTGAGGTAGGTAGTGTTTGCAACATTGATTGCATCGGCGGTTTACAAACGAAAAGACCCGAGCCAGTCGTGGGGTGGTGGTGGTGGTGGTGGTGGTGGTGCATTTCGATGAGTTTATATGTTTGCTGCTGCTGCCGGCATTGTAAAGCTATCGTCGGCATTAATTACAGGGTGATGTAATGGTAGTAACGGTCGGTCAATCAATGAGGATCGCCACGTATCTGTGTATTGGTTCGAAGCACCTAACCCAGCTAGCTTCGTCTCTCTCACAAACACAACGCCACCAAGGGTTACCACTGCAGCTGGGTCCCCATGCTCCTCTATGTGAATGCTAGAAGCCTGTCGTATAAAAAGAAGGTTGAAAGAAATGATGCACTACCCCCTGTAGATAAACCTTGAAACGAAAGACCATGAAGGGACTGGCTCATCAGGGTATCAAAAAGGAAATTCGTCTCCTGAGTCCTAATCATAAAAAATATAATGAAAAACCCTACCCCACCGTAAGTTCCAGAAATAAACGAGGCAAGAAACCCATATGTAACCAAAATAGAAAAACAAAGCGCCTGATCCCCCACCCAAGGCAAATTAGCATGATCCCACAAAGCAACGGAAAAGAAAGATCATAACATCATTGAATCATAACTCATAAGTATCATGAGGCGTCCGTCATGTACCGTGATGTTGTATGTACCGTGAGAAAATGATGAAGGACACCCCACATACAATAAACCCGAAACAGACAAGAATCGTAAAAGCTGCCAGGGTAATTTCATGACTTTCATGCTCCCTCCCTCTGACGACTCCATTATATCCTCAGACAACTTCCTCACTCAACTACGATCTAGGCTCTCGGCTTCACGTGTTCCACCAACAACTCAGGATCATATTCTTGGCTGACGAGCCAGGCTCTGAGTTTGGCTCCCCGTGGGATATCCTCCTTATGCACCCCCCTCAAGTGCTCTAAAAGATTGCAAGTCCGAGGGAATGGTCTGTTGCTGCCTGGGCCCCGGTTGCAGCCATGTATCGGGCAATATCTAATTCGAACCGCCCCAACGGCGGCATGGTCTCCATGTGATTGATAGTGAGCTGGTGGGCGACAGGCGTTGCAGTAGGTACTATAAACATATTAGATAATGTCAATTTCAAGGTAGTAGGATTAATTACGTACTGTATCCATGTGTGGCAATGTGAACACTGATCTTGTTGTGAGGTGGCGGATACCTGTCCATAGGGCGCATTCATATACTCATGGACACCGTAGCTTGATCGTGGCTGCAAGCCACCCTGGTCACTTGCTACAGAGGAGAATGTTCCGCCTGTACTTCCCGAGGCACCACTAGAGGTTGTCAGTGTACTTGGAGCGGGAGCACGCATCATCCGACCCGCTAAATGTTGCATCGAGCTTGGTTGCTGGTACGTAGGTGCTTGGATAACGGGAGTGCCTCCTTGGAGATTCTTTTCCCTCCATTGTGATTGCATTCCACCTGGCCCTTGGTGGTAACCATTTATCGCTGTGGTCGCTTGGAATGGGGTTGTCTGCTGGCCATGGTAGATATTCCCGCGGACGTGCTGATGTTCTGCGGTATATCCCACAGACTTTTGCTGAAAATGTCCATGAACAGTTACTGCCTGCGGAGGTGGTACTGGTGCTACCAATTGGCTATGCCCCCTTGAAAAATTTGGTGTGGGGTATCCGACATGTTGTACTTGTGCACCGCCTAGCATATAGTGGGGCGCCGATCCCCTTAAATTTACGTTAGAAGTAATGCTAAGGGTTGCGGTGTCGGTGCACATCACTTACCCATTCCCACCCTGACTTCTTGTGTGCTGGTGCGCGCTCAACTTTGAGCGTTCCATTTGTGAGCTATGGTCTGCTGACCCACGCGATATCATCTGGTCCGCATCTGTAGAACCATGGGGAGCGGGTACGGTAGAAACATCGTTGGTGGCTGGCCCCACACTGCCAACCCAAACATCTTGGGCAGCCTCATTGTTGTGCACTGGCGTCGGAACATAAGAGGAGGTCTAATTGATTTTTAGAGTGAGCTCAGCTATCCCATCTGAATGTGGATAATGTTGGATGGCAAAATACATACCCCTTCATTGCTGTACCAGTTCGCTGCGAAATATGGGTTCCAGTATTCCTCGAGAAACGTATTGTAGTCGTCTAGATCTCGAAAGTTGCTCATCTTGACGTCAAGATTTACGGTGCGATGCTAATGTGGAATATGAGCTTGGGGGGGACCAGTCAGATATAAGTCAAGTGAATTTATTAACTATATTTTATCGCACGCAGCATGTGAGTGTTCAAAACCTTCAGCCTGATGTCCCACACCAGGCCGTCTCCCACCACGCTCGCACATCGGATCTTCTTGAGACTATATGCAGCAACATCGGTCGGTTGGGGGAGCATTTGCAAAGTCCAGTAAGCTAATGAGTGGGCCCTGTGCAGGCCCCCAAAATGACCGACAAGGGTTCTGCTTTTGCTTTTGCCAACCTTACACCATGCTATCAAAAGTCTGTCTTTCCATCTTATGTCGTGGCTATGTTAAAAACTACTCAGTGAGGGCACAGGCTTTCTGTGGGGCCGACGAGTATAGCCCGACGACAGTTTAGGCCCCCAATTGGAGCATTGGGAGTTAGATGTTGATGGTTTCCCGCCCACTCAATCAGACGCAGGCAAGTCTGGTGAAGTGTCATATCACATGATGTCTTCGGCTCAGAGCACTGCGCAATCCGCCAAGATGATCATCGAGGGCAACAGACAAGCTGAATGATGCATGAAGCTTTGACATCCCACTAGGAATTTCCAAATTTTAGGTGAGCGCCAAAACAAAGGGATGAGGTAAGTATGCGTTGGTTTGCGATGCTTGCGATGGGGGCTTGCGATAGGGGCTTGCGATGAGTAAGTACCTGTACCGTTACCTTCTGGTTGCACGTCGTATTTTCACCCTCTGTCCCTCATAGTCCCTCACATCCAACATGAAACCCGATGAGGTAGCTTAGATAGTAGCGGGGTATCGGTACATCGAAACAAGCCAAGGCGGAATAAAGAGCGGCAATGCTACGCTTAGACTAGGTACTTCTGGCTCCGCGCCACAGTCGATGTACCGGTAGCAGGCCACCACAAACTCATGTAGAAGCAATCTTTAGCAGAAGCGATGCTGCTGTACCGGTCGGATGGAGTGTAACCGACCATTCCCCTCGGGGCTTGTACTCAGGCGAGCCAGGTCGCCGTGCGGTTCCATACATTCAGTCGGAGGGAATCACCCTGGCTGATCACGAAGACGGAATTTCCAGAGTCATCCATCCCCAGGATGCCCGATGCGTTGTCCTTGCTGGCCCATTATGTCGGTAACTATAGATACGGATATCGAAACCATTGGAACAAGCACACCCCAGATTGACGGAGGTTGAAAGGAATGATGGTAGCCTCATGTTCTAGACTCGGGGCAGTTTGCATGCCCTGTATACGTATGCCCTGGGTCCCCGGATTAAGTTGTCTGACTGCTGGTGCCACGTCGCGAGATTATCCTAGGACTTGGTTGGACCTGGTTAATGTCGAGACCTATATCTATACGTGGGCCCGGAGGAGGCCCCCTCGATGTTAGTACTACCGGAACCCCTCATTTTTATCGGAGATTAAGATGCTACAACATTTGTGGCTAGACTACTTATGATACTGTAACTATCCAGATCCTGACTATGTTTGAGTGCAAGACCATATAGATATACAGAGGCGGTAAACAGGTATCAAAGATCAAGAGGGGAAGTAATAGTGCAAGATATAACGTAAGGTAAGCATAACGCCAAGGCTCGTTACCGAGCGGGTAGAACCGAGAGATATCTGAATATTTACTAGACTATAAATATTAGTCTGGTTGGCACGACCGCTCCTGTGATAAATATCCACACCTTTCGTTTGCTAATAAGGTATGTCCAGAATTACCTCCGTACGCTCGGAGTAGATCAAGTCGTCCAATGAGACTAGGAACTAGAATAAGTGAATGCTGACGCAAGCTAGTTCTCGCACAGCCCCCCGAACAGCGTCAGACGCCTCGGGCATCGGTTCGTATACTATGCCGGCTCCTGCGTCTTAAAGGATCCCGAGGGTCCTTTTTAAATCTAGAAATCCAGATGGTTGCCGAATACCAATCAATGCGACCCTATAAACCTTCATATTCTCTGCCTAACAGTATTCTGCCGGCATGTGCAGTCCAGCAGCTTCAAGGGACTTCAAAGAGATCGGATACTCAGTACCGTATATCCTTTGGCAGGGGTTATCGTGCCTGGGGTTCACCTGCAACTAAAATATGTCGACAGCGTCTCGTGACAATCGAATGTCCCGATGATCAAGTATTCGCCTAGACGTTGAGGATATGGGCTGTTTAACATAGGTAACTTGCTCAAGTGCGTTATATTCACTGTTCACGAAGCTACGTCATTCGCTCACTAAATATTCTTAGGAATTGCTTCGGCGCCGAGACTACTGTCCAGAAATCATTAAATCAGGGTCTCTAACCGGGTGCATCCCATACCTATGTACCCTACACGAAACTTGCTTCCAATTAAAGTCTGGTTAGAACTACATTGCGTTTCCTTCACAAATTACCCTCCCGTTTCTATGGAAGTCACATTGCAAAGGGTGAGCAATTTGCAATTAGGCCAACATGCATGGCCGCCAGAGATGCATCTCTGCCACTCATCTCTCATCTTCTCAAATACGTTTCATCCATCTCCCATTACATCATGCGTTTGAGTGGCGACCCACTAAATCCACTTCACCAATGGTACTCTATATATAAGACCTGCAAGTGTTCTCAATAAGCTGCATCTATATGCACCGAAAATGCCCTGCTCTAGCATTTTCACTGCCCGTTTGAAATTGCGCATGCAAAGGTACGATCCTCTTATCCGTTTATATACTGGATTGTATAGTAAAATCCGGCGAACAAGACCCCCTTGTCACTGCATACGATTCTACGCAAGGCTGAGCACGATACAGACTCCCGATCACAGTTTCCTCCATGATCTGTAAGCAATCAAGTCGTTTTTGTTCTAAACCCTTGTTCTATTTTCGGTCGTCTTCGGTTCATCTCGATGACTCGATGTGAGTCACTGAGGAATATTTGCATACTTATCCAATTGTGGCTCTTGTTGCGGAAGGTATTCCCCTGATAAGAAACTCCTGAGAGTTGCGAGCGAACGGGAGCTACAATCAACGTCGCCAGCACGGGGGCTCCATGATTGGAGAGCATGATTGGAGAGGGAATGATATATCCCACCAGCCCAGCCCCTCAAACTGCGACCCGCAATTCGGAAACCCCGGACAATCATCGCTGGCACCGTTTGCTCCGGCAACAGTTACATGACCCAATAAAAAATTCCTTTCGTCATCTTGCCTTCGCCTTATGGCTCGTTGCAAACCATTTGGCTACGTAACCCCGTCCCGAAGTGCCAGGCGGGGATTCCATCCTTACCTCACGATCACTCCCCGATGTCTATTCCAAATGCAGGGAGGTCCGGGTGGAGAAAAGGAATCCTGGCTGCACGTCGACACACTTTAAAATCAGATAAGCCCATATTGGGGATTAGTCTTGTTGATTGGGGAAAGGCAGATTTATCTGATTCTTCCACTGACCAAAGAGCCCATCGATTGCGACATCCATGTATCATCTCGTCGCCCCTGCTGATCTCATTTAGGGGTTGATATCACTATCACTAATTTCCTTCGCATCAAATGCCTGAAGCAAGCGTTTCTTACTGTTTTGGGAGGAGATGGTTTGGTATGGAATTTGGGAAGGGTTAATATATCGAGTGTGAGTGTGGTGATCTGGTGATTTTGTGGGATCTGGATGCTTTGATGAATGGGGAGTATCCCGGTATTAGTATCGACTAAAATGAAGGTTGTGGGCCCTAACCAATTACGCTCATAATGTGCTTGACGAGATCGGTCGATGGGATTACCCGTAGGATGAAAAATCTGATAACGAAGGTACTTTGGGGGAGGCCTATGGGGAGAGCGGGGGGAGGACGTTTCAAATCACGAGATAAGCCTCAAAATCCAGACGAGGTTGAAATTTGGGTCTATAATCAGCAAGATGGGGAATCTGATAATTAGGATCTTTGGAAAGATCTTGGTGAATAAGCAAGGGGCCCAAGATCACGATATAGATCCGATTTGAGATCTGGTTTGGGAGGAGATCGGACGATGAGGGTGGCGGTGAAGTGGAATCTCTGATAAGACCGCTGGTGGGGCACAGAATCTCCACTACTTCCCCCCCTGGCTTAGATTTTAAGCAAGAGCATGTAACTTTCGTCCCAAACCTGGTTTGTTTGTAGTCTGGTTTTTTTTTTTCTCGCTAGGATTTGTCTCGGTGGGTTGGAAGTAGTTCATTGCCAAATTGGGTAGTATTATACTTTAAATCCACACCATACAAATTAGTGAGTTTTGTAGTATTATATTATAAGACAGTAGTAGTATCTGTAAATAAAGCACAAGAGAGCTTGCACTCGGGTACGGTACAGCCCCTATGAATAAGACTGTATGTAAATCATAACTAACTGCAACATACAATCCACCATTTTTATTTCAGAAGCGTTTGGTATAATAGCTAGCCACTTATAGATTAGAGCGAACAACTTGATCCATATATGGGCTCTTGACAAGTTATTCAACGAAATTGTTAGATTAGGGGCCCTGTTAGCAAATTAGATGCCCTGTAATTCAGACAGTTATCTAAGAATTTAGACTACTTTCCCAATCCTGTTTAAGGGAGCCAGCCCCCTTACTGGTACTCATGGCATGTGGTATGTATGTATGTATATATGTACATCCTTTGGAAGGGTGTGTTGCCAACCAGGGCAAAGTAGTACATACATACGGGCAAGGCAGCCTTCGAAACTGGCATACGGTGCGGTTAACTTAGTTACATGGTGGAGAACTGATCAAAACTACTGTTCTTCTGTTCTCTGGCTTCCAAAGAGTCTTACATACTGAAAGGTTTTCCGGAACCCCACAAGACTTAGCTTATTTCAAGACTAGGCTAGTAGATAACTTTGTGACTCGATTGAACTTTGGCACTGGTAGACTATCTCCTGCATTAATGAAGCATATTGATCTCTGCTACTCGAAAGCTGTCCCTAAAATCCATATGCATTTCTTTTCTTTTCTTCAGTCATTCGATATCTAATGCAAACCAAGTTTACACATATACAAGATCATAATCGTCAATAATAATAAACAAAGATATCCAACAAAAACTATTCATGTCGATGTGCCGCCGTGCCAGTCAGTGTACAAGAAACGCCTCAGTATTAATATCATACAGCATTACACCCACCCATCCATCACATCTGCTTCCGTCCCGCCCCAACCTTCCCCAAATCCCCCATTACCTCCAACCTACCAAGAAACATCAAACCTCGCCAACTCCTTCCCTGCCTCCTCCACATCCTTCCTGGCCTTCATCCTCATATAAAATATAGGACAATCCCTACTCGAGCAAATCACCTCCCCATGCACACTCCCCTGGCATCTCTGACACTGTGTCCACAACCTCGCAAACCTCACTTCAAGCTCACTTGTCTTGGCCAATTGCTTCTGGTACAGTTCCGCCTCCCGGCCCCTCTCCACACAGCTCTGACAGACAGCGCCACTCCCCACATTCTTGGGTAGGGGGACCTTGCACCCCATGCACGTTGCTGTGCGGGTGGCGAATTTCATGAGTCCACCGACGACGGGGGCGGAGACGGAGATGGTACGGGTATGGTCTCCAGTGAGGAGGAGCTGGGCTTTTGCCTCACCGAGGATCGGCTCGAAGATACGTCCGAGGGGTTTTGCGAGTTGGTTATCTAGGTAGTATTTCGTGTCAATAGGGACAGAGTTCTCAAGCACGAATATCGGGTCTTCGGATTTTTCGTAGTTTTTTGCACCTCCAGCGCCTTTGACAATGACATAGGCTACTCTGTCGCCGAGGGTTGGGGCAGATCCCGCATCTCGTTTCTTCATTCGCTCGACGAGCTCCGTATGCGCTTGCTTAGATTTGTAGTCGTTCTTAGTGAGTGCCTTTGTAATCACGAGCTTGGACATATCGATTTTATTCTGCAGGAGATCCGAGATAGTGTCTTTGACATATGTCTGTGCACCGTCAACATCCCGATCCATCAAGATCTTCCGGAGAACAGTGTCAATAACGTTCTGCACCAACCGGCAATTATCTCGTCTAACCGTCTCGATACCCTTCGAGTCCATCTTGTCGTACTTATCGGGATTTGTCCAGTATAATCCCGCATAACGTTTCTTGTTGATGAGTAGGTATGGGAAGTACACCTTCTCGAACTCGAGTTTGATTGGCTTGATGAATTTTTTAGAGACATACTCCGCGGCTTCTTGGCCCATTTTCATCGCTGTAGCAAGGTCTGTAGGGCCGAATTTTACCATGACGGAATCGGTATCACCGTAGATGACCTGTGCATCATGGTCGTAGCCATTGGCAATAGTATACCGTGCCTCGACTTCCTCCTTTGTCTTCTCGATCATCTGACGACCGTAACTTGTTACACTACTTGCGATAGCAAGACATGGCAGCTTCCCAACTGTAGCACCAGTGATACCGTAAACGGAGTTCGCACTAATTTTCAACGCAAGCTGGCGACCGTTCAACACAGCCTTTTTGAAGGGATCAGTCTCCTTCTTCAGGTCGTCCTTTGCACGCTTTCTCGCCCCTAGCAGATCCTCGAAAATAATTGGTAGCAGTCCCTTCCTCACTTTTGCTATCACGAACAAATCACCATTGGGCGTCTTTGTGAAGTCAACATCCTTCTTCAGCCCCAACTTCACTGCCATCTCCGGCTTCAGAAGCGTTGTGTAACATAAGTTGTGAGCCTGCATGATAGACGGGTATAGAGAAGCAAAGTCGAGGGTGGCAATTGGTACATCATAATATCCCCTCGTAGGGTCAATAACTGTAGCACCTTCGTACTGCTCATCCGACCCTTCCGTTTTCCAATTCGGAATGACTAAACCTTGCTCAGCGGCCTTTCGGAAAAGCTGGCTGATGAACTTGATCTGCTGCCCTCGGGAAAGGAGATAGTCAAATGGTACACCTGTCACACGAGCCATTTCTGTCAGGTTGACCAGACACATGAGTTTATCCATCAGCCGCTGTGGGAGGTAGGCATCCTTCAGACAGTACACGGCTAGACGGCGGCGGGACTCTGGGGTACCGTTGAACAGCTCTGTGATCATAGAATGGTGTACATCTTCCTTCTGCTCCCCGAGAAAGTGTGCACAGACAGAGTTGAGAGTGTAGCTTCGGAGCTGATAGTTTCTTTGAATGTGCTGTAGGAGATCTACCTGGAGACGGCCATTCGTATTTGTTGCTTTGGTATCTCTGTTTCCCATCTGCTTGCTAGAAAAGTTTGAATCCTTTGCCTCGGATCTCGCGCCAATGAGACGAGTCCAGTAAGGGAAGTCGTTTTGCTTAAGATACCTCGCTCGATCTAGGAGGTAAGGAAAGTCGAAATTGCAAATATTGTAACCAATAATAACATCTGGGTCGACCTTTTGTATGAAATCCCGCCAACCCATCAACATCTTCCCCTCGTCATTGTAAGAAAATATCTGTGTGTTCACAATCAATTCACAAGTATCCAGGCAGAACACATTTCTGACAAACGGCTTCTTGTCTCCGTATCTGGTCACCATGTTCGCTATCTGAATGACGGGATCATGATTGGGCTCTGGAAATATACCCTTCCGCCCAGCGCACTCAATATCAAACGACAATATTCGCAGAGGAGCCATTTTTGAATATTCGTCTTCTGCTGGTAAAGCTACCATATCTCGCCAATGTGCCACTACTTCAATCTGGCAAGTAGATATCCGATCCCCAGGATCGACCGACCGATACTTTCCCTCCGGAACTTCCACCCAACTCATTCCGGTGATCTTTGTGTCGACCATAAACCTCAACACGTATTGAATGCTGTCGAACGTCAAGAGCTCGGTAGTCTTATACATGTTGCGGAAATTCCCATCACCCTTCTCTAGTAGTGTCCGTACACGGGAGATGTATTTTGGGTCGTTCACTGTGATTTTGATGTATGGAGACTTCTGACCACCAGTATACCCATAGAGGTTTTCCCGCTGACAAAGAACAACCGAGGAGATGGCTGCATCTCGATTTGCTAATCTTTGTTCCAAGAAGTGTTTGTAATGGTCCAAATGGGACTGTTCGAAGCCAATTGGAGCGGCAACGTAGAGGTAGTGTTTGAAGTCGGTAACATGAAGTAGAACAGAATGACCAGCCTGCTATGTGTTAGAGCTACTGGCTGGGCTTGGTAGAGGGGTGTACTCACCTCCGTAACCCCGAATAGCCTGATTGCCGCCTTGTGCTGGTACATACCGTCCTCTGCATCAATCTGTTGGAATATGAGTTTATCCCGGCGAGGCTGGAAATCCCCTAATGGAGGTCTATCCCAATGCTGATCTGTTTCAGCATTGACTATGTATTCCAAACTGCATTAGTCCCAGTCCCGAAATTCAACGCTCAATGCTGGGGCTTGGTTATACGGACCTCCTTTCAACTCTGTCAAACCCTGGGTCAATTTCTCTAAATCTCCTTCGAATGACGACTTTTGCTGTGACAGCTTGGCTATACGATCTCCTCTCGTCTGCCCACTTGGAGGGGCTTCAAGTCTTCGCTTTTTGACATTATTCGAATCGGTATTGGCGGTAGAGCTCTCGCTCGTTCGTTTGGGTGCTACGGAAGGTGCCATTATATTTAGCAGTGAGGATAACTCTGCACGGGTATCCAAGGGTATCGTAATCCACTGAAGAGAAGAAGCAGTGGAATGTCGGTGCTGGAATGCTTTGATGCGCCGCGGGTGTCGGGTGAGAGTTAGAATTTGTGTTTCGCGTCTTTACGGCACACGCCAAGACACCACTTAAAGTCCCGATTCAATTGGGTGTTTCGGAGGACGCGTCGTGGTTGGTGTTGATCGGTATTCTCCGCGCCAGGCCAGAAGCGCTATAGCGGGATTGGCTCCACCTGCTGCGTGACCCATCTGCCCCTCAGCTTCGGCCTTGGCATGAAGCCCAGCCCCTTGGGAGATCCAATTCCTCGATAGAGACGGTGCCAACCAACCAGACAAAGCTCGAGGTTACAGGTAAGAGCGGGTGACCCCGACGGTTGTGCTCCCAGTGAATCCTGCACCTAAAAGAGACTAAATACCGCCAATTCCTAATCCTCATCATAAAACTCACAGCCTACATCCAACAAGTCTCCGGAGCATACGGAGCTTAAATTGATCTCAGAGTGGAAAGCTTGCAATTCACAACAATTACAGCACCCAAAGATGTACTTCCCAGAGTCTCCAGTTACGACCACGTTGACCAAGGTCACAGTCGACAAGGCAGTTGCTGCCATTGAAACCGCTGCTTCAGAGATCCCAGTAAGGGCTATTCTGCCTGGTGCTGAATGATTTATACGTCATTGCTAATTTTATGTTCAACAGGCGGAGGATTTCATCTCATACTCGACCATCCTGGACGTTCACCTCTCTTATGCCCTTGAATTCTTCTCCAGGGAGGACCAAACAAAGTTGCTCCAAGCTCTGGAAAAGGTGTTGAAGGAGAATGTAAGATGCCCCCCATGTTTCCCTCGCTTGTCTGGGGAAAGGTCTGACACTTTTATCTAGGACACGCTGGCTCAGAATATTGCGTGGGACCTAATTGCAGTACTTCTACCCTTCCTCGACGCCCCTACTCCAGCTACGACCTTCTCATCTGCAGACGCAACTGCGTCCTCAACTCCAAACCCTACCTTCACGACGGATGCACTATCAGAGATTGCATCGACATGTCTATTCATGGCAGCTTACAAAGGAAATCCCCGGGAGGTGTACCTCAAGCTCCTGGGAGCCCTGTCGTCCCTTTCATTCGCATCTGCCACCACGCTAGTTTCAGAAGATACAGATGAGCCCTCATTGGGGCCATCGAGCCCACGTCATTCACCAGCCGAGGCACGGGCGAATGGCCATCGAAAATTCAGAATTCTCATTATGCTACTGACAACAATTCATTCCCGAATTGCAACAGCGTTCCCTTCTCGATTTCTCAGCCAAAGCTTAACTACGCTACTGACTACCTTCACCCGGTCAACCGAGGAGCTGTACAAGGAAGATGTGGAAGACATTGTCTCTCGCTTATTGGTATTTGTGGATGCCGTGCAGCCGGAGAGCACGAAGAAGAAGAGGCGTATGACGCAGCCCCGCCTAGGTCCCGACGGAAGACCAGCTCTCCCACCGCGGACAAATACAGCAGGGAGCCAACTGAGTGCCCCAGATATTTCGAAGCTGGATATTATAGATGAAAATGAAGAAGATAAGCAATATATGCTAGAACAGCAGGAGAAAGCCAAAATCGAGGAGGAAATGCAAATAAGACTCCTACAAAGCTTCGTTTCCCACGTCGTCGAAGTCTATGTTCTGAGATGCCCCTCGGAGTATGCAAACAAAAATACCTCTCCCCAGTCGGCACGCACTCCAGAGGTGAAGCATGATGAGCAGCCTTCATCAATGCAGCTACCATCAAGCCGTGGAATCAATCTTCATCTGGCCTCTCGTTTTTTGAAATCAAATAAATTCCTCACTGGGGGGGTGATTGAATCTGAAATCTCACCATCCCCATCTCTAGTGTGGAAGGAAATCCTGGACACCGCTTATCAGCTTAGTATAACAACAAAGGAGCTCCAAGAATTGTGCTATTCTCCTGCCTCCGAGGTTGATGTCGAAGAGCTTGAGGAGCCCAAGTCTCCCCATGGATTGCTTGCTGCTGTCCCCAAGTTTGTTGATGACATTCCATTGTCGAAGGTAGGAAGCTTGGTACTTCTTGCCTCGAGAATTTTCGAGAAGGAGTCAATTGTCGATAGGAAAATCAAGATCTTTCCAGAACATAGGATTATTGTTCACAAGTACCTCACTAAAGGCAATGGGACGTCTGATATAGGTGTATTGGACGCAGTGTTGTTCCTAGGTGCTTGGGCGCTATCTGCTGAGGGTGGAGGGTTTGGAGAGGCTCCGGATGGACATGCTAGTGAAGGGGAAGAAAGTTGGCTCATGTATCTTCAGGTATGACGCATCTATTCACCCTACGTTATCATTATCTGACAGTCTTGAATTTAGACATTTGCCCTTCTCTCTGCCACCTCCCCGTCGCCCTTGACCAGACTGCTCTGTCACAACCACCTCGCCCAGACGATTCGTGCTCATCCCGATGAAGCTACCCGACTGGCTTACATGAAAGATACTCTTGAGCACTGTCCATTCGATAGTCTCAAAGCCAGCATCATTGGAATCTTGAAGGATGAGATAGCCTCCGCAACTGCCAGTGGGAACACAAAGCCCAGCATCTTTGCAACCCCCCTAGTTCTCGAGGAACTTAGCATGTTCCTATTCCCAGATCTTTCGGGCGTACTGGACCTTGAAGCAGACAACGAGACTAAATTGGACTGGTTCGCGGAGAATTACCCCGTCATTATGGCTACCGGGAATCTATGGCTCTTCCTTCTCATAAGGGACTCGAACGGACAAAAGGGGGTCTGCGGTATAGCACAGTGGGGTGAGCGGATCGAGGAGCGGTGGGCTGGACAATTGAAGGCCTGGTTAGATGAGGTTGCGAGTGATGAGGATGTGAAGGAGACTAACAGGATCAGGACCGTCGGTATGGATGTCGATATCGTGAGAGGGTTACTGGCGAGAGTCGAGGAGGTGAGGAAACATGTGGTTTAGTTTAATTTGTCCGGTATTTGTGAGTTTTATATTGGGTATTATATCCGAATGGGCAGTTCAACGCAAATATTAGGAGGCTGAAGCTATAATAGTGGAGGCTTCGGGAGGCTGGGTCTTCTCTACCTTTTAGCCTGATTTTCTCTGATTTGCTATATCCATCTTGCGATTACTAGTATATGCTTTCATGATGCGATGAATCTGGGGGAATGGATGCAGTAATATCAATATTGGGGATTGTCCAAGCAGTGACAGGCACGCAGGGTCACGTGGCTCAATTGTCATTGGTCCACGATGCATTTACTTTAAAGCTGCACGTTCCTTGAGCTGCGGCAGCGCAGCGGGGCGGGGGCGCTAGAGGGCGAGACATGTTGATTTGCTGGAGGGCCAGAACCGGAGGCTTGTGTGTTATATGCGAGCTTGAACTACCTATCGGTAATTGGGCCTTTTGCTCATCGCGGCCTGCTTTTTAACTCGACGTTCTATTTTTTTTCTCCGCTCTCTCTCACTCCCCACTCTAGAGCTGCCCTCGAGCTCAAATACCAAGTCCCCTTCTGCCCTTCTCCGCTTTTCATTTGCGCTCGTCCGTTGTGTTACTGCTGTGTTGTGTTGTTGCAAAAGTGCACATTTGGTTGTTTTAGCCTGTTGCATATCAAACGTACGACCCCCCCGCCGATCCCACATTTCATTCGACTGAAGCTTTAAAGCCGCATCATAACCGCCGTAGAGTAGCATCCCACTTTATATATCTACACCTAACTCTTGCTGCCCCTTTACTTTGCTGTGCTGTTTTCATCTCAAGATCTGTGGATAGCTTCTTACTCGAGCTATAACCCGAAAAAATTCGTTCCTTCAATAGCCCAATGTATCACACACATACCCAACTTCCGGGCCAGCTGTCCGCCTCACAAATCGCGATGCAACAACAGCTCGGGCAATACGATCGAGTGGGTGAGTACCGAACACCCCACTCCCAGTCTTTCGCTCCCCAGAATCCCTCCTATCCTATCCCACAATACCAGCGTACATATACCCCACCCAGCTCGTCCTCTAGACCAGCTTCCCCGCATATCTCCGGGGGTTGGGTGAAAGAGTCCCCGAGGATGCGGCATGCGCAGTTGCAACCGCAACCGCAATCTCCACCGTCGTCACCGCTTGTGCAATCGAGGGGATTGGCAAATGGGGCAATAATAGGAGGAGTGAATGCTTACGATCAACTACTTTCCACGCCAACAGGCCACGGGCACCTCGTCCCACTTAAATCCGCCCAAACCCCACCACAAACCACTTCCACCGCTATGGTCATTGCTGGCCACCATCAGCAGCAACAACAACCACCCCTCCAACACCAACAACTTGTTCTTTCTCAACAGCCGCCAGCACCCGTACTTGCCCCGCAACCAACCATAGCAGCAAACATCGTTACCGCAAACCCAGTCCCTACATCCTCCACCCCCCCCGCGCAAGGCCCAGCACCAGTCGATTCTTCCTCTGCATCCATCGTCGCGGCTGCCCCTCCCACGCAGGAACCAAAATCCAACACAATCCTAATCCACATCCCCCTCATCCCTACCCCGTTCCGGATTGCAATCGACGCAGTAGCACCAAAGAACGGAGTGGCAGTTCCGTATAGTCTGACGGATAAGATCAACTCGTTGTTGATGAACCAGAGTATTCAGGAGAGGATTCATAACGCACTCAGTGTGCCAAAGCCAAATGGGTGGATTTTGGTAGAGAGGGTTAATACCGAGTATTTGCAGTTGAGGGATTTATTGGGGGCGATTAAGGAAGGGAGGTTGATGGGAGAGGGAGTCATTCCGTGGGTGTGCGCGGGAGAGTTGGTGGAGGGAGGGGTGGGGTATTGGTGCTTGGGGGTTTGCACTTGAAGAATGATGGCCAGTAGAGGCACATAGGTGAGCCATGTGACTGAGAATGGTCGCATGATGGCATGGCATTTGGGCATGGTGGTCAATGGGCATATATCACAGCATAGTCGGTTATTGTCTGCATTTCTCTTTTTTATTTTTATGATTATGTTTTACGTTATTATATATCACTGTCATATGTTTACCTATTGCTCTCTTTTTGGTTTTGTTTTGGAGGAAAAAGGTGTGTTTGGCAGGAGGAACAGCATCTGTGCGGGGTGTTGAGGTGTGTTGTTTGTTTTTGTTTCGATATCTTGCTTCAACGAATGAAAATGAAAATGAGTTTCTGAGCTCATCGCTGGCTGTGATCATCATTGGATAAGCCTCTCGATTTCGCATCGGAGCTGCCATAAATAAACCCCGCATTGCCGAGCTTCCCCGTGATCGGCAAGCCGATCCAATCCAACCCATGCACCTCGCAACCAACCGAAAACCCGCATGCTCTCAAATCTTACCATGCATCTGCTACGTGCAGGATTCAAAGCCCCATTGTGCATGTTGGCTCAGTTGGTACCTGGTCTCGCCGCCCCGTGTGTACATATGTATTTGGAATTCCGTGGGCGGGCTGTGGCGTTGACAGCAGCCAACTTTTGATAGTTTGGTTTCAAAAGTGTTTCAAGGGACGACTAAGTAACGGTAGTTGGTAATGCAAAGTGTGAACTTTGAATGATGATATCGACTTTTTTTCAATAAATTCCTTCGTTGAGGGCAGAGAGTTCATTTGGAGCTAGGTACCACTACATTACATACATACATACATACATACATACATACATGTATTAAGAGTTATTCTCGATAATGGCCACAGTACAGTATGTATGCATAGGTACATACTGTAAATGCTTGAGGTGGAAAATTTGAAATAAAAGACCTCTAGATGAACTTACTTTGGTGACTATTTGAGGAGATGTCGCGTCAATGGAGATGGAATAGATACATGAGCGTGTTTTGCATTGGTGCAAACTACTCGAGGAAATTTTGTTCAGGCGTCTCAAATACATACTTAAAATACACGA
>Ga0307511_10002585_pt1 | contig 18906 bp, 20 predicted proteins | sample 13_EM_MG_FD_200266 | JGI IMG/M metagenome (GOLD analysis project Ga0307511, IMG submission 200266) | Populus trichocarpa ectomycorrhiza microbial communities from riparian zone in the Pacific Northwest, United States - 13_EM | ecosystem: Host-associated > Plants > Roots > Unclassified | place... | reverse complement strand
GGGGGGGGGGGGGGGGGGGGGGCCCCCCCCCTCAACTGGCTGCAAGGTTCCGCCGTTGGCTCTCGTGGTGCAGGCTATCTGCCTGAAGCCGTTGGGTCTGTATGGTCGGTCGCCAGGAAAGCTTGAATTCCTTTGAATGAATGGGCAGGAATCCCCATGGCTGGCTCGACTGGGCTTTGTAACTAACGCAGTCAGTCGGGCCGTCACTCGCCACTCACTCGGCCCAGCCGTTTCTGAATTCGAACGGCTTTCTAGAAACGCCACTCTGCAATCGCGACAGACAAAGTTATCGTAGCGTAATAAATCCACAATCACCCCCCCAAAAAACAGCACATTGCATACATACAAACAGTACATATGGATTGATGTAGTTACGGGCTGCCATTTGCCATCATGCATACTCGACGTTCTACTAGTCCCCGTCCCTGTCCCCGTCTCTGTCCCCATCCTTATCGCTGAATTCCAGGGTGCTTTAATTATGCACGGTAATCAATCTCATGTTACCTGGGGATTTATTCTCTTCCGGCCCGGGCTCGTGATTTTATGATGGCAAATATATCCTCATGTTTAACTAGCTAGACTACAGGTACCTATGTAATTAGCTATCGTACCTCATGTTCTGCTTGCCAATTCTTCCGGCATTCACAAGCGGCTCGGACCGGATCGATCGGGCACCCTGCGCCAAGCTTTGGTTTTGGCAGGACCATCCATGGACGTACTGAAGATAATGTACTGTACTTGTAATGTACTTGGAACTCTGCTACCTACAGTAGGTACTTACTTTTGATCTCTTGTACCCAGTACTTTCATCTGCTCACACAAGCTCTTCTGTCAGAACTAGAACTATTGGCGCAGTACATGTACAGTATGTCCTGGAGACATCTTGCTCTATCCACTAGGTACAGTATGTACCCTATAGCTGAGTCACAGTAAGGAGACAATTGGTTGATTGAAGCCATCGAAGCAGTATGTCATTTTGGGGGAAAAGAAGCAAAAGGCGATCTACCTTTATGCGATTATACGTAATTATGGTCAACCTTCTTTGTGAGATGAGCGATATACTTGCTGTTTATCAGTTGAGTCTTCTCAAATTAATTGATGAAATAGCTCGTACCGTACTAGTAACCCTGAACTCCTTTGCCCCGACGCCACTTGGATGCACCGCCTCACATACCCTTTTTTTTTTAACAGCCACATCCCCCTCCCATACCGGTACAGTGCAGTCTGGTTGTACAACCCCCTCATAGAGGTGGCTCACCGTCCCAACCTTCGCAATCATACATATACCCCATATACGCATGTTCTGTACCCATTGCCTCTCCAATCAGCCCTAGGTAGATTCATCATTTACACATTGAAGGCAAGAGACGGCTACTAATCATATCCCGCCGAAAACAATACAGCTGCTTAATATATTACTGTCACCAGACTAAGATTAATAGATAATACCGGCTACGGCCCCTGCGTCATCAGCACCACCACCTGCAGCGCTGTGGCCTGGTTGGGGAGCCTATCGATTCAACTGCGACTGCCACCACGACCAGCTCAACAATCAAACCCCCCACTACCGACATACCTCTTCACCTCGCCACGGGTTGCATTTTCTACAGGAGAAAGAACAATACTTGTACCTGGTCCCTTCTCCCTTTCCTTCTGTCTAGAAAAATGCAAGCCGGTCTTTTGCAGCGCTCAACACCGCCGTCAATATGAAGTCGACCAGTCCCCGCTACGGCCTGTCGATCCTTATCACTACAATACTGTTACTGGCGTTTCTTTCCTGCGAGTCGAGTCTCCAGATTGATGCGAAAAGGGTATTCAGGCCCGAGAGGCAAGATGCGGCAAAGTTGGAATTGGCACAATCTGTAACTGCATACCAGCTATCAAGGACGACGCCCGGTGCGTTTATTGCTGGCAATACGAAGAAGTTGGGAAAGAGAGATGAGCTGGTAGGGAAACGAGATGAAGAGGTAGGCTTCCACTCGCTCGAGACCCCCCGCATGCTTCCCCAGCCATAAAACGTGGAAGCTAAAGCTCAAAACCTTACAATGACGACAATGACGACAGTGCCGGCAAGTCCACTACGCTAAAAACAAATGCAAATTCATACTGGAAAACTGTGCGGACGAGTCAGTCGGTTTGCTCAACTACCTCGGCCTGTACTACTGTGAATTGCCCCATGCACCAGCACTTGCATTGATAACGATGGCAGTTTGGCTTGGGATACTCTTTACTGTGAGTCCCTAATATTTCGAGGATTAGAGTTTTGGTTCTAACGGGGAATTTTAGACTCTCGGCATCGCAGCCAGTGATTTTTTCTGCATCAACCTCTCCACAATAGCCAGTGTCCTGGGAATGTCAGAGAGCATGGTAGGGGCACTATATCCACCTCCCACATAGTATCATGTTAGTAACTTCGCATCTTGCGTTTGCAATGGTTGTAGGCGGGCGTCACATTTCTAGCATTTGGCAACGGTTCACCAGATGTGTTCAGTACCTTCGCCGCCATGAAGATCAACTCCGGCTCACTCGCAGTCGGGGAGCTCATCGGCGCTGCATCATTCATTGTTGCGGTTGTTGCAGGCTCAATGGCCATCGTTCGGCCGTTTAAGGTCGCCAGACGACCATTCCTTCGTGATATATCTTTTTTTATTGTGGCGATTTTATTTGGCATTTTTGTGCTAGCGGATGGGGAGATTCATATGTGGGAGTGTATTGTTATGGTGTGTTACTACATATCCTATGTCATGTTTGTTTGCATATGGCATTGGTGGGCAATGAGGAATAGGAGGATAAGATTGACGGATGCTCATGCACGGGACCAATATCTTCCACCGGGAGAGGAAGAGGCAGGTCACGTTGGTGATGACGACGATGATGTGGGAGTAGGGAGTTCAGAAGGAAGTGGATTATTGGGCACAGCACCCGATATTCGACTTCTTGGGAGCCAAGAGGACGAGAATGAGCTTGAAGAGGATGAGGAGCAGGCAGGTTATGTGGAGCTGAGTAACAATATGAGGGTAACGCGGTCAAGATCGGATACGGGGCAACTACCCCCTGTGACACCACAATTCATCAGACCTTCACTTGTTGGAGCCTTGGAGGTAAAGTAATCCTATATCCTACCCTAATAGAAACCTTGGGTTTGTCTTGCTAATTGCTCATAGTTCCGCTCCGTCCTTACCTCCCTTAAAAAATTCCAAAACTTTGGAGGCAGGTCAATACACCTGCGCAGGTACTCCGACAACCCAGTTTTGCATTCAATTCCATTGCGATATTCAGCACCAGGCACTCTAATGCATAATACCCCATCTGTCAGTTTACACGAGTCGCAAGGTTATTTGCCTAATCCACCCAGGCCTGGACCGAGCCCCCAGCGAGTAAGAGCGGTTTCGGTAAACGACCTTGGGAGTCATACATATAATCATCATTATACCAGTCAATTAGAGACAACAAATCGCGTCTCCAATATTGCGCCAGCCCACCCTCCACATAGCGGGGTGCAGAGAAGAGAGACAGGACTGAAGCTAACAGTCCCATCTCAAGATTTCCTTGCTCCTCCAGGTGGTCCAGCACCAGATACCACTGCATCATCGCCTGCATCATCAGTCTCCCCGTCGACCCGCCTCTCTCCAATCAAGGCAGGGAATCGATCTCAGAGGAGTGTTGACAGCCAAGGATCTTCACGATTCACCGGGTCTCCGTCAATCATCGCCGAGGGAAGCACTTCCACACCACCTATAATGAACCTACCTGAGGGACATAGCCACCCACTAGACGGAGACCTGCTTAGGGAGCGACTCACCATCAGTGATTCAGGAGAAGCATACCCTGAATGGGCCCGCTTCCGGTATTGGCCCTATGACTACCTCCCCCCACCTCAACTCATTGCATCAAAGCTCTTCCCTACACTTCAGGGGTTTGGGGATAAGACACTCATGGAGAAGCTCATGGCACTTATGGCTCTTCCCAGCGTCTTCCTATTGGCAATAACATTGCCCGTAGTCGAAGAAACCGGCCCCGCAAAGGATCCCGAACCAAAAATCACCGGTACCCATGGGACATCCACCCCACTCCTTATCGAGCCCGAATCTCCACAATCAGCAGCTGCGTTTCCGGGAATGCATGACTCGAGTGAATCACTCCCAGATACCCTCCCTGACAGCGATGTCCCCCCTGGGAACTGGAATCGCTGGCTCCACTCTCTCCAATGTATCTTCGCCCCTATCTTCGTCACTCTTGTATTCGACGCCGACGGGACCAAGGCCTCAGACTCTACACTCGTAAAACCCCTCCTCTACGCGCTGCTAGTAGGGCTCATTTCTCTTCTCCTCCTCCAAACACTTACCTCCCCTACTCAGCCTCCCCAGCACCGCTATCTTCTCTGCTACCTCGGCTTCATTGTATCCATCTCCTGGATCAGCACAATCGCAAACGAAGTCGTCGGCGTCCTCAAAACCATCGGGGTCATCTTTAACATCTCCGACGCCATCCTTGGGCTTACTATCTTCGCTATGGGAAACTCCTTAGGTGATCTAGTCGCTAATATCACGATTGCGAAGTTGGGGTTTCCGGTTATGGCGCTGTCGGCGTGTTTTGGTGGGCCAATGCTCAATATCTTGCTGGGTGTGGGCGTCAGTGGAATGTTGATTGGTTGGAGAAGGAATGGGGAGGGGTATAGGGTGGAGGTTAGTCCGACGTTGGCGGTTAGTGCGGCGACGTTGTTGATTACGTTGGTGTTTTTGTTGGTGAGTGTACCCGCGAACGGGTGGAAGATGAGTAGGCGGATTGGGTGGGTGATGGTCGGGTTGTGGAGTGTGGGTACGGTGGCGAACTTGGGTGTGGAGGTGAGTGGGTTAGGGAGCAAGGTGTGGGGGAAGAGTTAGGGTTTTTCTTTTTGTTTTTTTTTGATCTCTTGGGTTTGCAGGAGTAGGGGAGCGAGGGAGAGGCGAGGTTATTTAACGTGTTAAACTATTGATATCTCTTGCCGGTTGGGTTTTTTTGTTTGTGGGTCTACGCATATGCGTTTTTTTCTTCTTGTTTTCGCTCTTGGCCTTTTGTTAACGATCATTTTTGTTTCCAGTGAAGGTCGGTGTTTGGTTTGGGAGAAGGGCATTTCGGGGTTCTTTCTGTTTTGTGCAAATTGCAGATATATCACTGGGATTCAGCTGCCAAAAAAATTGGGTGATTGGGTGGATTGTGAGTGGAGTTCTAAAGCTGAAATTCTTACGATACATTAAATGACCCTCCATCAAGATACGAACAATGATTATCTGAAGCCGAGCGATTCAGGGTAATTTTTCAAAATTTTGGTGCCTGCATAAGACTTTGGAACCTAACTTGTATCTCTGAAAAGATCTCGATGAGCAAAGCCCTGGTAGATAGGATAGAAAATAATCAGCATCAGGCAGAGCCTAAGATTTTTGGCAGCGACCCTCGCTAAGGTTCAAAGGTCGACCGGGCTGTCGCGATATCCCCTTACTCAAGGCTCAAGAGCTCATAACTACTCAACCCCACACACCAAGATTCTTTTGTTTCTCTCCAAGCAGAATATTTCGCTGCAGAAGCCATCGAATCTACCAAGCTCCACGAAGCGCAGCACTTGTCATTGATGAACATCGTTAATATCATAGCCTTACACTTTATTCAGAATATATGAATGATGCGTTACAATCATTCTTACACCCTACATCAAGGGACTACCTACCCTCATACTCCACACCTCATACTAGGGATTTTTACTACACCCAGCCCCTCGCTCTTGCTATGGGATATTATGCCCAATCTTCAAAATCCCAATCACGAGTTCCCTCTTTGCGAGATCGGCCGAACTAGAAAACACTCGTGGGGGCCCAGGCTGACCTTGAATACTGGGAACTGGAACATCGCGCTTCCTGCTCACTTTCAAGTACTCCTCTGACTGTCATGTTATACTAATCACGGCATCGATAATTCCGTTCTTTGCTGTATCAAAATGCCGAGATATCAGGACTCCTGTTTCGTCATCCTGATCCATGTCAAGCAACGAACGGTGTATCCGACATCTCTTTAATAAAGCCTTTGGATCTCCTGTCGAGACTTGAAACTGGCATTGAATACTTCCATTCCTTTTTCTAGCCACTCGTTTCTGTTGTGTATTATTCGTCATGTCTTTGATTTTCGCAAAGGCTTTGGTATTCGGCGCCCTAGCAGTGCATGCCGTCGCTCTTCCATGCGGAATTATGACCTCTCGCGCAGAATCCTCTACCGACCTCTGCGGCAACAATGACTACATCATTCTCAACGGCACCCCATGGATCGTGTACAACATGTTTTACAACGCCGCCAGATCCGTCGGCACCCAATGTACCAACTATGACTCTCAAACCACCTCCGTCACTGGCACCAAGGAAGTCATCTGGTCTAGTGTCACCAACATTGAGAATGTCGAATCCACCAGCAACGTACCAAAAGGCTACTCTTTTGTCGGTCTAACCCAAAACCTCGAGACCCAGATCTCAGCCATCGACTCCATCCCCGCCAGCTACACCTGGATTCGCAAAAGCAGCACCGCCTTCAGGGGTAACGTTTGTTTCGATTTCATGACTTCGGATACCAAGGGTGACAGCACCTCACCCAATGCACAGGAACTCATGCTCTGGCTCAAGTATGAGGGTAGCCAACACCCCATCGGCTGGCCCAATGCGGTTGCCCAAATTGACAATCTTTACGGCACCTCTTGGCTTCTCTACGAGGGCAAGAACACCGACACGGGCATCACTGTGCACTCGATGCTTCCTACCACTCAGTTTGAGGGTAGCTTCGAGGGTGATATCAAGGATTGGCTTGAGGCACTTGTTAAACACGGCACTTTTACCGAGAGCACCTATGTTAATGTTGGCAATGCGGGTACTGAGTACTTTTACGGAAATAGCGTTATGAATGCTACCCTAGGCCTACAGATCAACTTGAGGTAGACATAGCCTAGGGACAGTAACCTTGGTGTGAGCGATTAGGAGAGCAACAATGGTTGGGAGTAGCGTTATCTGCCTGGGGCTTTCGGATTGAGGGTACGTTCAGGGTAACCTACTAAGGTCATGAAACGCTTATTTCTTTTTTTTCCCTCCTTTTATTATCTCTATACATTCACCTCTCCTACTCAAACGACTAGAGGCTCTAGAGGAAAACCCTATGGCATATTATAGCGCGTATTTCTGATCGTTCTAGAACCCAGACGTGTTTTTATTCACAATATAAATATTGTTCCGCAAAGGCATGGGTTAGGCGTTACCCTGAATATAAATGTTTAAGCTATGCAACTTAATTCTAGCGCAAAACTAGACTTGGAGTAGGGTGTATATCAATTATTCCTTATTGGGGTATAGTGCTACATGCTTGATGGCGTATAGACTTGCCTCTGGAGATGGGCTTTAATGTACTAGTTAGCACCCTCGGTACTATGTTTACAATATGTTGAAATGAGGTGGAGTGTTTGGGGTAACACAAGCGTTAGTTCTGGTTGCAACTACACAAACGGGCTGTACGCTTGTGAAAAAGCTTAAGGTGAAACCTTCAGGCTACAAGTCTGTCGCACCTAGTCTGGTTGGGTCGCACCGCGTTTCTGAACTGGAGCTTAAACCTCTACGCAATACGCCAAAATACGCCAAAATCCTTTTTTTTTTTAAAAAAAATGATCAAGCAAACGGGTACTACTCGGTAGTGTAACTCTCGACCAGTATAAAAAAACAAATCTCATCTCGTTTATAATCACACACACACACACACACACACACACACACTTGATGTAGATATTTTTTTAAAATTTTTTTTTTTAGACAAGCGAAGGGGACTATGGTAATTTATCGTTTATATTTAGGAAAAATTTCAATACTCCCAGGGCCAAGCTAACCGAAACAGTTGAGGGTAAAAGGTGAGGAGGAGATTGGATGTATAGAAATACCAAAGCCCCCCCTCCTCCTTTAGCCCTTTAGTTCTCTTCGAGATGTTCTAGAGCACCAACACTGATATCATCGATGGATAGTTAAATACCCTACCATTTGTTACATATATATATATATATATATATATGTAACGTATAGTGATAGTTAGTTAACGAATTAACCAAATGTTTTCCACGCGATGCACACAGTTTATGTAACATCCAACAGCGACAACCACAGCATTATCATCAGCTTTTTAATAATGAACAATGATGACAAACGCCCTATATATATGTACATATGTATGTATGTATGTATACTGCTTGGTATTGCATATTGCATGAAGCAAAAGCCTAGGTAGGCTACTCATTTGATATTACTATTTTTTGCCATCTACTGTGTGCCAGGCTATATATTATAAGCTAAGGCAGCACAATTATATGGATAGTCTGGTTATAGTATACCGGGCCTGAGGTAGTCTCCATGCAAACTCCATCTAGGGATATAGTTGAGAGTAAACCTAGTTGCAAGCTGCTATTTGTATGGACCAGAAAGGTACAAGGATAGGGGACAAGAACGAGTGGTTTAGTGGGTATAGTGAGATACAAGATCAAAATGGGGAGGCAAGATATGGACATAAGCAGCGTAGAGAAAGCCATTTTATAAAGTTGTTCTTTTAGATTTTGTTTCAACAGCAGGAGGTGCAGAAAAATTCCAAATCAGCGAAATCCCAGCTTTTTCCTGGGTTGCACTTTCTTTGAGAATAGGTACCCCTTTATGCGAGGAAAGCAAACGCAACTGAGAGATATTTCATAGTGCTCGTGTTCTATCTACATGTTCTCGTTCCGGCAAAAAGTGGTGGTTTAAGGTATTCCCATTTTACCAGGGGAGAACTTATTGATATCGACAATGGTGATGTTGGCATACAAGTAACATTATAGCTACATATCCCACTCATTTGTTCCTATTACTTCTATATAGTTATGCTAGACATGACCTTGGTTGTAAAAGGTCACGGTGCAACCAAACTACTGGAAGATATCACGAGCTGCTTTGATCATGAGTAAAATGCACATGACACGGCTATCAGCCCCATGTCAGCAAACAATCCTCAAAGATGATATACGATCCCAACTAATACTTCCACCCAAACTAATGGCATTACGACAACACAAATTGTGCACAAATACAGCCGAGGTAATCGCTTACTGACAAGCTCGAGCCACAACAAATCAAGGAGAGTTCAAGACACCTAGAAAACGCTTTAAATAGTGATATCGGTGATAAATCCTCTGTAAAATGTAGAAAGAACGAGAAAACAGAATATTAAAAGGAACCTCCTATTCAACCAGGCCATGTACCCACCCATACACCTTCACAAACGAAACCAATCCCTCAACGAACCGGACTGAGTTTGATAATGGGAGGTTTGTGAAAGGGAACAGCTGACATTCGAGAGAAGTGGAGGACAGAGTGGAGGAAGTAACGGGGATACCGAAAGACAGTCGATACGGTCTTTACATGGAATCCAAAGCAGCGTTGACATCTGCCAGCTCCTTCTGGCACTGTTTGAGCTTCTCGCAGGCCTCCTCATACTTCTTCTCCCACTGGTCACGCTCGGCCTCAACGGTGGCGACTTTTCGTTCGTAGTGCTCGGCCTTGACATCGGTGAGGCGTAGCCTAGAAAAACAGTGTAAGCACTCTTCATTGGTATAGAAATATGTCTCGCTTCTTTAAAAATGTAGGACATACTTCTCATTGGTCTCTCTCAAGTTCTTGTCAGCCTCCTCGGCCTCCTCTTCCAACAACTGGACCTTTCTCTGTAAACTCTCAACCTCCTGGCTGGAGGTGGCTCCCGAGTCAGCGGACGACTTGAGCTCCTTTACTTTTTCTTCGAGCTTCTCGACGTCGCCTTCAAGAAGCTGGTTGCGATGTGAGAGGGAGGTAATTTCTTGCTCTTTCGCTAGGTTTTCCTGCTCAAGGGTCTTAATTTTGGCTGCGAGCTCGGCATTCTTCTCATGAGCACTCTCAGCCTCCACGCGGAGGGAATTCATTTTCTATAACGCTATATTAGCTCTATATATCGAAGGTTTTATCGGACCCAAAGGCAAGTTGCTAAATTCCGTGACTGAAAGACTCAGGGGTCGCTTCAGAAAGCATAACCATAGTGACGACAGCTGCGTGGAGGGGTAATGTGGGGCTTCTCTTACCTCCCTGAGCTTCTCCATGATTGTATTGAGTAGAAGAGGTGTAAAAACTATATAGACTTGACCAAAGGTCTTATTTTTTGGTTTATTCGAGGACGTTCGTGGAGGCGGATAGCGTACGCTTGCTTGCGGAGAGGGGATGGAATATAAGGTCACATCCAAGTGGTAAGCCCCTCGTTGCTCTACTAAGACGTTTATGGATGTGACCCTTGCGAGGCTTGGCAGTAGGAGCTCAGGAGGTAGGAGGGGCCCTGAGCGTTCAATGTGAGGCGTACTTGGCAGATGCAAGCCAGGGGGGCGTTGGCTCTGCATGCCTCACTGGTCCGGAGATCAAGGGCACGTTCGTATTTTACTTTTCATTTGTTACCCTGATTCCACCACTAGTTGCCGTGGAAACACCAAGAGCAGAGTTTGTTTACTGCAACTACTGGAACAAGGCTTAACTCGGGAATCCAATAGTTCTGTTTTTTTTTACATTTACCAACATCCCCCCCCCCAAACTGACTACCAACAGCATCCAAAACCCACGCCCGTCTCCATAAGGAGCAGCACATCACAGACAGCTACCCTCAATGTTTGCCTACGAAAAGGAAAATGCCCTACATGCCGGGCCCCAGCTCCAGCCCGGAAAGGCCGGCGCAAGCAAGATGGCACCCAAAACACCTGCCCCAAAGACACCGTTCCGGATGCCCTTGGATAGAGAAAATATGGAGACTGCAAAAAAGGGGCTGACAGTCAAGAAGCCTGCCTTCCAACTTGACCCATCAGCGTTTGTGACTCCAATTGGTGAGTTCCATGGTCTACAGCGGAAGCACTCCAGGGTTGTATGGATTCTGACAATATCCCAGGGCCTAGGAGGATTCCTTTGGGCGGAAAAACTACCAACGCAAAAGCTCCCAGGTCAGAGCAGAAGGAAAGGCTGCAATTGAAGCTTCAACAAAGCCCCGTTACCAAAACCGTCATCCGCGATAATGAAGAAGAGACCCCCGAGATTGAATACATGCCACCCAAGCCCATCGATCTTCCTGATATCCCGGATAATTTCATCGAGCCCGATTATAACCTCATTAAAAATAACATGTTCACCAATGCATACTCTTTCTACCTGGACGCTCGTGATGAAAATGGCAAAACAAAGCTAGAGAGGCAAATGGACGCTATAATTGAGGAACAGGAGAAGGAAATGCTTGCGGAAGCTGATGGTGTTATTGTACCAAAGAAAATGGCACCTAAGAAGACAATTGCTGTCAGAAGAGACCCACCTACTGCTGGTAGCAAAAATACATCTCGGCCAACGTCTAGGGTTGGTAGGCAGACTCCAACTGCGATTGGCAGAGCAACCCCTTCGAATGGAGCTAGGTCAAAGACCCCTTCAGCTGTTTCTCGTCCCCCCGTGAGCACAAAATCGACGAATGGCGCCTCTAGCCGCCCGACGAGCAGATTTGGAACTACAAGCAGGCCTACCAGCAGAGCAAGCACGACTGTGCCCACTCACTCTCGTCCCACCTCGGCTGCCTCAACCACCTCCAGGTATGGTACCACGAACCGCCCAAGCACTGTAGCGCCTAAAGCTGTGAGTGGGTCGTCTTTCATGAAAGGCAAGACAGAACCTACTAAGGCGAGGCCCAAGACACCCACCAGCAAGACGTTAGAAGATGAAGCCGAGGAAGTCTTGCGGGAGATGATGTATGCCGACATTGCTGGTGATGATGTGGGCGACGAAAGGGTGGATTTTGATGAAATTAAGTTCGACGAGGACGATGTTGTGTTCCAATTCTAGAAAATGCAATGGTTCGCAGAAGATTTTGTGAACTTGAACCTGACTTTGTACAGTGCTTTCTGCTATGTGGAGATGGGCCACTGATACTTACGTTTTGTTTTGATACATTTTGTTTTGCACGTACTAGTAATGAACCGGCGTATATGGAGTTGCAAAATTCAGTGTACAACAGATGGCCCAGATTAGGTATTCAAGCGCTGAAAGTGAAGCCTCGTGACTTATCACCTGATGTGGTGGAATGTTTCTAATTGCAACTAGCAACTGAGACTTAATTTCATGGTGCATCACCACATAATAAACTAGCTAGCTATGAACCTATTACTTGACACTTAGGTAGACCCGCTCTATAAGAACCTATGCATGCCTAGTTCCTACAGAAGTATTCTCTAATTACAACTTCTGATATTCAAGTTTGCCTATGGGTGACAAGCTGTCAGCTGACACTCTTACAAACAGAATGAATGTGGAGCCTTACCTTCAAGCTTCTTGGCCTCTGCCACCTTCCTCACAGCTTTATTCAAATCCTCCTGGTTTATAGACTCGCGCTCGTCCCTAATCGCGAAGAAACCACTGTTCATGTAATTAGCAATTAAACCAAACTGCAAGCCCCTGGGAATGTGGTAACTTACGCTTCTGTGATAACGTTTCTCAAATCCGCACCATTCAGCCCGTCACTCATCTTCACAATACTCTCATAATCCAATTCCCCTTCCTTCTCCACTCCCGCTGCATGAATCTTTAAAATTTCCAGTCTACCAACTTCATTTGGTAATGGGATTTCCAACTTCCTATCTAACCTCCCCGCTCGCAACAATGCAGGATCGAGAGTATCCGGTCGATTTGTGGCCATGATAATCTTAGTCTTGCCAAGGTAGTCGAAACCATCAAGTTGATTTAGGAGCTCCATGAGTGTTCGTTGGATTTCTCTGTCGGCTGAGGTTCCCTCGGAGAAACGACGACCACCGATGGCATCGATTTCGTCCATGAATATGATACAAGGTTCATGCTCCTTAGCATATCCAAACATTTCTCGGATCAGACGTGCAGACTCTCCGATATACTTGTCGACAATGGCGGACGATACGACTGTATCAAGCGTCAACATGCCGTACAAGCTCCAATAGGCAGTACTCATTACCTTTCAAGAAGTTGGTATCCAAGCTACTCGCTACTGCTCTTGCCAGTAAGGTCTTTCCGGTTCCAGGAGGGCCATATAGTAATACTCCCTTGGGTGGTTTTATTCCAACTCGCAGGAACAACTCCGGATTCTTCAGCGGAAGCTCGATAACCTCTCTTAACTCTCTTATTTGATCGTTAAGCCCACCAATACCACCAAATGAGACCTGTCCGGGATCCTCGAGAGACATGTTGTATACTAGCGGATCAACTTCCCTAGGAAGCATTCGCATGATTGTGAGTGTGGTCATGTCAAGAGCAACCCGAACGCCCTGCTTCAGCTTGGCCTTATCAACCTTGGACCGGCATCCCACAACATAGCGAGGACCAGAGGAGGCTAGGCGCTGTTAATATTTGCTTAGATTCAGGTGTACAGTGTAGTTTATATACCTTTCACAATAACTATAAAGCCATGAGGCATTAGTAATTAACCTAACGAGCCCAAGAATGAACATACATCGTTCCTCATCCAACTGCTTCAAAACCTCCCCAATAATCTGCCCAACACTCTGCAAAGCTTTAATGTTGTCCTCCGTCTGGTCATATCGTTTTGTTAGGTCTTTAAGATCTCCTCGTGTCGCCTTGAGCTTTGCCTCCCACTCCCTGTGTTCCAGGAGCTTCTGCCTGAAGTCATCAAGTGCCGCTTCTCTCTCGGGGTCTAGTGCCATCCTGAAGGGAAGGGCCGTTGGGTTTCCTCGTGTGCCGTGAAGATCTATTTCGAAGGCAGGGTGGGAGCTTCCCGAATTTTGATACTGTAATTGCTGTTGAAGTTGCTGGGGATATAGTAGGCTAGACCCAATGCTTAATGAGAGCTACTTGCCAAGACTTGAGGCTTACGTGACTTCATGGTGGGGCTAGATTACCCAACCTAAATTTTGTAGTTCGGTTCACACACGTCCCAGGATAGGACCCCACATTCTTCGGATACATATCACAAAACAAAATGGTAGATGCTTATCCCCCAAGTTGATTTAGTATAATCCCCTTCTAACATCATACATAGAGCAATCCAACCCAGATATTCGAGGAAGGTGTGCAAGAGGAGAAGGGAGAAAATGCCCGTAAGTACTCCCATGCTTCTAGACCTCAAGCAGGAATACAGTTACTGATATATCCCCACTCTAGGCCTGTCCGCATTTGTCGGGGCTATAGGTCAGAGACTTCAAACTCAGAAGTAGAAGTGCAACAACTGACAGTTTACCTATGGACAGCGGTCGGAGACCTTGTCAAAACGACATTGGGGCCCAAAGGGATGGACAAGATATTACAGTCGGCGTATGTGTCCACTTTGGTGGTTCGAAAAATGTCATCTGACAACTGATAGTTCTACGGGAGAGATCATGGTGACAAACGACGGTGCTACCATTCTCAAGAGCATTGCATTGGACAATGCCGCTGCCAAAGTCCTCGTATGTTCCATTGCAAGATCCCAGAACAGCCTGAGTGCTAATAATCCTAGGTCAACATCTCAAAAGTCCAGGATGACGAGGTTGGGGACGGAACCACCTCTGTTTGTGTTCTTGCAGCAGAACTACTTCGCGAAGCAGAAAAGCTTGTCGACCAGAAGATCCACCCACAGACCATCATCGAAGGATACAGACTTGCCAGCCAAGCTGCCCAGAAAGCTCTAGAGAAGTCAGCTGTTGATCACGGAAAGGACCCCAAGGCGTTCAGGGAGGATTTGCTCAGCATAGCCAGAACGACTTTGAGCTCCAAAGTTCTTAGTCAAGATAAAGAGCATTTTGCGACTCTGGCTGTAGATGCAGTCTTAAGATTGAAAGGCAGTACCAACTTGAACAATATCCAGATAATAAAGAAGGCTGGTGGAAAACTTAGGGATTCTTATCTGGATGAGGGATTCATTCTTGACAAGCGAATTGGAACCAACCACCCAAAGCGACTGGAGAACGCTAAAATATTGGTGGCTAACACGGGTAACCCTTGCCACCATCTACTTTCTAGGGTCAACTCACTGACAATAGGCAGCTATGGACACCGATAAGGTCAAGATTTTCGGTGCGCGAGTTCGAGTCGAGGGTACCAGCAAGCTGGCCGAGCTCGAGAAGGCCGAGAAGGAGAAGATGAAGGCCAAGGTGGAGAAAATTAAGGCCCATGGAATCAACTGCTTCGTAAACAGGCAGCTCATTTACAACTACCCAGAGCAACTCTTCGCAGAGGCCGGTATCATGTCCATCGAGCATGCTGACTTTGATGGCATTGAGCGGTTGGCCCTGGTCACAGGAGCAGAAATTGCGTCAACATTCGACCACCCAGAACTAGTCAAACTTGGTCGATGTGACCTTATTGAAGAAGTAATCATCGGCGAGGATATGTTGGTCAAGTTCTCTGGTTGTGCAGCTGGTGAAGCCTGTACCATTGTTCTTCGAGGCGCTACTGAACAACTTCTTGATGAGGCGGAGAGGTCCCTGCATGATGCTTTGGCTGTTCTCTCACAGACAGTAGTTGAGACCCGAACAGTGCTGGGTGGTGGCTGCTCTGAAATGTTGATGTCAAAGGCGGTAGATAGCGTAGCTCAGAACACAGCTGGCAAGAAGGCTATCGCTGTAGAGTCTTTTGCAAAGGCTCTCCGACAACTCCCCACCATTTTGGCAGACAACGCAGGTTATGATTCAAGTGAACTAGTGGCGAAGCTAAGAAGTGCGATGTATAGTGGTATGTCCACAGTTGGGTTGGACTTGTACACTCCGGGGGGTGCCATTGCAGACATGAGAGAGTTGGGAGTGGTAAGTTCCCATAATTATACTCTAACCCTTATGGAGGCTAACAGAGCATAGATCGAGAGTTATAAACTCAAGAGGGCTGTCGTGTCGTCGGCTTCTGAGGCTGCAGAGATGTTGCTCAGGTGTGACAATATCATCAGGGCGAGACCACGAGCAGTAAGTGACCCTTCACCATGCTGCTCTGAGAAACCTTACTAACTCATGAAACAGCGCGACCGACATTGATGAATTTCCGAGTAATGATGAAGGGGGGTATATAACCTAATGGCATAAATTCCCATAGTGCTCCGAGCTTTTAATACAAAATGAAGAGCAATTCCAGCGCAGCCTGAACTCCTTATTACATGAGTCTACTTTTTATGTTCCACTTAGTGTTTCCATAACCGAATCGCCTGTGCACATTGTTAGTCTTCAGACTGCCGATGCGAGGCCTACCAGACATACCTTATCCTTCCCACCACTGGCAACCTTAGCCCCATCCGGGCTCCAATCCACAGCGAACACTTCATCCTGGTGACCAGGAAGATCTGTGTGAAGCTTCCCTGTTCTGACATCCCATATTTTCAACGTTGTATCTTTCGAACTACTAACCAGCAGCCTCGAATCCGCCGAGAACGAGCACTGATATACAGGGCCTACATGCCCACGACATGTAAACAAGAACTTTCCATCCCTAGCATTCCACAACTTAACGATATTATCGAAACTGGCGGAGGCTATAATCCGACCATCAGGTGAGAACGACACATGGTTCACAAGTTTCTGGTGCCCTGTTAATCGTGCGATGGGCTTTGTCGTCTTTGCAGGATCCCAGAGGTACATTGTGAAATCATCAGAGGCGGTGACTAGTCGCTCAGTGAGAACTCCGTCTATTGTGGCAGCCTTCTCAAATCGTGCCTTGGCCTTGGCCCTTTGCTCTTCTTCAGACTTGGGGGCGTCTTTGGTGTGGTCATAAAAGCCTGTGCGAAGAACGAAGTCGGTAGAGAGTGCGAGGTGGTTGACCCAGTGGGCGTGGGAATTGAGGTTATGAAGAAGTTTACCCTTTGGAGCGATTGAGTGACATTGGTCATAAGTTCAGGGTAACTGTAAAGAAAAATACTTACATCCTTTGCATCCCAAATTTTGACCGTCTTATCATGTGAAGCTGAATATAGGAAACCCGTTCCACCCCATTTCACACACGAGACCACTGCACTGTGGCCCGACATTGTCATGACTATTCTCCTGATATTCGCATCCCAAACCCTGATCGTACAGTCCTTCGAACTCGAGGCAAACCGCGCTGTCTCCCCTCTGAGGTGGAACGGTTCCCAGCTTAATCCTGTGATCCATTTGGTGTGCCCCTTCATCGCATCGCCATACGGTTTCCCTGTTTTAGGGTCCCAAAGCCGTACTGTATTATCCATACTACCTGTCGCAATGAACTTTGCATCTGGCGACCACGCCACGCAGAGAACCCAACTCGTGTGACCCTTCAATGTGTGCACCGGAGTTTCCGTATCGCAATCCCATATCCGTGCAGTACCGTCACCGCTGCCGGATACCATGCGTGAGGAAGAGGCAGGAGAGAACTGTGTTGCGAGTATGGCTTCCCCGTGCCCGGGGATGGCGGCAGAACAGCGGGCAACTGCACGGACACGGAAGACGGCCTGGGGGGTATATACGAGGGTGAGAACATCCTCAGTGGATTTATGGGAGGGTTTGAAGATTGAGGTCCAGAGGTCACCGGCGATGTCTATAATTGGAGAATCCTCCTTCGTGGGGTCAGAGAGGAGGGAAAAGGTGTAGGGGACTTTGTCGTCATCCTGTGAAATGTTAGCCGGGGTAGTGGCGGAGGAGTAAGAAATTGTTACAGTTCCAAGTAAATTGTTGACAATCGATCCCAGCTGTTGAGCGGTTGCATTGCCTGGTATGTGTAGTTCACTTCCAAGCTGCTTTCCTGTATCTGAAGCACGTAGGTTTATAACGACATTTGGGACATGTTCTGGTATGAGATCGACTTCTTGCTGTGCTTTGGCCCGGTTGGATTCCTCGAGCTTGACTCGTTTGCTCTTTGGCGGGAATTGGGTAGCCATGTCTTATACTATACTATGCTCTATGATATACCAAAATGCTGCGTATTTTGGTGGAAGTTTCCTGGTATCAAACGAGGAATTGTAGAAGCGGACACAACGTTTCTCCCCGCAGAAAAAAGTTTAGGTATCGAGCAGGGATCAGCGTTGGGCTGCATGTGTGACATGGGGCAATGTGGGATTTGCACCTGGTAAACGCTTGTGGGGACTCCAATCCCGACTTCTAAAATTTTAGTGTAGCACGCGGAGCTGTGAAATTCTAAACCTCTAAACCTCTAAACCTCACGTCCCCGAGACACCGTCAAAATGCCTCGGCCTGGAAAGCGAAAACGCATCACCGAGGTCATCACCTTCGACAAGGACTCTCGTGCGGACTATCTGACAGGTCGGACATACTCCATGGCTAATTCCAGTTCTTTCACTAACGCTACGGGCTGATTCAGGATTTCACAAGCGAAAGGTCCAGCGAACGAAGAAAGCGCAAGAAGAGGCTGCGAAAAGAGCAAGGGAGGAGAGAGTCAAGGAGAGGAAAGAGGTACCTCCTTGTCTGATGCCAGAGCCATTGACTTGGGCTGACCTTTCCCCCCGCAGTTGCGCGACAGTCGAAAGGAGGAGCTCAAGAAACATGTCGAAGCCGTCAAAGCAGCCCTGAGACCTGTCAGTGAATCGGGCGAAGAAACTGTGGGCGACTACGACGCCAGTGACGAGTCCGAGGATGAATCCGCACCCAAACAAAACGATATTCGTCGTGAAGATGAGTACGTAGATGAGGAAAAGTTCACCACTGTTACAGTCGAGCCTATGGACTTTGAGGGAAGCTCAGAGGATGAGGATGAAGAAGCCGCCGAGGCCAAGCGGAAAGAAGTCGAGGAAACAGATGACAAAAAAACTAAGACATACCCCAAGAAGGAAAAGAAGAAAAAGTTCACTTATTCGACAAAGGCGGAGAGGAGAGAGACTACCCGCAAGATAAAAGCAACAAAGGTGCGAAGGGCCATGGAAGGAAAGCAAATC
>Ga0307511_10002584_pt1 | contig 18906 bp, 9 predicted proteins | sample 13_EM_MG_FD_200266 | JGI IMG/M metagenome (GOLD analysis project Ga0307511, IMG submission 200266) | Populus trichocarpa ectomycorrhiza microbial communities from riparian zone in the Pacific Northwest, United States - 13_EM | ecosystem: Host-associated > Plants > Roots > Unclassified | place... | reverse complement strand
CTCTCCACCCGTACTGTACTCATACATCCGCTCAATGCGCATTCCCTGCGTCATACGTGAGTATGATGCTATGGATCCATATGTGTTACCTCTCACGTGGGCACAATTGCACAATCGGAGCCACAATTCATCCATTACGTCATGTCACATTTACATATGTAGCTTTGTTGGTCTTTTTAACTTGATATAGAGTAGGGTGCATCCGATATCATTGCAATAGTGTATACCACTAACTGAATGTATAACCCGTCAGTGGTTTACCCGTTCTCCTTATAACGAGAGTGTTGAAATACAAACAACTTAAATCATCTGATACCGTAGTGCAAAGGCTTGTCGAGACCCAGGTGCTGGCTCGAATGAAGAGTGCATCTCGTAGATTTTGTTCGTATTCCTCAAAAGGCTTAACCCTCCAGGCTCAAGTCTAGGTATTAATTGGCACAACCGTCTCGTTACCCGGCCACAGATCTCCCCGATCCTAGTCCTAGGTAGTCTCAACCCGTGGTGCTCGTGTCAGTAAAACAGCCAATGACCTTGAACAAAGTCACAGCGTTCACCGCGCCCTAGTACCAGGGTACAAGTGTTGTGCCGTGGAACCACACCAAGGGAATTTAATAGAAGCTGAGTGTGATCATGAAAATAGAACAGTTCTGGATTAGGTTCCGGTAACATTTCGATAGGCAACATACGATAAAGTTGAATAGCACCGTAGGGGTATAAAACCTAGGTTAGAATAAATCATGTTTAAATGGGTTATTCTGATCACTCAACCATAAATGAGGGACCCGTAACGTCAAAGGGAGGGCTGGCAATGTATGACCGGCTTCCTTTGACTTAGGTGGTCGGAATTGAGGTGGCAGAGCTCGGGGTTAGCAGTGATTAGTGTAGTTTACGATGCCCCGTATCTGTGATTTTCACCATGAGAATATCATGAATTTGGCGACAGTAGGACACATACGTGCTACCATACCGCGCACGATGAGAATTCAGGTAGGGCAAACAGAAATTGCGGATCTCAGGAGAATTAATACAGCCACTAAGATATAACAGTTAAGCTAGCTCATTTAGTGTAAAAACAACATTGTCGAAGGACTTTCCGCCTGTGACTGGACCCTCGTTATATAATTATATTAGAAGTTCTCACAATCAAGTACTCACTTTGTTGAAACTTCCGACATAAAGCCAGATGATCAATTTTCCGCATCTCATCAAAAAGTAATATATTCTCAATAGTAGACACTGTACAGCACTGATCTTGACCTCATATATCTACATCTGTTCTTGATTGCTATGAAAGTTATTTATAACTTGACCTGCTCCCATGGGGTAGAATAGTCTCCACGCCAATTGGCGGGGGGGAAGGACGCCCCCCTCTATAGTTTTAGCTTTTTATATGCGTATATGATGGACCACGAGGCAATATAACTTTGTCACCCAGCGTCTGAACGGTTCCGTTGCCCATCTCATCGTGTTTGCTAATGCCTGGTCATTATTAGTCTTCAGGCTAAGGATTATGCTGGAATCTACGAAGACTGTCTTGCTTCATTAAAATGAATTGCCATGCCTTGACCCTGACTAGACGATCGAGTAACGAGATCGCGGGTTACTTACCTCGGCACTTAAATGCAGCTCATCGTGTGGCTTAGCAAGCGAAAGGGAACTGTTAAGCATGTTCTCACCATACCGGATCCGGAATAGATAGAAAGTGCTTTGTTTTCTGCGGTTCTTTGCATTCGGCATTGTATTCACATACTCTAGTTGGGAGCACAATTTCCATATGAATCTAAGATCACAACTCCTGCTTATAAAGATCCCAATGCTCGTGGAACTCGAGATATATGAGTGATATTGTGAATTGAGTTGGAGCTAAGTTGAGGCAAATATCTATAGAACCAAGAACATGCAGCAGAGTCTAGCATACAAAAACAAAATTAATACATGATGGGAAGTATATACATACGCGCACCGAGAACTCGACGATACAACAACTGCCTTTGGCCTATCATACCATACCTACCCCACATATCGGTTAATGCTAGCTCTGATTAGTCTACCTCAGATTCTCTATTCTATGTGATATCAATATTGCGACTCTAAGACACGACCGCCATTATCATCAACCATCCCAAAAAGACGGTCAACCCTGTCCAAGTCCGCTTTCATAACTTGCGTGGTAATAAAGCCAGGACATTCCGACGTCCAAGGATCGTCCCTACACCCGCTAAGGAAACGGAGGAGGGGGTCTAATTTTTGTTGCTCGGTCGAAGTGTTCTGGGACTGTTGGCTCTGAAATTCGAAGCGGGGGAATTGCGGCGTCCAGGGGTCCTCACGCGATACATTGAGGAATTCAGACATGGCATGGGAGGTTTCGATAATGGGGATATGGGTACCAATAGATGGGGGAGATGGTCGTGGGTGAGTTAGCGCAGTGCTGGCATGTTGCGGATTTTGGATGTTGTCAGTATGTTGGTCAATATCTAGGGCGAAATGTGTGGGGTGGGGTTGATCCTCCAGGGCAAGGTCTTCTGTCAACAACGATCCGGAGGTCCCGGGGATTTCGCTCTCCACTGCATGAGAAGAGTTGATATTGCATTCATCCAGCCTTGGTAAGTTCGTGTCAATAGGCCTCATCAAGTGATTGCCACGGTAGGGGTTGGGCCCGACACAAGGCTGGTAACTTGGTGCCACTACGGCGTGGCTTTCCAAAGGGAACTGCGAACTCGTGTGCTGGCGGGGCTCCATTTCAGAGTCAACAAGGTGAACTTAGGCCCAAACTAGGTTGGTTTGTGATGCGATATGGTTCTCCAACTACGCAGGGTGGAAAGATATCTCATCCGGGCAGTATCTCTATCTACAGTATGTATATATCCGTAGATACAATAGCTGCTGGTGGCTGGGATTGTCTGAATCAAAATCTTGCCAAATGATGATATTTTGTGGAATCAATGATAGTACTAGCAGAGAGTCAAGACTTCAAATAAAAAGAGCAAAAAAATAAAGGACCCCACTGGAAGTCAAGTTCGGTGCTTGAGATATTATGAAGTGGGCCGTAAATAGCCACTTTCAAATACTGTATCGGAGAGAGAACCAGAGAACCAGTGTTGGGAACGGGGCTTAAATAGAACATTAAGAGTATATCTGGTGGGGGTACGTGGCAGCTGGGCCCAGGTTATGCGCTTGCGAATAACATACTATCACAAGAAGGTGGAGTGGAAGTCCGATGCCTACCTGATCTAGGCCCCTCAAGCACGAACAAAAGGGTCAGATAAATACAGACCAGGCTACACTAGACATATACAAGGACACAGGTACCGAGTAACACCGAGTGCCAGCCCAGGTTCAACTCAAACTAGTGGGTACGAGATGCAACCAGCGGATACGAAACAGGTGGACTGACCTACCTAGAATTGAAACTCTTAGAATAGCTACCTGCTTGAACGAAAGCCTGGATGCAATGCTGTGGCGCCCACCCTACATGTGGTGCCCCGACTTTCTACAACGACCCAGTCATTGATATTACATGTTACGGTTGCTCATTGAAGCGCCGTAGACGTCCTCTAGTTCTACTTAATCACTCTTACAATCACGGCCACCAGACCCAAGGCTGTTCGCCTGTTTCTATAAAGATTCAGATAGCAAATAGTTAGAACTGGGTGCATCCCGACCTTTCGCATGACATCAGATACTAGAGGGTAGATTGAGTTCCGGAAAACAGTGAGTTGCAAGCACTATATGCAACCAAAGTTGCTGCTATAGCCTGTCCCGGGCCTAGGGTTGGTTGTATACTCTGCGCGCTCCATGATATATGATGGAATAGACTGATTGTTGATAGCTGATAGAGAATATAGTCGATAGCAACAACCCCTTTCCCGACCCAGCCCGCACCTGACATAATGGGGCATAGCTTCACGATATCCCCTAGACACAGGGGTTGGAAAAAGCTGGTTCTGCGGGCGGGTTTATAATCAGACCACGTAGATCCTCCCTACATACAGTCCAATTAGACCCCGAATACCAACATTCCAATCCCAGTCTGACGCAATCCTACATAAGTAGATTCATCGCACATTTAGTCAAGTAATCGTACTCCAGTGACAATATGAACTTAGTGCGATCTGACGAGAAAGCGACTATCTGTATAGGCTCACCCTCATTTTCTATTATAGAATTGGTAGGCTGAAGGGAGTAGTTCGGGGCTTTCATCTGTACTGCATCTCCACCAGACACAGCTGGCCTACAATCAAGGAAAGGCTGTAGCAAGTCTACCCAGACATCGTAGATGTTGCCAAGGTTACTGCTATTGACAGGGAGAGGACAAAAGCCCCCGTTGCCTACTCCCAGACAGGAGTGCAAACAGTACGCATGAAATATGTTTACTCGTGTCCCGAGCGGGAAGTGAATTGTACGCCGAATATTAGGGTCAAAGGGATATATAAACCACCCCAGGTTACTCCGCAGGGTCCATTACCCTACTTCGCAGTTTATCATAATTAAGGAAATGTTAACTAGTCTAGATATAAGCTGTGTTCACCTCCGAAAGTAGTCGTGTAGTGCAAGCATCCATTGTTTCAGTCAACCATATCTGGTACGACGCTGTTATATTAAGTATAATCCAAATGATCCACGACGAAACGGCAACGGCTTAATATTGCAATTGACGTATGTGTATATATATTTTCACTTAGCAAGGTGCCTTCGGTGGTCATCGACCATGCCTCCCAAGGCCAGTTTAGGGCTCTCCTAACTATCCAGATCTAATTTGAGCTTGCTGAATGCTTCATATAACCATCGATTTTACAAGCAGATCATTTCGCTATACCCAATCTGACTTCTCCTTGAAACCTTTTTACTGGCCTGATGGGAGTCAAAAGAGAGCTCCAATCAGGAGAGAGTATTGGGGCAGTACTATATAAGCTGTTGAACAATTGTCGACCTGAATATTATTTACATCGGACGAATATCTATACGTATACCAATATTATTGGGGGTGTCCTTGGTCTGTACCCACATACCCCTTAGGTGACAGCTCCGGAATTGTTCTTGACAGTACGGGATTAAGGGTTGGGTCGCGTTTGCCACCGGATCTGCACCAGAGTTATAGTCCACTATCCAAAGTCTCGTCTAATGTATATTGGTGGGATTTACTGAATGTACTCTCTTTATAATTATGCATAGCAGCTGCACACTGCATTATGCACTGGAGCCTGCACCGGAACCTAGGGACTTGCACCTACTGGTAGTGTATTCTGTACCTGATATATTCATACTGTATAGGATTTGCTCATTGTCTAATGGGGTTATAAGAAACCTCAAAAATGACCGCTTTCCCTGAAGAAACGCTCATCATCACCGGCTATTTTAGCCTTTTGCAGAAGGACTTCTCGCAAGACAACGAGATATATTCGGGATAGTTATTGCGCAGCCCCGTTATTCTGATGGCTGTCAAACTCAAACCCAGTACTGCAATAGGTCCAAAGAATTACACGTGTGCTTTGTAGGGATTTGCCAGTGGATAAATGCTTCACAGGACGAGACTTAGCGCTGCACCTGCACCTGCACCCTGCATAACATCGATCGGACAATGGTTAAGTCGGGGGATTTTTGATAGCCAATGCCGTGGGGGCTCGGGTATTCGACCAATGTCCCCCCGTATGGGTGAAGAATTTGGGGCAGGAAAAACTGGAAGTTAGGTTAGGGGATATATACCTTGGTCTCTCTGAGATACACATGAACAATTGAGTCCTGTTCATGTTCCGTCGCCCTGGTTGTTCCCCCATCCCCAACGTAGCAATACACCGACTACCCGATGATGCTGCAGGATTACATCATAATTGGTGGTCATTATCCCCGCAAGCAGTGATCCAAGGGAGCGCTTTGCAATATGCTTGACAAGCAGACTAGGACATTAGCTCTATCCTGACACCCCCTTCAATGGTAATCACCACAGCGGCCAAGCAGACTACATCATAGTCTGGATAGTCTCTGGCGGGAATGAGTGGCATACGTAATCAAAGGCAAAACAAGACTACGTGCTATAGGTGAATACTCGTAGCACACCGAGGAACAATCGTCGAATTGTATCACAGCTGCTATGTTTGTGTTGCTGGCTCAAGGAGAGGGTGAGTGTCCTGGGATCAATTCCCGGCTGAACCGTTACCCCTTATTTTAGTCCTTGGCAGGAATAACCTATCGTCGAAGGGGCTTGATGTGTGCAGCACAGGAACACTGCCATTGGAGTCTAGGGAAAATAGATATTCTTCTGAGCTTCCAGGTGTGTCAAGCTCACATTGTTACACATGGGTGTGTGCACAAGAAAATTATTACTATGATTCTCCTGTGCAGCAACGTATATCTGGCAGATAAGTTCTTCAACGGATAATATACCGCCATTCAAAATGAGGACGGGGATGCTTGGCGCTGCACATATTGCATCCTGCAGCTATACATGTCAATCCATCCGTTAGCCTTGACCCAACGTTCCTCCACGACGGGGTTTCAGCTTTCTTAAGCTAAATGGGCTCAAGCATTAAGGTATTTGCGCAAGTCACGTCAAGGGCCCATGTGCCATGCTACTGGAACTCTCTTGGGACAGTATGTCCCTGGGGATTGGAGATTGAGGGAGGAAACATACGCGGATAAGAGTGTTAGATGTGCGTGGATTGGCAGTTGTTTCCTTAACTTGGTATTTGAAATCTAAACCGATTGAATCTGCAATGTTTGTGTGGAAGTACTGCTACCAGCAGGTTGATTTGGTAGGGGGTATAAGGGGCGCATGCAGAGGAGCTTATGATATGAGGGATCTGATGGGAATTGGATGAGCCTGAAAAATTCAGTCAGGAGATATAATATCTGCGAGAAACCTTCGAATTGCCAATGAATGGTTGCAAACTCGTGATTTCCACCGGACCATGTACTGAATGTTGCACCTGGACGCTAGCAAAACCCATAAGGCTAATAGTAGTTCTACCAAGCCATCAATTGGCTTACTGATATATGAGCTGAACAGAGAAACTTTAATTATTAATAACTCTCCTGGTACTAGGTATGAGCAAACCTCTACAATGAATTCTCTTGTCTCCGACTGCAGCTTCACCGAGAGTTCTTGGTTTCGCTTCTTTTCCACTGGAGTGATGTTGTGATGAAGAATCTGTTGCTTTCCACTTGAGCGTTTGAAAGGAATTTTGTTGTGGGACCACTAGACTGGCGTTGATTTCGCTCTTTTTCTATCTGCTGGTCACATCCGTGTAGATTAACGCAGTACATACTTTAGAATGAATCCCCAGCTAACTCGGGATATGGCTAAATTCAGGGTAACAGAATGTGACCGTGATAAGGAACAGTGGACGCGAGGTCGGGGATTTTCTTCAAGGTCAAAAACCCTATATAGCCTGGAATATCCGTCTCTCCGAAATCGGAGGCATTAAGCCACGTAAGTGGATATAACCCTTACCTGCTCTTAGGTAATAACATGAAATTTAAAACGCATTGCTATATCTCCTTAAATGATAACTTTATTATGACCACTACATATGTTTCTGACCCATTTCTTTTGGTATTTAAGTATGATCCCCTGTATGACATGGATCATATCTGACGCATCCCTAGATTATTAACCATAGAATTCGGCGATCTGAACGCTGGAATGTTAGGATTATTGCCTTGCAGATCCTATGGAAATAAATACCAGATGCAAGGCGATATTATATTATTGCAAATGTGATAGTCTAGAGTCCTGAATTACTGAAAAATATATGCACATGCGAGATAGAATAGAAAGGATCGAAATTGTAACTCAATAGAAGAAGAGATAAGGTTACAGCAGATGAAATAGAAGGGAAGCAAGATGGAAAGGTTAAGGTAGTAGAGAGACTGAATACCGCCCCTTCCAATATGATCGCTCTCATGAACCCCCCCCGCCCTTAACAGGCACATAATCGCCTTTACTAAGCATCTGTATCCAAATCACTACTGAGGGGACTTCATGGAAAGAGATTACGGGTGCCGTGAAGGAGGGAGTGGAATTGGAGGTGTACATATGGTGGCTGAGGATGCCTCCGAGAAGGGGGTTGAAGTGGAGATCTCGCTATGGTTATTGAGGCTATTTCGGAAGAGAGGGTTGGGTGAGCCTTAAAGCAAGAGTTGAGTGCCACACTGGTGCCGTGTCCTATATAACCATCCTGAGCCGTGAATACAGTGAATAGAGTTAATAGACAACCTCCTCCTCCACCATATTGAGCAGCGTCCTCCTATATAACTTACTAGTAGACAGGCTTTTGTGGAGGTTTTTTTTAGAACTATTTCTTTCTGAGTCTAATAATCCCCAAATATCAGGTGCATTGGCTTGGATTTTGAAGCACCAAGTCCTTGCAGGCACAGTAGTAAGAACCATAGAAAATCAGAGGCATGGACCTCCGTTTCGAGGGGTCCTTTGGGAGGATATTGTCGGAGGGGCAGAAACTCCGGCTTATATTTGACAATTGGGGGCACGTAGTGGAAATCTCTGATTACCTGTGGCAGATTCCCCGATTGCGACCTTACTGGATACAGTATCTATACAAATGCTTGTGGGATAACTCAGGGTTTTGCCGATTAAAGCAGGTTCTACTTGCCTCTTGTAGAAGCTGGAAATAATTTCGAAATCCTGCCCAAATCTATTGCGTTTCTTGCCAATATTGTAAAAAAATATCTACCTAAGGGGTTGTGCGACAAGATGTAAACAAAAGATGCTATGATTGTTCCAAGCTTCACTGAATTCCAATTCCATGCAGCACATCAAGATTCAGTACAAGATGATCCGACCTGGTTGTGTATAGCCTGAGCCATAAGGCCCCCAAGTATAAGAACCCATGGATAAGAACCTCTGGTGGAAAAGAAACTAATTTTCCAATCCCTCGAGCCCCCCTCCGCTATAGCATAGGAAACGTTTCTGATACATGGAGTTCTATGGTAGCGATAGACCCAGCACCATCCTCCCCATTGCATTCGTTATCGGAGATGAAGATGGTGAGTCTATTGCAAATTACAACCTGAACGCCATCAATTGTTAACCAAGTATGGTATATTTGCTAACCTTTACCCAACTAAAAGCTTCTAACTAGCTACCAACATTATGTGCCTGGAGAATAATATTCCAGATGTTCTAACTGCTTGGTAAACTACAATTAGATTAGCCAATGCTGCATCTACAACTCCTCGAGTTTACGGTTGAAAAAGTTCTATACTAATTGTTGCTGCCGATGCTGAATTTATTTATATATGAAAGTATCAATAGACTATGACTGTATTAACCTCTCAGCTCTAGCTGAACGAATACAAATTGCACTGCTAGAGCAGAATCCGATCGACTTGTAAATAGATGAACCTATTGCAGTCGCTGGGATAGGTATACTCCTTTTAATTCCTTATTTTTGTTGGTCAACTAGTACTGGTAAACCTTGATCAATTCAAGTACGTTATACACCAAATCGAGGAATTATCTAAATTGCCTGTGAGGTTATGGGCCTGGAGAATGACATCCCAGATACTCTGACTGCTAGGAAAACCACAATTACATTAGCCAATGCTGCTTGCCAGATATCTACAACTAATCGTGTTTCTGCCGATGCTGTGAGAATAATTAATTTATTGAAGGCGAAAGCGTCAACGGATAATGTCGGTGGTAACCTCTTAGTTCTAGCTGAAGGAATACAAATTGGACCGTTAGAGGAGAAATTGACTTGGAAATATATCGATCTATTGCAGAGCTCCAGCTAGGTATACCCTTATTAATTGTTTTATATATTTTGTAAATCAGTATGGTTAACGAATTAAAAGCTCACTAATAATAACGCAAGAGTAATATAATAGTAATATAGTAGAAAACAACTGCAAATAACTGGAAACAAACATTAGATATGGTACTGTTGGCTGTTGGTAATTGCCGAATGGATTGCCCAACCGAACTGCCAATCTCATGTTCTGGCTCTTCTCCTCTTTTACCAATGACTTTGGGGATATTTCTATCACCTGTAACGTAGGTCATGGCTAATTAATATCATGGCGCTGCCCGAACCACACTTGTACGTCCTGATACCTGAACTATGCATATGTGCTACCACCCGCTGGCTATAACTGCTCTGGCTATGAGCTTATTAACGTACACTGTGCCAGGTTTTCCGTTTGATATCATCTGCGTCGCAGGTGATGCCAGAACTTTTAATATCTACTGCCTGTAACATAGTGTAGGCACAAATGTTTACTTTTATACATACATATTCGTTTCTTGCCTTTTATGTTGTATATAGTAATTGGTGGTTCAGTCAACCGAACTGTAAATAGCGCCCGATTGGCCAATCGGTCAGGGCATCACCATGTAGGAACCTACTACCAACCAGAAGTGTCACGCACTGACAGTTTCCGTAAGTAAGCTAATAACTGAGATTGAACCACTGTTGAGGAGACTCGATACTCAGGATCAAAAGAAATACAGCTTTCACTAGCTAAGTATTAATGGCATTGAAAGGGTCTGTTTTTGCATCGGCAGCTGCTCCCTCACTACAGAGGTGGTACTCTCATAATTGGGATGGGCTCAACCGAAGATCAATGTGCACTACTATGTACTTACCGGTATGTCGCAGGCGCACGACAGTTGCACGTCCGCAAGACACGATATAGTTAGGCAATTCTAAACCTGTCCTGAACACGCGAAACCCCTGAGTACTAATTTGATATCAAATTCCATGACTCTCATAACATTTGTACTAAGCTGTATTGATATACGGTACATATCCGAGAGGCGAAATTCCTATTCCTCTTACTCATATAATTCCATGCTTTATTAACATTGCTTTTCCACCTCATATTTAAACTTCTACTGGATCTACACACAGCTGCTTGCCTCTCAGTGCTAAGGAAGTGCTTTTAACAGGCTTAGGGCGGAACTCAGAGGAACTAATTTTGCGGACTATGACATAGGTAGCTAACACAACTCATAGGGCTGGGTGGGTGGTACAGTGGGCATAGGTAAGAATGGGAATGAGGAGCCGATTTCGCCAGGAGGATTTTGTGCAGGAGTAAGACATACATTGCACCGTTATGCGAGGTACGAAATTTTATGCCACTTGACTGTATAATATGAGTGTAGGTGCCGCAGTGCTTGCGTGTCTAGCTGTTGTCACAATAGGTGGCGGAGTACATATGTAGCTTGGCGTGTTTCTGCGTGAATTTTGACTCTTGACCCGTTCACCCAGTCCGCTATCAATACCCCTAAACCTCATATTGCCGTAATCAGGATCCAGATGCAGGTATTCCCCGGGGGTGATGCTCCACGTTTCTACGCACCTATACCATTTGGGCTTGTTGCGGATTCTAAGAATTTGATTCGGACATTACCCTGTATCTACTTCTAACCTCAGTAGTTAATCCGTGGAACTGCCAATCCGTATCAACCTCCACTACAAAAAATCAAGACAGGGTAAGATACAAATATATACGCCCACTCCTCCATCGCTATTCTTCGCAAGATATTGCCACAAGACAACAGTACTCCGCTAATACTATTTCCCCATCGTCATTTCGCTCCCCACAATGCATTTCCCCCACTTCTCCTCATCCCTAAGGCTCGTGCTTCACTTTCTTTAGAAATCGCCGTCTGCGCGAAAGTCACTAACCGGACTGCTCTTGAAGCTTGTGACCTCCTTACCCAGGAATTGCAACAATCAACTACATCAGCAAGAAATTTTGGCGCCCGGACGCCAGGCCTTTGTACCATTGCCTCTAGTGCCCCTGGTGCCTCCAGGGCGCCAGGGCGCCACCGCCCGAGATCGCTGCCTCCCAGGAGTCCAAATAGCAGCAATTCCGGGCGGAATTGGGGTGTTTTTTTCGCGGATTTATGACGCCAGCGTTCTGGGACAGCGGCGTCCGGGCGCCCTCCGTGCGGCCTGTGGCCTTCTAGATTGTCAGCATGCCTCTAGGTGGCGCCTGAGGCAACAGGGGCAAACTAGATTCCATGCAGATGTAGTATTATCAAAAATCTGGCACCCGGTTGGCCGCCTGTGACTGCTCGTGCAAGCGGTCGTCCCCAAAGAACTCACAGCCCAGGCAATATACATCCGCTGGTGTGCCATGGCTTACGAATCGTAATTCATATCCATATGTTAGCGATAAGACGGCATATTACAAGGAGTCAGAGAGAATCAACGGCAGGGTCAAGGAAGCGCAATGTGTGTATTCGCCAGATTCGCGTCCGCCTAACTGTGGCTGGTAGAGTGCATCTTGATTGATCTTTTGCAATTGGGTCTGGGAGGTGCGTGTTAGGTTAATTTGTCGGGCTTTGTGTTGGATAAACCATACTCGGATATACCGCATCACCCTCGGAGGGGAATATTGTTTTGAGGAAATGAGTGCTAGTAACATTTATCAAATGTGCAATTCATAGATTTTGAGAGTCAGCTTCCATTCGATTATCCACAGTGAGATCTGACCAACTACTTCCGTTATTCAAATAAGTATTAGACTAGCAGGCTCTCGGGCGTCGGGGGACCGATACCAAGTATAGTTATAGGATAAAAATACCGAGAAAGAAACTAAAGGCAACCTCCACAAGGTTGTCTTGAATACTGTTGAGGTAGGGCGTTGCAGATATAGGTGTTTTTGATTGTTCAACCGAAATCACCGGTGCCTTGAAACAGACTGTTCAGTCGTGGCCCGTGAAGTCATTTCAATTACTAGGTAGGTGGAAGCCCCGGTAATCACCCTGCTTCGAACGGGACATTTCCCACAGCCCAATTGCACTGGACCTCCGCTGGACAGGTAGTGCTGGGCCAACAGTCTAGTGCAGTTTTCCAGTGCAATACACCAGGTCTAACGCTACCATGGCTGTATAAGTTGAATGAAAACCTCAAATACAATCCCACGTAATATCCTACCTCAATCTTCAAGTTCAGCTCTCTGGGGATCATTTTCTTATATTCCTTTATGCTCTATTTATTCTGACACTGCTGATAACTGTCTACTATCTCCCTCTGGTTCATGTCCGGGGCTGCCACATGTCTAAAGAATTCACAGTACGTGGGTAGTTGTCTCGGGAGTTTCAGTAGATTGTGCTGTAGAGCACATGCCACTCTACAAACTGCGGTGATGTATGCTCATGGGGTCTCACGGCCCCTTATTAAAAGAATATGTCTTAAATTCCAAGGCAAATGCGGCTGGAATTGCCATAATAACAATGAGGAAAATGGGTGCGAAAGTGTTTGACAGGATTGGCTGTACAGTGTACTTGAAGATGGGCAGCAGATTTACAATAGGATGAGAAAGATACCTCACGTGAGATGCCTACATAACCTCAAAATGTAAATTACAGTACCACTTCTAGAAAAAGATTCCGATATTGCACAATCACGTGTAAAGACTTTGAACGTTCGCAAGTAGAGAGAATAGTTGCTTGAAATAAAACTCCTTCAGTCGAACCACTAAATTACCCACCCGTAAACACAGCTAGTATGCACCGTTAGATTGCCCGTGCCTAGGAACCGCACCACGGCTTACATACCCAACAAATAGACCCGTTCCAACAAGTCCTCCCCTTCATTATTTCAGTCGTGGTTTTTCTTTGGTAGTGCCCGCGAAGTCGGTCGGTAAGTGTTGCTACTTTTCGGGGAATGGGCCGCAGTTGATGCAGAATCCTGTCACAGTGAGGCCGAACCCGCAATCTGGACATTCCCCAGTGCTTTCGACAGAGGTACTGGGGAGGACGTTGCTGCAGCACAAGGTTTGTGCTGCAGCATTGCCAGTGATTGAATCCATGGTTTAATGTTGGTACGTAGTAGTTAGGGTGGTGGTACGATGGTTAGATGGTGGCTGGATATCGTGGCTGTATCGTAGCTATGGAGAGTGAGCATTAATTTGAGATTAGGATGGTACAATGGTTGGATAATTACCTGATACTACAGCTGTAACTATAGAGAGCGAGCCGTTGAGTTGTGATTAGGGCGCTACGATGGGTTCGGTGGTAACTGGAAATTGAAGCTGTGGATATCGTAGCTATGCAGGGTGAGACGTTAAAAAAAGTGGGTTTTCGCTACATCTTTATAGGTACCACTCGTGCTTGTGAAGTTGATATCAAGATATCCAGAAGGTCTGCTGAATATGTATTGTAGTTGAAATCTGAATGGAATTTCTCCTGGGCCTCCAGATTGGGCACCTGACGAGCACTGGGCCTCGGTTGGGGCGGGCCTGCTTCTGTGCCGTGGAATGAACAATAATGTATCAAGCCATTAATGTGGCGCGCATCCGGTTCGTCCAGTGCGGAGCAGCGAGCTGTTTATTCTGTCCGTTCCATTTATAGCGATTACTGTGCTGGGAAGCCATTTTGTGCGATTGATTAATCATGACAATCGGCCAATAGTCTATCCGATAGTTCAAACTTAATTTTTATTGACCATTACATTCCGAAATTGCAGTAATTCTACTTGGGTGTAAGCGAGTGCTTATGTTCCGATAGTCTGGTTTGTTCCGAGCTGAACTGCGCCGTGATGCTGGAGAGGTCAAATGGGCAAGCCCGCTGTCACTTAGTTACAGGTATGTTGCTTCTTAACTTAGCTTTTAATACGATAGTCGTTACGAGCATATATCTATTCATTTCTCCGAGCTGGATATTATGCTTGTAACGAGGACATATATCTCGACTAGGCATCGCCGAGGCATATGCACACCCACGCTCTGAACAAACCTGCTCGAAAGGGGCGAATGAGGCGAGAAGACACAGCCAACCAGACTAATGACATAGTGATAATCAGCGGTTAGGTCCGGTAAAAGATTGATATAGTCGTATGTATTGAGCGAGCCTGCATTATAAACAAATGAAGTGGAGGCCTAAGGGCAGGGGATACAGTGGCTATATATAAACACGAGTTCACTCCCTTCACATTGAGGTTCACATGGACATCCTGCGCATGAGCGTTTGTGTGAGTCATGGCACATGTTGGGCTTACCATAAGATTAAGCCCATGTGGCTGTGATGCCAACCAGACTACTCGCATGTATGTTTAACACCACAAACCGACCCGCACGACTATTTGGAAATAACCGGAACGTGCACAATTACAATTCGTGGATAGATCAAACCAGCTCTGAACCAGGCTACCTCCATTCAAATTGAACCTGAACCATAGCCAAATTCAAGTTGTCCTTGTCGTGATTGGTGAATGGAATAGAATAGCTGTATAATGTAGTGATCGCTACCAATATCTTGTCCTGCTGAATGATAACCGCGTTAATTACCGAACCCATTGAACAGTTAGTGGAAACGTGATCACTAAATCTCGCGTTATCGGAAGTTTCTGATATCGGGTTGTGGGTTGGCTTGAGCTGTTCTCGTGCCCAGACGCTTATCTACCTTTTGCGCCACAAAAACCTAGGTACGCAGGAGGCTGGCACTAAACTCCTCTGAAATCCGCCCCGAAATCTACTCCGGTCCCCAAGATTTCGGAGCAGAAGTGGCAGGCTTTGGGTTTTTCTCCACCAGTCTTCTACATATGATTGATCTATTGCTTCTCCGCCTACGGTTCTGCTCCGATACAGCATAGACCTTCTCCGGCAAGGCCTTAATTGCTAACCAGACTACTTAATTGTCATAGTACCCTCAGTCTTCCCCGGTATGCCTGCTCCGCTACAGCGTAGGTCTCCTCCGACAAGGCCAAGAAATTCGTAGGAGTTTACTATCAGACCCTTGTCCCCAAAGCGTCAGCGCAAGGATGTCATCGGGCGGTCGACTCTCATCCTGATAACGAATTTTTGCTTCAACTAAATGTGTATAAGGATAATTCGTGCAGACACATCCTAAATATCCCTTTCAACTGGTCCTTTAAACCCCTCCACCACACCATGCTATCTCCTAGCTTACCAAATTTTTGTTTGGTATAGCCTTGAATCTCATGGCGTTCGGCTTCTATCTTAGCTCTGTCCTATGGAGATAGTAGGAGGTGGCAAAATGGTTGTGGGGTGGATTGGAGCATCAAACTACCCCGGAAACACCTTGTGGACCATTGCAAAATGTCCGATTCCGAGCCAGTAGTAGTATTGACTTCAGCCTGGCGAGGTACCAGTACCAAATTGGGCCTCAGAATTTATTAGAATAATATTGAACAGGCTCCAATTAAGCTAGCGAGCGTCACTCGATGTCGGCCCTCGCCCAAGTTCATTTGGAGATGTCTAATGCAGTGGATATTGGTGGGACTACGGCAGTGTTGGTTGGGGGAAGTGACCGATGACCACCAAAAACCAAATCGCTTACCAGTACGTATATTTAATTACGTCCGGAACTTAGATCTATGCTTTTCATTATCGCGCACTGTAGGTAGAGGTCCTCCCTTGCATCAAATTCAATTTGTATGTAGTTGAGATTTGGGTCACATGCTTGCTTAAGCGAGCTGCACATGCGGTCTGCAAGCCCCTCCCGCCGCGCAGAGGGACAGTCAAACGATGGGCCCTGACAGCTTCATGCAGGGTTATACGAAAATTAATTTGAGGGTGGCTGATGCCATTACCAATTGAAGGAGTTAGCAGACCTTGGGTCATCTAACTCATGCGTTGATTAACCAGACTAGCGTTGATCACGACTCGGATTCTCAAAGTTATCTTACCATCCATCGGGTTCATTACTTATTATTAATCAGCCAATCAGTGATCTCGTATGGTACCCAACCAGCCATCCAGGGTTGTCGTGGAAATGGTACTGTAAACTCTCGATGGAAAAATATTACCTCTCCCGCCCCCATACAAAATACTAATATATCCGATACATAAATATTCTTATCTCATGGAAGTTGTTTCCTAATATATTCTTACAACGAAGGTAACTAATGTAAGGTTACGAGGTAGCTGTTGGGTCATACGAAGGTGAGAGATTTTGTATTCGTTCGCTAGTTAAGTACTAACTGATACTGCTCTATTTCCCTTGGGCTATCTCCTCGAGACATTTTCTAGTAGCTTATATATGCGCTCTCGTCTGGTTGCGCTCATACCCCACTCAGGGAGCCGATGCTACCCTTACAGCAATCAGGATGGTGCGAGAGTACGTCCTACACCTAATTCAGTAGGTGGTAAGTCAGGAAGTCAAAATTAGAACGCTTCATGACCAAATCGCAACGCTGTACATATACATGCACTAATCATAACTAACTAGACTTGGTCTAAACGTAGTTTGCTACTCCGGTATGATGAACAAGTTGTTCACAATGACAAAGACATTGGTGAATAAACTCTTGTCCTGCTAGGACGAATTTCCTCCATTACGCACCAACGGGCTCTATATCTGTGTAGCTGCTCTGGAAACGGTTACCTTAGATTCCCTCCGATCATGACCACCCGAGGATATTACAGAACAGGTTCCCTACCGCTAACTGGCATAGTGGTGAATACGGAACGTTTGGAAGAGATACAGTAGTATGAATCCCGCCGAATACTACGACCCCAGGTTCCCTCATGCCCCTTGTGGATGACAATTAATTTCAGGTTTAGCATTGTACTATTCCCATCACTCCGCCCACAGAACTTATTTCTGTCACAGCGAGAGTTCACTCGGCAGGGCCTGTAGGTAGGTGCGGGGGAGTGCGGGGTGGTTCTCCAACACCAAAGTTTTAGAGATAGATTGGGTCACCCAAATGGGAACCCACACAAGCAACCACCCGGATAGAAAAACAACTTGGAATTTCCTCTCATGTGGGGAATTTGTTATGAAACGGTCTGAAATGCCACCGCTGTCACACAGGTCCAAATTACGGGGTATATTAACGATATCTTAACGGTACAGGAAGATAGGAATCATTGGGGAGTAATATGTAGTTACTCTGAATTCAGCATTATAGATGAGAGCAAACCCCCGTGCAATACTGTAGGTTTCGTTCCTAGCTCGGACAACCCCCCCCCCCGTGTTTTGAACCAAATTCTGCACTCGAGGTTGCACCTCATCTCATGGGCTGGGAGAAATTTGAACCCTAGTTCACCGATTACCGACCCGACCCTATTCCCTTTGGATATGAATCACCGCAAGTTGTACGGTTGCAAGTTCTTCCGCAGAGCCAGGTTTGCTCCACTGCACAAACTACCAAAAGCCTAGAGCCAACAAGCTAGTGAAATCTTGCGATGTACCGGTGGCTGTAAATACTTGGACCAGAGTACAAGAGTTACCACTGCAATACATATAGCTAGGCCCATCCCTAGGTAAACAATGCTGCTATGTGAAAAGCTTGAATACGAGTTACAATATAAATTGGTCATAGCGCCGAGTTAACCGATTGTTATTATTTCACGGCTTCATTATAATCCTGTCCCTCCTGAAGTCTCTTCCCTCTCTCAAGTCCTACCAAGCCTAGGGTGCCCCGGCGCGATACCTTGGTCTCAAGTGGCTAACACGCCACTCCCGAACTACTCCACAGTGATTCCAGACTCCAGACTCCAGAATATCTGCCACCTCCACAGGGGTTATCAAACATATGTAGTCAGCACTTAAGCACTTTGGCAGAAGCCTGCATCTCTTCTCTGAACCCTAGGATGAAATAATGTTTTGGCAATACTCCCGCAGATTTAATATCATTCCCCAAAGTTGCTGGATGAGTAATGCAGGCACCGGTGTCACTGGATGGTGTGGGGTGGTTTGGCAGGATGAAGTATGCTTAGATGCCTGAGATCTGCCATCACCATACATCTATTTCAAATATATTATGTGGTTTCTCCTGTAATATTTCTAGACTCCCGCTGTACAATGCCTGGGAGAAGCCTAAGAGTGTCTTTGGCTTTGGATTCGGTCTAGAATGGTAGTCGTACTGGGGTGTGTCCGTATCGAAATAGAGGGAATCTAGGTAAGGCTGGTCAAGAGGTAAATGGAGTGCGACTTGGTTAAGTGACCTTAGCGACGACTCACTGACTTGTTAT